>VTLG01014530.1_pt1 | contig 44724 bp, 77 predicted proteins | sample 4694571 | NCBI WGS metagenome assembly VTLG01 (sample SAMN12604809, study PRJNA352737) | marine metagenome | biome: ENVO:00000447; feature: ENVO:00000209|ENVO:00000569|ENVO:01000036; material: ENVO:00002151; isolation source: viral sequences binned using virsorter ...
TCTTGATCAGAATTAAGACTAGTTTGTCTTGAATTTGATTGGTAGTCGTCTGGAACTGTTACTTTGGCTCCTACATCTTCTTCGTCAGAAGTTGCTGGTTTCAAAGGTAAATCTGTTGGAGTCTCTAGTGCTTTCAATCTGTTGTCGATACCTGTTAGTGTTGAATCAACACTTTTTTGGGTTTCGGCTAGTGACTGAACTACATCAGTTAGAACTTCCATGTTAGATTTTACTGCATTTTGAAAAGATTTTTCAACCTCTTCTTTTTCAGAACTTTCTTCTTTTTCCTCAGAATCCTTTTCTTCCTCGTCATAATTTTCTTTGGATTCGTTGTCGTCTGCCATGTTATTACTGGATCTTTATTTTTTGGGGTTTATATATATTTCGTCATCTTTATAAGAGTCCTCATCACCCTTTGCTTGACCACCTAATTGGTTATTTCCAGCTTCGGTTTGATAACCTGATTTCTTAGATTGACCTACCCTACCTGAAGCACCATTTTCGTCTACATCTTGGTTATACATACCATGAGTGTTTCCATCGGTTTCTGGATCTTGTTTACCTTCCGAGTCTCTTTCACTCTCTTTATCTGGGTTTTTATCCTTTATTTCTGTTGTTTGGTTGTCTAAAATCTCTGTGGTTTGAACACCTGAGGATATACCTGAATTTTGATTATATGTTGCATCATGACCTAAACCTCTTTGTCCTTGTGCATGAATCCCCTCATTATTAAATTTTCTAAGACATGAAGGACAAGTGTTTGCCTTATCATCCCAATCATTTTTCTCTAAATCTTCATATTCAAAAGCCTTGTTTACATTTTCATCACAGTATGGACATCTCTTAGAATCTGGATCAATTGTTTTTATTACTTCACTTTTATTAACATAACAACCAAATTTATCACATTTTATGACCATTTTTCCATCATCTCTTTCTTCAGTATGACCAGCCATTGCCTTTGCAATTGGATTAAAGTCAGTAATAACTGCCAATGGAACTGCTGGATCTTTACAAACTGCAACCTCATAATGTTCTAAATTAGTTAATTCATATGCTACACTACCATCTTTCATTACTTTTGGTGTCCTATTTGACTTTGTAGCCCCACCAAATGACATACCTTTATACTCACCTGATTTGATTTTTCTCCAAATTTCGTTGTCTAATTCATAGTTTTTATGGATTTTACCAGTGACCTTGATAGCTGGATATTCTACACCCTGATCGTCTTTATATACAGTTTGTGCATAACTTATTCCTTTTCCAATTATACGGTTTGAATGAGTATCACTAATAGGTGCTCCTCTATCCATCCAAATAGGCAAAACCTTGATTAATTCATCTACTACTGTTATTTCACCCTGTTTGTCCTTCACTTGAACAGTAAGATAGCCCTCAAAAAAACGATCATCACCCTGAATAGGATGTAACGCCTTTGTAACTAGTGTACTGAAGTACAGATCATTATTGTCCAACATTTAAAATAAGAATGTAATTACATATAAAGTTTTATAGAAAAAGTAAGAAAAGTTGGGTTATTTACCCAAAACATAGCTTTTCTAATCTTTCTTTGCTTTTGTAACTGCGAAATCAGCTGCGAAACCAGTGGTCAAGCCTATCAAGACCAAACCAACCTCTCCAATCCCCTCAGTAATAATAGTTTGACCTATTGCTATTGCTGCGAATGTAGAGATGATTAAAGCACCTGCGAATTTCCTTGCAGAGAAAGTTTCATCTGTTCTATGTAGGTACCCTCGTAGTGTGTTTAAACCTGCACCAATTACTGCTGCGACAACAGTTATTAATACTGGATCTACCATGATAGATACCCCAAAATCCGAATATATAAAGTTATTTGTCGGTATTTAATACTTTACTCATGAGGTCTTCCAAATCAGAGTTGGCTTCTTCATGAAGTCTATTAGATTGCCTATCTACCGCTGTTGCTAAAATAATAAGGGCTTTTTGGAGTTCTTGCATCTTTAAGCACAAATCTTTCTGTGTTTTTGATGTTTTTCTGAAGTAATTGATTAAAATTCCTCCAGTCCCCAAAACTATCGCTATTATTACTTCTGCGAAAATCTCATCTACTATTTCAAGCATAACTCATAGAAGCATGAAAAGGTATTTAAAGTTTAGTTGGTGTCAATCGTTTTTCGTCTATCATTTCCAATATTAATAATGGATCTTTTGAAACTAATTCAATAAAGTGTTCGTCTCCATTACTAACACCTTCAAATCTACCACAAACATAGCATAAAAAAATCATATGTTCGCCATCAGTATATTCATACATATTGTTTCCACACACACACTTTTCACGCTCAACCATACACTTTTAAAGTGAAAGTATTATATATAGGTATTGTTATTCGTTTTGTATGGCAACATCAATTTACATTTATGATTCTATGAAGACATATGAAAAAGTTATGGGTGAAGAACGAAAAGATCCAATGAGAGAGTGTGAATTGATAGACTTGTACATTAAAAAAGATAAACTGTATGTTGTAACAAACACAAGTATGCATAAAGAACAGCCACAATTACATAGAACAATAGTTCATTTTAGAAATGGTAAGATGGGTGATTGGGAGACTGGAGAAGAAAAACTTGTAACATTTGGAAAATTAAGATATAATTCAAAAAATGATAAGTTAGAATTATTTCCAAGATTTCTAAGAAAACCAGAGTTGGACTTTAGAATAGGAAGATTTTACGGTGAATTAACTTGCAAGAAACCAAAAATAAATTACGCAAATAGGTTTTATGATTTACAAATGGATAGGATAGGTCTTATTTTAGAGGAAGAAAATGGTCTTTGAATTATTACTTGGTGATGTGGAAAGTTTATTGAAAGATATTGACGGAAAACTTTCAAACATAGAAAAATTACTTGAATTGCATTTAACCCCACCTGATTTAAAAGAATATAAAGAATGGAAACTTAGTAAAAGAAAGCCAAATTAACGTTTATTTCCAAGTCCTTTGGACATTATTTCCTTCCAATCCTTTCCATGTTTTTTCCTAATTTTAATCCAAAATGGATCAGCACCAAACATACCACCTTTTTTATTATATTCTTTGGTAACATTTGCTATCCTTCTATGACAAGTTCGGCAAAATCTCGCATTGATTTGCTCAATGTGGAACTTGTGTTTACCACAAAAGAAACATAATCCATACATTTTTTCACTAACTTTGGCTAACAACGGCTCTCTGCCACGCTTACCAGCACAGTCGCCACAAATATCGGCTATCGTGGCTGCCGATGCATCTTTCTTAAAACAGTTGATACAAACGGCTTCTTTGTAATGATCAACGTGGGTATACTCATCAGATTGATGTTTTTCCCACAGCTTTTTCGTTAAATCGTTGGTGTTTTTGTTTGTATCTAGTTCGGTAGGCATATCATTTATTAGATAACTTCACTCTTTTAAGTGTTTCTTCCAGTAAAATATAGATGTTATTACAAGCATATGAACTTATTCCATTCTTTCTAACTTCTTTTTTAATCTCTTCCAAACAGTTGTCTATTACGGAAAAATCAGCATTGTAAACGTTTGTTATTCTTCTAACTTTCGTTTCTTTTTCTGATCCAGATAGTTTTTTATCAACTTTTTTATCTGAACTATCCTTTCCTTTTCTGTTTGCTTTGTTGTTTTCATTCTTTTTCATCTTCCCACCCCCTCAAACCTTCAAATTCAGCCTTAACTAAATCTCTAGCCTGTCTTACCGTCATTCCAGCTATATTTCTTAATTCATTAACTGTTTTTGTCTTTTTCCATTGAAAATCAACGGCTGTTTGTAGTGTTTTTTTGACAACTTGGAAGTTTTGGGGGTTTATTCCGTCTGGATATTGTGATTTTTTACTCATACTTGTACCTGATCCACTTGCTGGACTTCCCTGACCAGTACCACCAATATCACTAGGTCTACTATTTGCTGGTTCTCCACCAAATGATTGTTTATTTTCTTGTTGCTGTCCCATCATGTCTCCTCTACCATTAATTCCACCAGCTCCACCGTTCATTCCTAACAATGCTTCACCTGTTATTTGCGAATCTTTTGCGATTTTGAACTCACCTGTATGTGTTCTTGTAATCTCGAATCCCATCTGTTGCAACATTGCCATATTTTGTATTTCTACACCATCGGTTTGCAAATCTCTCAACTTGTCAGTTTCTTCACCTGCTTTTAATTGTAGTGACCAATCATCTACACCTAACTTACTTGCGATTTTACGGAAAAATGACTGTTCTAGTATGTCTTGTCCCCATTTAACTGCCCTATTTGTAATTGTAACTTGTAATCCTTCTTGTGACCAACCAGCAGGTGTTTCACCAAAGTAGAATGGTAATACTCCGAAAACTGCTCCAATAATCATTCTTAATTCTCTTCTAATCTCAATAAATTCTAATTCTTTCAATGATCCAGTAAAGTCCAACCATTGTGCCATATTCTTTCCACCCTTGTCACTTTCTACCATAAGTGGGTGTATCATGTATGGATCTTCAGTAGCTTTTTGTGTTAGTACATCCCAAGACTTTCTAAAGGTTTCATAGTTTCTTGATGCAACTACCAATAATCCTCTTGGAGGTCTCATCTTATCAAAGTATTTTCTAATAAACTCATCCATATGTGATAAGGACATTGCCTTTGACCATATTGAATAAATTGGTGAATATCCATAAAGTAGGTGTGGTCTATACTTACCAGCCTTCCAAATAACCTCACCTTCACCATAAACTACACGTTTTGGCTGTGGTATTCCAATAGAATATACAGAGTTTACTTCCATAACTGCCTTAAGAGCTTCAGCTCCACATCTATCACACTTGTTTGTCGTAAGTCGTTTGTCCCTATGCTCGAAACGTGGGCATACGTACAATTTATTACGTTTATCATCAAATCCAATCCTACCGTCAGAATCAGCTATCATTGCCACCTGTGGTGGATCGATCCGTAGATACTCTTTTGTAACTGTTTTATCATGATCAATTTTACCTGTTTGATCATCAATATAGTAATTTTTCAAACATAGAAGATACGCATTGTCGCTGATTTCCAAGTCCCTTTCCAACTGTCTTGCAACGTCTATTAGTGTTTGATCGTTTCCATTGATTGGCTGTGCCAACATATCTTCAAGTAGTTTTCTATTTTCTGGAATTGGTCTTTTTAAATCAGTTGATCCACAAGTATCACATTGTACTTTGTCTGGAATTGCCTTATCATCTTTCTTTTTCAAAACTAACGCTTTCTTTCTAGGGTGTGCAGAAGTATCATTATCAAAGTTTGCTTCCAATGGTTGATCATCAGGTATATCTGTTGCCAATGGCTCATATTGAAATTCCTTTGAACAGTTATTGCATTTGAACTTGTATTTCTCAACAACTTCAAATCCGTTCTTAAACATCTCCCTGTTTAAAGTCTCAATTGGAATCCTAAGTGCATCAATGTTATCTGCTAACTCATAAATCATTATGAGTGGAAATGGAAATATTGGTAATTTGGCACCTGTATCGGTACTCATGTAAGGCTGTGCTATTGATGGTCTTGTTGTAGTTTCAGTATAGCCTTTATTTGTAAATCTAAATGCACCCTTAAGTGTATCTACTAAACCCATAGTTTTTTATAAAATTAGTACTTTATAAGGTTTGTCTATTTTTGTAATGTTTTTGTCACGCTTTAACCACCATGTTCTTTACATAATCGGTTACGTACTGGGGGTTTACACGAACAACGTTGCGATTTTTTTTCGCTACTTTTATATATCTTTACTTCGCCATCGCCCACTTTAACACTATCTTTGTCGGATTGAGTCATAAACTTAATAAAAGCATTGAACATATAAAGATTGCCTAGTGGTGTGAGTTTGCATATCTGTCCCAACAGAAGGTCTATCGTAACTAAGTAGCTAGGCAAACCTTTTAAGTTCGACATTTGGTATTTAAGTATGGAACTCGAACCAGAGGACTATAATGAAATATTGAATTGGTTTACACATCGATTTGGTAAGATGGACACACAACTGCCTCCAGCAGCAACAAGAACGTTTTGGAAGATCACATTTCTTGTTGAAGAGAAAATAAAAACCTTAAAAGAAGAAGCTCAATAGTCTTATATATTAGCTATACGTAACCAAAGTATGAAATGGTCATGGTATCTTGTTTGGACAACATATGTATTTTTCATGGTTGCAATAATTAGTAATGGCTTTGTTGGTATTGGTGCAGTTGCTGGTTTAATAGTTTTAAAGTTGATTAGGGAAAATAGAAAAAAGGTAAAGATACCAAATGACAAAGAAGGACTTGACAAATTCAATGAATTGAAAGACAGTCCATATGATGATGATTTATTGGAGCAATGGAAATGAAACCACAACAATGTGAAATATGTTGGAGATCGTTTGAAGTACCTGACTTGGTTAAATGTGAGGGTAAAACCATATGTGTCAGGTGTGAATATAAGCAACTCATGTGGGAAAGAAAATAACTAGATTTATATATGTAAACATGGTATGATGATTATGAAACAAAAAAGAATATACTTGACGAAAGACATGAAAGAGTTTCTAAGCTCCTACAAGAGTTGGAGGGGTGTTGGAATAGACATGAATAAAGTATTAGCTGAGCCTAATAGAAAAAACGTTGAAGACTTGAAAAAACTACTTGGTGAGGGAACTGCTTTTGGATTCCACGTATGAGGAAGTCATGAAGTTGGTCAAGTGGAAACGTATAAAAGTGCCTGTAAAGAAGAACCCATTTCCAGAGGATGAAAAATGGTAATGTATAAAGACACCAAAGAGTGGAAACGTCATTATGATGATTGGGATAAATTCTTAGCTACGGCTAAGTGGGACAAGGAAGGAGATGTCACACAGGCACAGCATGAATATAGGGTTAAGATATTTGACCGTTTAATGAAGGATTATGAGGCTAATAATAAATGACTCAAAGAATGTGTAACCACCCCAATTTTGTTAAGAAGGTAGTTCATGGTATAAAAAGGACTTATTGTCGTACTTGTGGTGAAGAAATAGAATGATGTATTGTAAGAAGTGTAACACCCGCTATCTATCGCATAGTGGAAATTGCCCTCTATGTAAAAAGAAAGGTGATCAATATGACGATAGGCAATAAGCAATTAGAGAAAATCGTATGTGTGGCTTGTAGTGAATTTTTCGCCAATCATAGTAAGCGACAGCTAATTAGGTGTATATTTAGAATCCAAGCTACTCTTGTAGGGAACGGAATAGATAACAAACCTGAATCAACAGATTCCGACAAGTGACATATATAAATCTTACCTTTTTCTTATTTTTCATTTTTTCCACATATGCACTAGGCGTGATGATATTGCAAAGAAAACTGGGTGGAAAAAGTTAGCTAGGGCTAATCTTTTATTGTGTCTATTCGTTAAAAGCTTGTATGCGAGCTTTTAGGCGATCACTAATCTGAACTTGTTTAGGATTTACTAGGGTTAGTAAATATTCAACTTGTTCTAAGAAGTTAACACCGTCAATACTAGGAACGTAAACCGATCCCGATTGAACTAAGCTAGAACTTATAGCTAGATAAGGTTTTGAAGCCTTATCGGCTGAAGCTGAAGCTTTAGCAATAGACATTACTACATTAGAGGCAGATTTAAGATAGTTTCTTAAAGCTGTATCGAATGCGTTAGATTCAGTCTTAGCTCCACTAATGGAGTTAAGAATGTCGTCTTTAGTCGTCATTACCTTAGGGCGCCATAGTTTTACATACTATATATAGTAAGAATGGCGTAAGTTTTTGAGCTGTATTTCATTAAGTCCACAGAATGTTTAAGTAGTCGGTTAAGAGTTAGCCTGAGCTAACACACCCAAAGTAATGTTTAAGTACTCACGTTTTCGTGCCTGATTTTGTTTATATCTCATATATTGTGATAAAAAAATAATCATTGCCCTTATATACGTGAGGCGCTGGCTGACTACATAAACATTTACGAATCAAATGACACAATTATAAAACAGTTAATACGTTAGTTTAGTTAGTAGGTATTGGGTATATTGTAGTTATTATGCAAACTATGGCGCCCTAAAACATGAAACAAACAGATCATAATGAGGCGATCAAACTCACGCCTGCGAATCCACGCCTGAAAATTTCTTCTTTAAATAGTTCCACGCCTGAAATTGCGATCATGCAAAAACTCGGCGCCCTAAGGCGTGAACGAGAACGAAAAAACGATTTGTTGGTTATGTAGAGAATCACTACATGATACTGATATGGTTTGGTATTGTGATGAATTTGATACATATTACCACGATAAATGTAAGGAACTAAACCCACCTTCAGCCCACTATGATTGCCCTGTTTGTGCAATTGAAATGGATGATATGGTAATTAGTTTTAAAACAGATTTAGAAGCTTTTCAGTAGCTACCACACTCAAGGGAATCTTCATGGGGAGTCATACGTCAGTATGCCGAAGTGAAGGTTAGCAATACCACGCTTAGAGTGTGTATTATAGTGATTAGTATCTATTGCGACATAGAGTGAAAAGACTATCCTAAGAAACATTTGCTATTGCAAATTAATAACTGATGCAAATAGTTAATCTTAGACCTTTAAGATTGTCAATTAGATACGGTCTTATGGGCTTATGCCCACTTTTAATTATGGAAACAATATATTGTAAATGTAAAACCTGTCGTGAACATCACGAAGAAGCAAACGCAAAAACAGTAATAATTGGACATTAATGTCCTACCCTTTTTTAATCATGAGTAATAAAATGGATAACAAATATCTTACAAGAGAAGATTTTAGAGAAATGAGAGAATATCAACAATTTCTTGAGAAACGTATAAAGCTATTATCAAAAGAGCATAATCAAATGCTACAAATAATAGTCAATATAACAGATACCGTATTTGGTAAGGATTGGAGAAATTTTAAAGGAAATTATAGGGGTGGAAGAGATTGGTAAATGCAAATATATCAGAATATGAGAGAACATACGATGTTAATCACCAATACCCAACATACAAATGTAATCTTTGTAATTGGGAAGTAAGAGATAATGACGTATTGCCTTTAAAATTAAGAATGGAAAAGCACGAATTGTGGCATGATCCTAAAGAAAATAAAAAAAGAGTTGCCAAAAATCATGTATCAGGTGAAGTTAAATGGAGTATTATATAATGTCTAATACTATTGATTACGAAAAAATAATGAAGTTTTTAGAAAAGAACTTAAATGCTGAAACTATTGAAAAGATTGTAGAATATTATAACGAAAAAAGATTCACTAGAAAAAATGGTATGTCAAAGGTATCTGGACTTGTGTATAGATATGGTGAGGAAGCATAATGTCTAAGAAATTATGGGTGCCAACAAGAAAACACCAAAAAGATATAGATGGTGAGGATGAATATGTCGTAGAACAAAGATTTAGTGCAAGGTTTAAACTACCTCTAACTAAAAGACAACGTGGTGAGGATGAAGATGAATAGAATATCAAACAGTCAAAAATCAAGAGGCGTTAGTAGTCTAGTAGATCAATACTCTATGACTACTGACATTTCTAAAGGTGATAGATTATATAAAGAAACTAATGAAATTGTGGATAACTTTGCTAAAATAAAACAACGTAATGAGAACAGGCAATGGGATAGGGATATCCATACAATCAAGAAATTACATTGGCAACTTGATAAGGTATTGGACTCCCTATCTATTGAGGGGCAAGGTAATCTATTTTATATGTTAGAGAAGGATTATCATAGAATATTAAGATTAATTATATCATTTAATGAATATATCAAACATAATCAATTATGGCGATTAAAATATGCTCCATTAAGTGATTTAAGACTACCAGAGAGGGTGATTATAGTATGAGAGGTAAATTAGTTATATGTTTAAGTTGTGGCGAAGTAAAACAAAAATGTCAATGTGATGATATTATAAAATTAATGCAATCCCAGCTAGAACATCAAGATTGTTGCCAAGAAAGAAAAAAAATTACAATGAACTGTATAAAACAAATTCATAACAATACAAATGAGGTGAGTCTCTGATATTAGTATCTTAGAGTATTAAGTATAGGAACTATACTATACTATACCTAAATAGAAATGTTTAACCAAGCAAGTTCGGTTAGTGATAAAGCCTTGGTACATACCGAACAAAACCCTTTTGAATCGTTCTCTATTGTATTGTTTGTTGTTCACTCAACGACAGATACCCCTGTTTACGCTATTCCCTTCGAACAACTGGGAAATTCTGCAATTCAAGTATCTAGTGGTATAGTATGTCCTTCAGTTCAAATATCTCACTTCTAAAGTTAGGATAGAATACTCTAAAATATTAATATATTATAATCATGAGTCAATTAGAAAATTTACTATTGCGTGAATATGAATTCACCAATAGTGAAGATGAAAAAGCAATCTTATTAATGAGGTTGTCAAGAACACCACAAGGATTTGTTATTTATTGCAAATCACCATTATTTAATACATTCTTTAAGGAATTATCGAATGGTCAATTAGTGGACTACGCTTGGGGCGATGATAGTAGTAATCAACAATATAATCTTAATACATTATGGAGTTCACCTACATTTGATGCTCAAGGATCCGTACAAGATTATAATGATCCAGACGAATTTGTTCCTAAAACATTACCACAAGCATTAAAAGGATATGGTCAAGCCACAGTAAATTATAATCCAGCTTCAATAAGCTCAAATACTGTATGGAAGGGAACACCAAACCTATCATTTATTACATCATGTAAATTGGGTGAGGGTTGTAATTTCTTAATACGAACACCAATATCTGATGCAATGTTTGATGCATTTTATGAGTCAAGCAAACATTATTTAACATGGATTCATGACAATTTCTTAACACCAAAATATGCTACATATAAAATGTTTGCAAAGAAGAAGGAGATCTAAGAGTTGTATCAAGGAACTAGATTTAGAGGAAACTACGAGTACGTAGTAAAAGCTACTGAATTGAAAAAAGTGGAAGAAGATCAAATAAAACAATATTACTGTCAATATTGTTTCGAGCCAGCATATAATTTAAAATATAAAAATAAAACATTTAATAAATGCCCAACCTGTTTACGTAGTACATTTACCAATCTAATGAACGCATATACATCTATTCCAACTATTGCTAGAATAGGATGTGAAATGGAAGGATATTTTGATCGTGTACCTGTTGGAACAAGAGCTACTAGACCTGAAAGAGTAGTATTTCATCAAGATTGTTCTGTTCATATAAATGGTATAAGAAGTGGACAAAATCATGAGTGTGATCATTGTACAGGTGATTGTGATTGTGATGAGGATGAAAGAGAAACTGGATATTGCCAAGACGGTTGTTATTGTGGTGAAATGGAAAATAATAATGGTCATTCAGGTGAATATGTTACAGATCCTATTCCATACACAAGTGATTTAAGACAATTTGCAAGAGTTGTTAAAGCAAACTATCCAACATCAACTAATGCTTCATGTGGTGGACATTTTCATATAAGTTTTAATGATTTAAGATGTTATAGTATTGCACAATCTTTAAAAATGTATCAACAATTTTGTAAAGCTTTAATGGCATGGGCAACAGAAAATTTAACTGAAGCTGGTAGAAAATCAGTAAGAAATAGAATAACAGGTCATAGATATTGTGAAATTGGACATGATGCTGATAATCAAGTAATTGGTCAGGGTAATAGGTATCATCATTTTAATTTCTGTTATCCAGCACATCAAACAATGGAAGTAAGAATTTTACCAATGTTTCAAAAAGCTGATACATATATTAAGGCTGTGAAATTTTCTACAAATTGGATTGACAGTTTTATTAAAAATACAATTAAAGGACAACGACCAATTAAAGAGAAGATTAGTAGTAATATGAAAGGAAGAATTAAAAAATCTGATGTTGAAAGATTTTATTTACGAAAGAATAAGAAACCAATGAGTTTCATACAAGGAGGTATTTAGATTATGTGTGTTATAATGGCTTTTGAGGATAAATATCCTACAAAAGATATACTAGAAGCAGCCGAAACTACCAATAGACATGGTGGTGGTATTGCATGGATCGATAATGGTAAAGTGAAATGGGAGAAAGGTCAGCACGTTAAATCTCAATATATACAAGATTTAATTGCTAAAGAAAAGATACAACTTCCAATAATAGTTCACTTCAGAATCGCAACTCATGGGGGAGTTAATGATGCATTATGCCACCCATTTGCAATCAGTTCTAAGAATACAGAAGATTTGCAAATAAAGGGAAGTGATCCAGAGGGAGTTATGTTCCACAATGGTATATGGAGTAAATACAACGATGTTGCTATGAAAGTTCTTGTTGATAGTAAAGATACAAGACTACCTGATGGTGATATTTCAGATAGTAGAATCATGGCATGGTGTATTAGATTCTTTGGTGTAAATTACCTATCATTAATAGATGAGAAAGTATTAGTTTTATCACCAAAAGGAATTCAAAGATTTGGTAAAGGCTGGGGTACAGTTGATAAAATTACTTGCAGTAATACACACTTTGAAAAACCAAAAGGATATACTACAATGAGTATGTATGGTCATCATGATAGATATGGATATTCTGAATATGGGAGTCTAAACTCAAATTCAAGTATAACAATATCAAATAAGGAGGATGATAAGGATTTTCAGGGAAGTGTCAAACTAAAGGACAAAAAGGATGGCACCAAAAAAGGAAAGGGAAAGGGAAAAGGAAAAAGAGCAAGGGAAAGCAAAGGAGAGGGAGAGACCGTAAAGCTTTCTTCAGAAGAATACGAGGAAGAATATAAGATGTTATTGGAAAAACAAGTAGCTGAAAAACAAGCCGAACTAAATAGAATCATGAGTGGTATGAAATCTAACGATAGTGCATTAGAAGAACATGAAGATTTGGGAACAGGTTGGTTTGATGAAGTAGGTGTATGGCATAGTTATACTGATCCAGATTATTATGACGATTTGGGGGAGATGTATTAATGCCTTCTGAAACAGGTACTCGCCCATATACTAGAACGCTGAATAGCGCCGAAAGAAGGAAAGAAAGAAGAATGAACAAAGTTAAATACCCACAAGTCAAATATAATGAGCTTACTATGATAAGTTATAAAATTGATGAAAAAATTCACCCAGAAAAATATAATAAAGCTGGAGAAACTGAAAAAAATCCAAGACTATTACCATTCTCACAAAAATTACTAACATTCATTAGTAGTATGACTAATACAACAACAAAAAATCCATATTATGCTATGGAAATGTCTTTGGGCATTATTAACGAGAAAACCAATATGGAAAAGCATAAACATAGTATGACAGCTATTTGTAATGCACTTGGAGCACAAGCTCAATGTGTAAGATGGAATGAAGGCACTACAATAAGGGATAGAATATACGAATTTATACAAACATCTCAATTCCTTTATCAATATGTTACTTCAAATAGAGAATGTTGGGAAGGAGAAAATTATAGGTTTGATAAACTCTTAAAGAAACTTCAACTATACAATGACTACTTAGGTTTGGCTGAAGTAGTTGCAAATAGATACATAACAATGTATGGTATTGGTAAAGACTTTGATCTTGGAACATATCAACTATCATCACCAAGTAAAACTTCTACTGATACATCTCTTAATATGTATCAACTTGAATGTAAAGATGAGGTTAAGAGTAATGAAATTCCAAAAGAAGTTCAGAAAACAATAGAAAAGGATCTAAAGGGAGAAATTAATTCTTCTAGTAAGAATCAAAGTGCAGGTCAAGTAAAGAGGTTTATGAATAGATTAGTAGATACAGCTAGGGCTAATCTCTTATTTGGAAGAAATACACCAGAAAATAGTTCTCCACCTTCAGAAGTTCCACTTGTTAGACCAATAACACCAGAAGAAAATGCTAGATTAGAAGAAGAATATAATCCAGATGGAAGCTGGTTTGGAGATGAGCAGGAATTTGATTTAAGTGCATATCGTGAACAATCATATAATGAGAGGCATGGTGAAGAATAAAATGGCTAATGAATATGAGCTTTGTGAATTACTTTATAGAGCAGAAGATAAAATATTTTCTTGTGGCTGTCCATACTTGGCACTAGCTGAAGAAATGGGATATATTAGCTGTTATGTTGCAACACATAACCCTGACATAGGCTTATCTAACTTTGGAAGAATAAGTACAAAACAATGTTTTAGAACAGCTGGATTTTCAACTGAATATGCCATGTACACATATAAAATGATTGAGAATGGATTACCTTTAACCAAAATAGGTGATAACATTCTAGAACATAAGGCAAAAGTTTGGAATAGACAAAGAGAAGCAGAAATTAGAGAACAACAAGAACGAGAAGAAGAATATGAGGATGAGCAAGATTGGTAGAATGGGCTTTTATGTTAAGTTCAATATACCATTACATAAGAGGTAGATTACGATGACACCACTAAAAGCAGGATCAAGTGGTATAATTTATGATGGATTTATAAATCATGACTACCTAGTAAATATATTCATTAGAAGACTTCTTGATCAAGGTGTAGAAAAATATGGAAAAAATGATAGAAATTTCTTTGTTGATCTTATGTATAGTATGATGACTGATGAAGAATTTAAGAAAAAGATTCTTGCAACTGACAATGGAATTGCAAAATCTACATTAAAGAATAGAGAAAAAATGTTGGAGTTATTAAAATGAACAAAGTAAATATCTATATGCCAAAATTACCACCAGAATACGCAGATGTTAAACCAAAAAAACAGTATTTTGCTGGTGCAAACAAACCATTGCATAGAAGAATAGGGAATATTAGTTTTAACTATGATACAGAATACTATAAGGCTTTGCATGAGCCAGAAGATAGTACATTAAGTAATCCAAGATGGTGTGCTATACAAGGCGATGAGAAGGAAGGTATGTATATTAGTCTTCCACCTTCTAAAGAGGGCTATCAAATATCCATAAATGTGAAAGATAAGAATTTCATCATAATGGATGATCAGGCTATGGAGAATGAATGGTAATGAGTCTAGCACAAGAAAGGAAAGCAAAAGCAGTTTTAGAAAAAATAACAAAAGTTGATGATAAAACTTGGTTATTACCCTCTAAGAGTGATGATTCAAAAATGCATACTGTTCAATCAATAAAAAATGAATATGAATGTGATTGTCTAGGATTTATTCATACATTAAACTGCTATCATATAATTGCAGTAAAAATGTTTGAAACAAAAAATCATAAAGGCTATCAAGAATGGAGAGATACTACTATGAAACGATATGAAGAGTTAGCTAAAGCTAATATAAAACAAAAAGAAATAAAAGGTCTATCAAATGATCCAGCGTGGACAGAATAATGGCTAGAGCAAAGACATTTATCTGTTATTTGTGTGAACAAAAAACACCAGTAAAAAGAAAAGGCTTAGAAATAGGTAGTGGTAAGTTTATTCATGCAATATGTAAAATGTGTTCAAGAACAAAATATGCAATTCATGAAGATAGTTATTTTGAGGAACATAATAAAATGTTGAATCAGATACCATCAAAAGAATATGATGCAGAAGAAATCGTAATTAGACAAGTTCAGTTTATGGAACAGGCTAAGAAAATGCTGGAGAAATCGAAATGACTAAAATTGTTTGTAATTGGTATGATACAGATTGCCACTTAGAATATGATGGTTTTACTAGTGTAGATAAAGATAAATCTATAATTCAACAACTACTTGAATATGTTGAAGGTGATTCAGAAGTTAAAAGTATAGATAATTATAGAATAATCGATAATGAAGGCTTGATTAACTATACAGATACAAATAACAAACCAAAATTTGTTGATTTTTATGAAATGCTGGAGAAATCGAAATGACAACAGATAAATGGGCAAATCAATTTGGTAAAGGTAAATTGACAGATAAAAAAACTAGTGTGTGGGGTAAAAAATTACTAGGTGGTACTGCTGGTCTTACATTAACAGCACGACAAATAGTAGACCTTATGAGCAATCTTAATGGTGGTTGGAAATATAAAACATATTGTGAGCCATTTGCTGGAAAAGCAAGAACGTGGGAACTATTACGCAAAAATTACCCAGCAGTTCCTTTGGGTATAAGGGTAGTATTGAATGATCTATCAAAAGATTCTAATAAATACTGTAAGGAAAAATATCCATATGCAGTAGTAGAGTATAAAAAATTCGAAGAAACTATCCCAGAATATGATAGTGAAAAAACATTCTTTATGATTGATCCACCTTGGCGTAAGAAAATATATACAAACAACGACTTCTTTGTATGTCCTAACTCTATACCATATTACTATAAAACGTGTCTAGACTTCTTTGATACAATAAAAGGTGATTGGGTTATATGCTCGGCAGCCGATGAGCATGAATGTAGGGGTGTACTAACCAAATCTAAGTGGAATACTGTTATTATTAAGAGTAATGAGAAGCGTAAAGTGTTTGGCAAACCAGCAAGAACGATGATTTGCAGTAATCTAATACCTGATAAAATGAATGGTATACAAATACATACGAGTATAGAAGAGTTCTTGAAACATGAAAAAGATTGGAGTTGGTGGTTATAAATAATGAATAAAGAAACAGAATTTATGAGTAGAATGGAATCAGAGACAATACCTGATGTTGTACCAACTGCTAGAATTAATTTCGAGGAATATAATCCAAACAACATAGTTGTATGGGAAAAATATATTCCAATAGCAGATGAAGAAGAAAGGCTTACCAAAGCTATACTTAATGCAGTAGATCCATACCTAATAGAATCAGAGAAAGGTCAGGGCAAAACATTACTTGTTCACACAGTATGCTCAAAAAACAAGATTGCATTGATAGAAGAACCTGTTGGTGTTGGTACTAAGAGAACTGATCTTATAGGAACAAAGGAAATAAATAGAGATGGAACATTATTCAATCTTGGTCTTTTACCTAGAGCAATAGAAGTAGCAAACCACTATAAACACGCCTGTCTTTACTGTGATGAGGGTAATGCACAAGATCATGAGATACAAAGATATTGGAATAGAATATGTGATGGAAGAAAATCTATTGTTGCAAACGGTAAGACATATAGGTTAGATAAAGATGCAAAACTATCTATTGTTTGGACAATAAACCCAGTTACATATGCAGGTATAAATTCAATGACCGAAGATTTAAGATCAAGGTTTGTTGGAAGTGTATGGTCTTATCCAAAAGATGAAGATTTCAAAAAGGTTATTAATTGGAAAGACATTCCAGAAGAAACTGTCATGAATCCATTACTTACTTTAATTCAAGATATTTATTCATTGAGGTTAAAGGGTGAGTTAGAGTATGCATTATCAATTAGAGATGTTGCACAGTTTACAAACTACTTAAGATATTGTAAAGACTTACCAACAGCTCTTAATGAAGTTATAATGATAAAGTATGGAGACGCAAGTGAGAGAGAGATAGTCAGAATAAGAATTAATGACACATTTGGGGTGAATATATAATGACAGATCACCAAATAGTTGAAGTGGTGAAAATAAAGACACCACGAAAACGAACAAAGAAAGATAATCTAGAAAAATGTCTTAATTGTAATCAAACAATGATTGCACCATACAAAGGTGGGGGTAAAATGTATTGCAATAGAAGATGTCTTGATCAATATAGAAATAAGGGAGGGTATTGGCAAACATGGTATCAGAGAAAACCTGAAGTGATAGCAAGACAGTTAAAAGAATGTTTTGTGTGCAGACGAAATATAAGGAAAGTTGGTAAAACAAAACATATCAACAAATACTGTTCAAATAGATGTATGTTGATAGGACAAGGAATGAGACATGGGCAAAAATATGTTAATATTAGATTAACAATCCCAGAATTTAGGAGGTATATGAATAATGCGATGTAAAAACTGTGGAAGAGTAAACAAACATTCAATGGGTAATGCAAAATGCTGGAGGAATTGGCGATTATGTCCTCCATGTGCAGTAAAAATACACCCAGAAGCATATCCATTAAACCAAAAGAAATTATGGGATGAGAGAAGAGATCTGCATGGTGATATAAAGAAAAGACTGAATGAATACGCAGGTATGAGGAATAAGAGGAGAGTTAAAAATGAAGTGTGATCATTGTCAAAAAGACTTTCCAGAAGATAATTCCCCAGAAGCTAAACAAAATGGTGAATATCTCTTTCATGGACTATGTTTAAATTGTTGGACAAAAGCAACTTTTGGTTGGAGTTGGTATGACTAAACGAGATTTAGATGTCCTTCCACAAAAAGAACTTTTTCGTAAAACATCAACTATTGTAGAACAGGCATTAAATTGTAGAATAGAAATTTTATATAGAAATTCAAAAGTAAATTATTGTGTGTTTATGGGTGATGATGAGACAGCCCCATTCAAAGGAAGATATAAAATTGTTATAGCAAATCCAGCAGTAAAAGGTATTCATCAATATACTGCTCTAATCCATGAACTATCCCACGTATTATACGAAAGTCCGTTTAAAGCAATAAGAGAGTTGATGAGTGGTAAAATTTCAAATAAGAGATGGGTTAATTCAGTATTAGCACATAATGTATGGAATATTTTAGAAGATCAGAGAATAGAATCACATTTGTGTAGATATTATATTGCATATAGAAAAAGATTCAATGATACATTAACAAATCTTGGTAAGATTATGAGAACAAAATGTGATATAGAAAACCCATTGTTTGTTTTAATGGCAATAAGATTCAAACGTGAAGATTTGGTAAAAGATTGTAAATACTATAAAGTTTGTAAAAAAGCAATCAATGATGTAGAAAACACAGATAGGTATGGTGCATTAAGAGTTCTTATAAGTTTAGCAGAAATACTGAATGAGTATAGTCATAAGAGAGAACTTGATATACAAAGTAGTGATGATAATGACAATTTATCTAAGAAGGTAGATGATAGGGAAAGTGAACTATCAAACTATAATTCATTTAAAGAAAGAGATGAGAAGTTTGAAGATGATACAGCAGTTGCTAAAATTCCAGATATTTTAAGAAAGCTTTGTGAAAAGGAAGACAAAGACATACATGGCATACAATCGACTGAGAAAATCATAGATCAGATACTAGAGGCTGGTAAGATTGAAGGTGAAATACAATTTCAAGAAGTTAGAAGTGAGATGCTTGGTGATGGTACTGGTGTTATTGATAGAACTCCACCAAATGTCAAATTTATAACAAGAGAAGTTGATCATGATCCAACAGCCAAAATAGTTCCAAATTATAAAACTGCTAGGGCTATTAAAAAGATATTTGGCAGATTAAAGATGGGAAGAAGACCTTTCATCAATACTAGTGGAACTGACGTTGATGTGAGTGAATACATAGAAAGATATATTGAGGGTGTGAATTTAAACAAATGTCTAATTGACTCGAAGAAGTCAAATGGCGTTTCAGTAATAATCTCAGTAGATGGTTCATTATCAATGAGAGGTTATCGAATTAATACTGTAAGAAACTTAGTTGCTACATTATTTGAATCGGTAAAAGATATTAAGGGAGTTGAGATAAGGGGAAACATATGGTCTAGTAATGGAAATGGAGAGATAGGTATTACTGAAATAAACAGTAAACATGACATTGGATATATAAATGTTAGAAGAGATTACATGGCTACACCAACTCATATGGCACTTGAATACTCTGGACAGATGTTAAAAGAGATGAAGGGTAATAAACAATATGTTTTTCTTATAACTGATGGAGCACCTAACTATTATAGAAATGGTGTTAGAGCCCCAAGAAACCACTATACTTCAGTATGTAATAGATCATTTAAGAAGCTGTTAAAACAAACACCTAATATAGTATGCATACTTGTAAACTCAAATATTAGTGAACGGTACAGCCTAAAGCAATTATTTAGGAATAAGAGAACTATGATATTCAATGACATGGGATCGGCTTCCGAAAAGGTTATAAAGGAATTCAAACGAGTAATAATGACTTGACAAACCCATTAAATGAACGAAGTATGCCCAAAAAGATGAGAGAACGAATGATAAAAAGAATAATGGATATACAAGTGGAACATTTTATTCCAGTTCATCAAGATACATATGAAGAAATAGATGAAGACAATGATAGAATGTTACAAATGTCGTTAAGAACACATGAATTACTACATAAAGAGTGGGCAGTCCCAATGAAGAATAGGAGAACTGGGTGGTAAAAAATGACTTTGACGGAAAGAGAAAAATTCATTCATCATTTTGTAACACTTTCTACTGTGAAAGTAATCCATGAGCATATGGGTTTAGATCGTGTAGAAGATCCTTCACTTGATATGAGAAAAATTGTCAAAGTAATACGAGAAACTAGATGTAGAAAAATAACTGAGCCAGAGATTGAAGCTTTACTAGATGAGTTAAGTGAAGAGGCTTTAGTTGGTGGATCTATTGTCAACGATTTGATTAAAAACTAGATTTATATAGTAGGTTGTTTAGAAACTTATATGTGTAATGGTGTTTGCAATCATTTTAAACGAAGGCGAAATGGTAGGAATTTTTACTGCCAAAAATGTGCAAGATTCATTCCAGAAGAAAATTTGAATCGTGAATCCAAAGAACTTGGAAGACTTAGATGTTCTTGTTGTAATGGGTTAGTCAGAAATAAAAAACGAGTTTATGCACTTACTTAGTGCCAAAATTACACATTAGTCTTGTATTGCATAAATCTTCAATATCAACACCAATGTAAGATATTTTTTTCCACCATGAAATAGGATATTTGAATACTTTAAATCTACCTTCTGCTACTCTATCATGTACTTCAGAGCTGAAAAACTTTCTACTGTCACCAGCTTTACCATGAAAGTCATTATGTCTCATTTTCACAATCTTATCTGGATAATAAATTTGTAATATCATGTGTGCTAACTCATGACAAATTACTGACATATTTTGAAGCATGATAAGACTATTACTACTATCTGTTACATAACATATAATATGTCCTCTACCTGTAACTCCATGTGGAATACTAAAATCTAGTTCTTCAAATCTTGGATCATCTGAATAAGAACCATCATAATCTGTCGTTGGTTTTATTTCTATAACCCACTGGTCTTGCTCTACATATCTGAGGTAATCTGTATGGTAATAGTGATCATAAATATAGTCTAAAATTAATTTTTCATAAAGTTTTGTATCAAGATTTTTTGTCGTAAATTTTATTTCCATAACTATCTATTAAAAATGCCACTTTTATACTTTTCCGTCAATGTGTTAAAAGCCCTTCTAAATAAATATGAACGAACCATTGAAACTGTGGTATAGATCACACCGATCACAATAGCAGTTGACAATACTTGGTTTGAAATATCACTTACAAATAGTGGTAGCATATACAGATTTAATAATAATGCTATGAAAAACCCTGCACCAACACTAAGAAATGTCTCTAAAAGAGACTCTTTTTTACTCTGCATACTGCTTATCCAACCTCAAAGCAATGTATTTTCTTTTATTTGTATTCAATCTTGGTCTATTTGCAACTCTACCATGACAGCATGGACATCTTATTTTATTAATAACATCTTCATTCTTCATCCATTTATCACAAGTTCTACATCTGCTATGAGTTAGAAATGGTAACATTGATGGTCTAGTTTCAGTCCAATAATCACATTTACCTTTACAAACTATCATTACTACCACACAGTTCCCTTATCACTACAATCCATATGAGATCCACAATTAGGACATCTTAGATGACATGGTTGAATTTCTTCCATGAGAAACCCACATTGTTCACAAACTTCATCAGTTGTTTTTCCCCTACTTGTCATACTTCATTACCCCATGTCTCCCATTTAAGGCTTTTCTTTCTTGCAAACATTTCTAGGCGTGGTAAATCACCACAAAGCTCTACTATCTTGTCTCTTACTATGTCAGGTTTTTGAGAATGTTCACCTCTGGGTTCCATGAGAACACTTGATACAAAATTACTAGCTATTGGTGGTCTACCTTTTATGCCGATAAGACACACTTCACAATTAGATTTTGTGTAATGACCTATACCAAAAAAAGGTTTTTTATTTTTTTTATTTAATTTTATCCATGAAAACCCTAATGTCTTGTATTTAAAACCCCATGCTTTAATAACATCAAGACCTTCTTGTAGGTTTGGAAATGTTGCCCACATAAATAACATACAATCATCATCTGCTATTTCATTCACTGGTATTTTTTTTATTTCTTCTATACTCATTGTACTATAATGTGCTGTGGCACCACCACACATTCTTGGGTGCTTGTCTCTCTTATCCTTGTAAGCCCAAGGAGGATCTGCGTATATAATTTTATATTTTTTATTTGGTAACAAAATGTTTCCTCACCCTTGCTATTATAGCTAATGTGACACCTATTAGGGGTATAGCCTCTAAAAGATCAACACTATATAGGAAAAAATCAGCTATTGGATTAACCCCAAAAAGACCTACATCAGCTCCAAAAAAACACTCGGCAGCAGTAATAGTGTGAGGTATTTGTAAGTATAAAACTATGGCAGTTATTACCAAAGACTTAGTAAAGTGTGTTTCATACCAATCAAGGAATTTATTTATTGGATTAGTCATAAAATATCATGGTAAACTTTATTATTTAACACTTATGATTATTAACATGACCAAGGTAGATTTCAAGGTAAAGCCTGATGAAAACAGGGGTTGTTATTTTTCAGAGACCGATAGATGTCTTATATATCTTCCAAATCATGAAACTATTGAAGATATATATAAGACGATAGACCATGAAATGTTTCATGCTTGTTTTGAAAAAGCTGATGAAACTGATAACATGGATGAGGAAATGGAGGAAAGACTTATATTTTGTATGCAATGGGCTCCAGACACATTATAATAAATTTGCTTTTCTAAGATAAGACGACACTTCTTCTATTGACTGTTCGTTTATCTCTTCTGACCATAGTGTAGGACACTCTTTATACCATAAATCAATAACAATACACCCATTCCACTCTAACATTTGCTTTTGAACTCTATCTTGACTTGTTTTTAATATACTATCATGATGTTTGTCTTGAACACGAACAACTATGGTTTTTTGCGTTACCCTGAAAATGACAATATCAAGAGTTTCTTTTTCTTGTCTTTCAGATAGTGTATCAGCAAACTCTTCATTCATTAATTTTTTAAATAAATACTGTATTTTATACTCACATTCTTTTTCTCCGAATATGCTTTTTAGTATTTTTAGAGCTGTTACCTCTCCTTCTCCTACGAACCTTTCGTCTACTGGTGGTTCTCTTAGTTCTGAGTCTCCCATCATTTCTACTCTCCCTTGCTACTTTAATAAGTCTTTCGAAGTTCTCTTTTGTAAACATTTTAAGTCTTTCAACAGAAGTATGATGTTTTTTACAGAGTAATGCAAACCTATTTGGATCTTTTCTTACAATAGGCAAAACATATTCATTATATGCATATGTATCTTTAAAATCAGAATAAATTTTATCACTATTTAAGTATCTTTTATGATGAAAGACAAAATATTTACCATACTTTCTATGACAAACTGCACATTTTAGATCAAATTGAGGCATTGCTGCCACATCTCGTTTTAATTTATCTACTATATCTCTTTTACTCATTCAACATTTACCAAACCTTTATCCGTCAATATATATTCGGCATCAGCTTGGGCGTGTTCAGGTGAATCAACCATTCTTGCCAATCGTTTCTTACCTGATTTTTTAAAGTATATTCTATATGTTGAGGCATGAGCAACAACATTACCTCCTATTGGTTTAATAGGATCGCCAAACATCATGCTTGGATCAGATTGAACCTGATTTGTAAAGACTACTGGACATCTAAAGTAAAATGATATGTTCTTAATATGTGTCATTAGCCTTGCTATTTGCATTTGTCTTTCAGCTAGAGTGCCTCTACCGAGATATTCTTCTCTAAACTGACCAATGGCACCATCTAATATGACTAACTTTGGTTTCTTTTCCAACAATAGTGTTGATAGTGCGTTTATAGTCCCTAACAACTGTTCAGTATTTGGTGTGTATAAGTATGTTATGTTATTTAATTTCTCTTTTGCTTCCTCTGATGTAATCTCTTCTCTTGCCATTAGTATTTCTACTATTCTTTTTGGCTTAAACGTATCTTCACAATCAATCCATATCACATTACCACCTTCAGCGATAGCATTACAAGTTAAAGTATTACAAAATTGTGTTTTACCAGCACCAAACTCACCATAAATTTCATATGTAGCTTCAGGTCTAACACCACCACCCATCAACTCATCTACCTCAGTACAACCAGTTGAAACTGTTGGTAATTGTTCATGATAATCCATCAAGTCCATTACATCCATATCTGATTTTCTGATTAAGTTATTATCTTCAAGTATTTTCTGAGCTTTAAACACCCATGAATCACAAGTTGGTTTTGCAACACTTGTTATCTCTGATACTTCTCTAGCACCTCTTACACAAATATCTATCAAATTAGTCACACCAAAGGTTTCTAACTTTTTCTGAGTAACAGCACCCACACCGTCTAGTTGTGATACACTTAAATCAACATCATCAATAGGTGGATATCCATCTTCTCTTTCAATTTTGTCTTCCTCTTCAACATCTCCCTGTCTTTCAGGGTTCTGAGAAAAATCATTCTCTTCATCTACTATTTCTTTCTTTTTTACCATTTTATCATCAAATTCGCTTATAAGTTCCATCATTGTTCAGCTTTATAACATTATTGTTCTCCCAACGATCTATTAAACGTTTTGTTTCGTCTTCTCCCATACCAGCTTCCATTAGTGTTTCTTGGAATGTTTTTATTTTAACATTACCAGCAGAGTTTCTACAACCATTCCATATTGAGATTAAATCATGTTGTTTAGTATTCTTCTTATCAAAATAAATTTGTTGTTGAATAGTATCATTTTCCAATGACTGTCCAAATCCCTCATACATTTTTTTCATTAACTGTTCAACACGCACTATATCTTCTACACATACCACTTCTTTTAAGTTTAACTTTGCATATGCCATTGATAATCTAACTAATGCTTCTAACTGTCTTACACCAACAGGCATTTTAGACTTTGCACTTACATTTCTCATTTGCTCATAAATTTTTAATAGTTTTGACTTTGACTCTTCTAATAACTTTGGTTGTAATTTTCTTGCATAATTAAGAAACGCCATTAGTTGTAAGTTTGTCATATATGTTGAGCTTGATTCATCTGTAAAAGAATCTAATATGTGTGTTGCCTTCTTCATATCTTCTGTAACATGAACTTTATCTCGTATTAACCAAATCATATCAAATCTTGAAAGAAGTGGTGCTGGTACGTCTATATTATCTCTTAATGTAATTTCAGTATCATAAACACCATATTTTGGATTTGCTGCTGCCAATATACTTGTCCTTGTCGGTAAAGTCATCTGAATACCTGCCTTTGCTATACTAACTGTTTGCTGTTCCATAGCTTCATGCATTGAAGAACGATCATCTTTATTCATTTTATCAAACTCATCTATAAATGCAAAACCATTATTACATATTGGTAATACACCAGCCTGTGCAACAAATCTACCATCAGGCATTTTAACCATACCAATTGTCAATCCCGCTGCACTAGATCCTCTACCACTTGTATAGATTGATCTCTGAGTTACTTCTTTTGCAAACTTTAAAAGTTCTGATTTTGCCATTGAGGGATCACCAACTAATAGTGTGTTAATATCACCACGTTTCTTGGTTTTCACACCACCAACCAGCTCTAAAAGAATTGCTAATTTTATATCCTTATATCCATAAATATTTGGTGCAAATGAACCTACCAAATTAGGTATAAAATCTTCCTCTTTTGCATCATCAATTAATTTTGATAATTCTGACTCTGAAGGAACTATTGGTTTCTGTTCTTCCAAATCTTCAAGACATAAAATATCAATAAAAACTTCATTCTCATTATTCTTCAAGTCCACAACACTTCTAAACAAACCTGTAATTTGTTTTCTCTGACCTACAAAAGACGTTCTAATATTTTCACCTATTAGTTTACCAGTTAATATCACAGGTGAGTTGTTCTTAGAATCTTCCATAAACTCTTGCATAAGAATCGTTTGAACATCATCTGTTTCAATTGTTGTAGAATCAACTTCTGTTTTTGCCCTCCTACATTGTGGATTACCACAAAAGGGAACTTGTATTTTTCTATCTATATTTGATTGAACTGGATAATCCCTACTGCAAATTGGACATAAAAATGTTGCAGTTTTAATAAAAGTTTTTGGTGAATCAATTGCAATTATTTGACAATTAAATGTTACCGTAGTATTTTCATATTTTGAAGAAATATCATGCATACTCAATACGTTATCAGTATCAATTTTTATCTTTAATTTTTTAAATGCAGATTCAATTATAGGTAATTTTGAAGAACCTCTCTTAAGTGCAATTATTCTATAAATTGCCTTTCTTAGCGTATTAATAAACTGTTTAGGATCTTCTGTGTAAATATCTAAAAAGGGCTGTTTAGAAGGATTAAAACAGAATGTAGAGTCAGGTCTTAATCCATCTATCACAGATGTATACTTTACACTACTCAATGCCTCATAAATGATATCAAGTTGTGCTGATTGTGTCATCATAATCTTCTTGAAACCTCCTTTCTGACAGAGTTTCCTAACTGAGTTAATCTCTCTTGTAGTTTTAACAAGTCATCATTTGATAGACCGTTTATACAAACATTCCATTTGTCAGTTGTTGCCATCACTAATGGAAATTTTGAAGATACTATTGAAGTATCAAACTCAGTTATTTTAGAATTTTTTGAGGCGTGGTTCTTTACATACTCATCAATAGCTACTGCCAAGAGTAAACTAAATGATAGGTGAGCAGGTCTTATTTTCTCTAAAGATTCAAAGATCGGTTTTGTCTTATTTCCAATAGAGATTGTTGTTGTTTTTCTAAAATTCATAATAAGTAGAGAGTAGACATAAATATAAACCTAGTTATTTATGATAGTTAAGAATTGATCAACAATCTGACCAGATAAAAAAAGTTAATTAAGTTAAGTAACTTAAGAGCAATATATGAGTTAAGTAACAGTTAATAAATGCATAAATGAATGTTAGGTTACTTAAGTTAATTAACTATTTCTGCAACATTGTTTGGCATTGTTAATGATGGTTCTACCTCTCTTTCAACAAAACCATTTATAAATCCTTGAACCTTCTCTGACTCCACTAAAGTTTCTTTTACCTCTCCTTTTGAGTTTTTCCAAGAAATTTTAATGAACATAGAGACTACTAATCCTTTGGGGTATTTAATTATTTCTGATTATAAATCCTTTTATAATGTATAGTGTATTGGTGTATGCTTACAACGACATATCTCTGATCTAATTCTTCCTTGATGGAATAATCCCTGCGTTGCCTCTCTAACTCTTCTTGGTCTTATACCAGTAGTAATACTTACTTCTGTATTTGTAAGTCCGTCTTTAGATTTTTTAATTGCCTCGTAGACCGTTTCTTCGATAGTCTTTGGTTTATCTTCCTCGAATACATCTTTTAATGATTTAACAGTATATTTTGCTTTCATGTATAACAATGCCTCTCATTATGCCAACATTTCATACAAGTATTATCACCGATTTTTATATTTGGTAAATCAGTTTTATAATCCAATGGTTTTTTACAAACCTTACAATCCATTATATATGTCTCACTAATGGTTTTATGTCAAGTTTTGCTATGTGTTTATTTATTATTATCTCACCATTTGGTTCAACTATAACTTCGACTGATCCTATATCAGGTGTTGTTCCAGCCACACCACCTCTAAATAGATGTGAATCTGGGAATTTCCAAGCTGGTGTTGTAAATCCATGAGTGTTTACAAACTCAACATGAACAAAATAATGAACATGACTTCTTACAATTACATCTGCTGGGTGTAGTTTATCTTTCTCAAAGTGCATACCAGCCATTTCTCTAGCTATTGCTGTTGTTCTATATGCTGCCCACTTGTTAAATCCTACATGATGTGAAAAATTAAATAATTTACCATAACACTCTACAAATGCATAGTTGTCAGTTGCTCCTTGACCACCATATGATTTGTACCTTAAAGCCTTCATTCTATTTGCTAATACTTCTTCAAAATTTGTTCCGTCAACTTGAACATGATACCCTGATCCTCTTACGAACATTATATCATTATAATTGCATCTTTTTGCTAATTTCATAAAGTCTTGCATTTGGTCTTCTATGTTTGTAGTCCATGATTGTTGACCTACTTGTTTCTTGTTTGCTCCATCCATAGGCTCACCGTTTATGACTAGAAGATCAGCTTTCTTTGACATTTCATCAGTACAATCATCCCATGCTTGACCTAAAACTTGTTGAAGTTTATTTGGTTTTATTACTGTATCTAGTTCAGCAACATATGGATCATCACTACAAACTGCTGTTGTACTACCATCATGAATGTCACTACGAATTTCAATGACCTTTGATGATTTACTTCTACCTTTTAATTTCATGATTATCTAATAAATGGCTAGGATATAAGTCTATTGCTTTTTACATATTTGTCATAATGTGGATCACATGACCAACCTTCATGTGGTTTTTTATTTGGTGACTGTTTCATGTGCCAATCTAATTCAGTTAAGACTTCACCATTTGGATGATATACCTTTCTGTGATGATTATAATCTGACTCACTTCTGCATAAACCAAAACTAGTTCCGTCACATAATTCACAAAGTCTTATTTGTGAGTCGATTTGTAAAACTGTCTTATTTTGGTTTTTCACACACCACTTACCATCTTTATTTCTGTGATCTATTAATTGCCATTTACCTGTTTTTTCATGGTGTTTTGTGTTCCAAGTTAAGTTCTTGGTTCCACACTTATTACATATTTTTTTCATAAGTAAAAAAAAAGAAATGGTTATACAGTTGTTTTAACCCAACCTTCAGGTTCTTTCATAGATAATGCTAACATTTCTCTACCTGAACCCTCAGCTATCTTGGTAACTACATAACACTCTAGTCCATCGGAAGCGTCTTTATCTTGCACTTTTTGTACTGCATCTTTCCAATAGTCAGATTTTGCTTGTCCAACAATTGTTTTTGCAAAAGTGTATCTAAGACCTTCTGTGGTTTGTATTTCAGCGACTTCAGCTTGGTATTCAGGGCTTGTTTTAACTTTAAATCCCTTAACGAGTACCGTTTCACCAGCTAAAAGTTTTGTTGATTCTTCAAAAGAACCATCAATGTCTAAAACTTCGGAGGCTTTCATTATTGATTTGTATAACAGGTTCTATTATATAACTCTATTCTTTTACCATTTGAATTAGTGCCATTAATTGATCCATCATCTTTGAACGAATTTGACCAAATCTGTCACCATTAACATCTTCTTGTGGATAAACTGCTTTTGTCTTATGATGTGCAACTACAAAAAACTGATCCCAATACTCTGTGATTTTTTTAACTTCATCACTAATTTCGGCTTCAGGTAATTTTGTTATTATTGGTGTCTTACCAGCCCAACCACCACCTAGTTTAGTTTGGCTTTTGAATGGGGTAAACTTTCCACCTTGCTCTTCAAAACACTCTTTATCACCACAAATGGCTTTTGGTTCTTTCTGATAAAATATGTCTTCGCCTACTTGCCAGCTATCTCCACATATTTTACATTGACCGTCATACTTTGCTGAGATTTTTGTACCCATGAAAGACATATAAAAACACAATAATATAAATCTTTTTATTGAAAGAAGTTTTCATTTTATTATGGACTTGGTAGAAAAAATAATATGGATAGTATTGATAGTATCTTTGGTATGCTTCTTCTCTTTAACTACTGCATTTGCAGAAGACAGATATGAGATTTTAAGATACATTCACCCAAACAACCCAACTGTTTGTATAATGGAGCCTGAACCCATAATCCAAGATAGGTTTCATGAAGAGGTGTTTAAGATAACTGTGGACTCTGTGTTAATTTGGCAGAATGATATGAAATCATACACTGGTGGTAATTGGTTTATGCCAATATTTTATTATGAATATGAAGAACATTTTGATAAAACACCAAATGATTTTCCAGAATGTAATATCTTTATGGAGTATCGTGAATACAACACAGGTATAAATGAGGGAACAACAAACACGAAGGCACTTGGTTGGACAGGTTTTGACTTTTCAAAGTCATGGCATAAATACGCATACGTCATGACATATCTAAAATCATCTGACGTTAATCCACACATCTCATTATGCATAGGATGTGAAGATAAGAGTGATATTACAGTATCATTTGAACAAAAACCCCTACCTTCTGATACAATAAAAAGGATAGTAATGCATGAATTCGGACATTCATTAGGAATAGGACATTATCAAGACGATAGAGAACGTGGTAACACACTTCCAAGTTTAATGTACCCAAACTTGAAACCATTTGTTGAAAACTCGTTTAAACTTGAAGAAGTAGATAAAGAGGCATTAAGGTTGATTTATGATGACGATGGGTTTGCTGGAAGGCATGGCATATCACCATACTATTATAACGTGGTTGTAGACGATCATGGTTGGAGATTAGAGTATTAACAAAAGACTTATATAATCAATTATAAATCTAATTGTATGGCAAGACGAAAAATCGGCAACTCACATACCACAATTTGTGTTACTTGGGAAGATAAAGAGACATTTAGAAAGTTTGCTCAGTTTGTAAAGGAGACAAGAACAGGTAAACTATTCGAAAGTGATTCAGTTTTATTCCATAAAATGTTAGATCATTTTGCAAAAGAACATAAACAAAGTGAAACACCTAATACAACATACCCTTCAAGAACTCCTTAATCCTTATTTTTTGCACAATATAGTTTTCTACATAAAGGTGAGCAGTATATACGTTGTCTACCCTTATAACGCCAAGGCAAAACAGCACCACATTCTATACAATGATGTGTGTCATCTTTACGCATGAATTAAGTATATAAAGGTATTATTTAAGGGTTTATTCCGAATCTATCTCTTCTTCTATCTCTATCTTTTTTACCACGTTCAAATTTTTCGTCTGGTTCCCTTCTCATGAATTCTTGGTCTAAATCTCTTTGATTACGTTGATCTTGTCGATGATGTTTTGGTGAGCTTGGATTACTCTTTGGTTTTTTTCTTGTAGGATGTTGGTATACTTCATCTCCAATTCTTCTTTCGCTTTCAAATGCTTCTTTATGTCTTCCGTCTTTTGGTGTTGGGACACTATGTCCTTCTGGTTCTGGTTTTTTATCAAATCCACCTGAAAATCCCTGATTACCACTTGTTGGTCTCTTTGGACTTGGTGAATCGGCTGTCATCATCTGTTGTGTTTTTATAACTCTTAATCTTGTTCCTTGTAATTCTATAATACTTTTCTTTTTATGTGCCTGACTACGTTTATATTTTTTTTCCATCGCTTCTCTACCTTTTTGATCAGATTTTTCCCATTTTACCTTTGCTCCACCAGTAAAATGACTAGGTGCTATGAGCTTTGGTGGCTTGGATTCTTTTTTACCACTAAGACCTTGTTGTTTTTTCCACTCTTCTAATGCTTCTTCTTCACTCATACCAGCTTGTCTAGTTCTTTTAGCGTGTTGTAAGCCCTGACCACCTAATTCTTCATAAAGTTTCTTTGCTCCCTCACCCTGTAAATGTGTTCTTGCTGATGTTGAAGGTACTCTTTTACCTTCTTTAGTTTTCTTTGGCTTTACTAGTTTTTCTTCTGCTGGGGTTAGTTTATCTCCACTAAAGTGCCTTTCATCTTCCATATCTTGTCTTGCTCTTATTGATCTTGCACTATATTTTGTACCATCTGGTTTTTCTTCATATTCTAATGTTTTTGGATTTAACTCTCTTCTTTTCTTTGGTTGTACATCTTTTTGTTGTTTAATGTTAGCTCTTATGTTTTCTATTCGTCTTTGTTTTCCCTCGTAATCTTTTATATGCTCTTCTGATCTTCCCTCTCTCTTTTTAGGATCTTTTGGTTTTCTCTCTGGTACGTGTGTGCCTCTAGCTTCTGTGATTTCCTTATCACCCACTTTATATTCCCCTCTTGGTTGAAGTTTTTTTGGTCTTACACGTTCAGGTGATCTAGTACCTTCATGATCTAATAATATACCTTTTTTATCTGCCTCACTTTCAGGCTTTGTACCAAAATCAGTTGCTCTAGCTCTCTCTGCTTTTGAATCTCCAAATCCTTTTAAACTCATTAATAACAATCCTCTTCTTAGTGATTTAATTTTTTCACCTGTATAAATATCTGTTTCATCTTCATATTTACCAGTCTTGCCTCCCTCTTGAACCTTACCTCCTACACCTGCTTCATCAGTTGCAGTACCTTGAGTAGAGATTGGGTGTTCATTCGTGACTATGTGTTTAGGATCTACTTTTGGGTATTGTTTTGGTTTATGCCTCTGTATTCGTTCTTCTTGCTGTATTCGATCTTGCCATTTAGCTTGTACACTTGGATCAAGTTTGCTATATGGTGTACCTTCACCCTTTGGTTTACCAGCTTTATAATCAACATCACCACTTTTTGGTTTTGGTGATTCTTTAAATCCTTCAGTTCGTTTCTTATATGCTTCATCACTATCTTTCTCAGATTGGGCTTGCTGTCTTTTTTGTTCTTGAACTCTCTGTCTCTGTCTTTTTAAGTTTTCAACTTTAACTCGACTATCACCAAGTTCATACCGTTTATAATTTCTTGTACCTTTTGGTTGATCTTCTGTGTCAGAAGTTAATCTATATTTTGTATGTTCACCTTCATCTCCCTTTAATGGTTTTCTTGATTCTTTCAGATCATCTGATTCTTTTCTATATTTTTGATGGGCTTGTTCTCTTTCTTTCTTCTGTTCAGGCGTGGGGTTTAATGTTTCTTTTAATGCTCGCTGTTCTGCTGTAAGTTTCTTTTCTTTTTTCTTTTTTGGATTATCTTGATGTGCTAGAGTGTACTTAGAAGGGTGTTTAACTACTTTTGCTTCAGATAATTTATCTAATATATCTTCTTTCTTACCCTTTATAATTCCGTAGTACCAATTATTTACGCTTACTTCTGGAACGCCAATGGTCATTGTTTACCATCTTTTCCCTGATCTCTATATCTTCCTTTTTTATCTGAATATCTTGCATTATAAACACCAATTGTGTCAGTTGAATTTATGCCACTATTACCAGCTCCATCACCCTCTTTATTTTTAACTTGTTTAAAGTTTCTCCAAGCCTCTCTCTGTTTTGATTCAAGATGGTCACGCACACTTGCGTGGTGTTTTAAATCACTTTTATGTGGTGGTTCGCCTATATACTTCCCTGTCTTTGCATCAAATCTTGGACTTTTTGATGGATCAAATGAGTGTGGTTTTGATTTAGGATCTTTGTCATATTGTTCTTTATGACTTTTAAAACCTGCATTGACAGAATCATCATATTTATCATCAAATGAAGTTACTGTACCATCTCTATGTGTAATCGCTCCCATTTTTTTAGCTTCTAACCAAGATTTTAATGCTTTAAATTTATCTGTTGAATCTGTTCCCAAAGGTTCATATATTTTTTTATCTCTAGTTACCTTATCTTGTCTTTTCTTTTCATGACCTGCTGCTATAAGTTTACCAACTTCTGGATTTGGTCTACTAGCTAGTCTATCATTTAATGTTTTTTTACCAAACCCTGCTTTTACTTTAAATGGATTGTGTCCTTTTTGTGTTAATGATAACCATGCTTTCCATATTTTTCTCTTACCCCCACTTGTAAACTTTCCACCAGTTGTTTCATCTTTCTCGTCAACTCTTGGTGCGTCTCTTGGTGTCTTTGTTGGTGCATTACCACTTGGTAATTTCTTTTCTGGCTCTGGTAATTTTACATAATCACCTCCACCAACGCTTGGTGAGTTAGAATACTTACTTCCACCCTGACTATATTTTTTTATATAATTTTTATTCTTATCAGATTCACCACCAGTTGGTCGCCAATCTTGTCTCATTCCGTCATTTTGTACTTTTTTTTTAGCTTCTTGTTCCATACCGTTGTTCTTTTCTACTTTAGGTTTTTCTTGATGTTCATGTTTGAACTCTTCTTTTGTTTGCTTATCTCTGTCATCTGACTCGCCTTCATAATCTTCTTCTGCATCAAATGGTGTCTTTGTTGAAACGCCTGCTCTATTACCACCAATTTGTCCATGTGTTGATTCTTCCAAGTTTGACTTGGTTAAAACTTCTTGCAATTCTTTTGGTAACTCTTCCCAAGTTTTTGATATAAATCTTGGGCTGAAAGCGTGTGCCTTTTGTAGCTCAACTACCCTTTCTTCCAAGTTCATATCATTCCATGTTTTATTGGTAATTATGTCTTTTACGAAAAATGTATCATTTATATGAATTTCGTCTATAATACCTGTATCTTTCAAAACTGATACATATGCATTATTCATTTTAACTATAACTCCTCTGGATTCTTGTCCATTAGTGAAATAGTGGATATTATCTCCAACCTTTGTATGCGTAATCTTATTTAAGTTGTTCATCTTAATTACTATCTCTCTCTATTTGTATATAAGGTTTTGTGTTATATCTAGTCATTTTCTTTATAATTTTCTTTTCTTCCATAGAAAAATCGTCTTTTGTGGTTTGTAATTTTCTTGGATCTTCCATACCTGTTTCATGTGGATTTCCATACCTTGCATCACCCTGACCTTGATCTTTCTTCTTTTCTAACCATATTTCCCATGATTTTTTACGTCTCATACTTTCCCTTCTCTCATCTAATCTTTTTGTTTGTGATATATCATATGGTTCACTACCTGCTTTTGGTGGCTTGCCTTTTGGATGCCTTCGTGGTATTACTTTCTTGTTTTCTGCTGTATTAATGGCTTTCGCATCTACCTCCTTTCTTCTATGATCTTCATAAAGTCCCCTTTTTTTGGGAATGATGTCTTTTGGTGAATTACCTGTCTTTAGATCATCGATTTGACCTCGCCTGTTCTGTGATGCATATTCTTCGCTGTCGGTTGCAGGCTCTATATATAGTCTAGAGTATTTTCTGTCTGGGTTTCTTTTCAACCAGCCTCTACGTTCATTTCTCCCTACTCGTGGTTTTTGTGCTTGAAAATCTTGACCTTTAGGTGGTTCTTGCTTTGGCAATATATCTCTATTCTGATCTAATGCATCCTTTCTAATTTCTAACCATGATTCCCATGATTTTTTCATATTTCCTTCTGTATCTGTGTAGTGAAATTCTGTACCTTTGCCTTTTCCTCCACAGTTTCTACACGTTCCCACACCAGCCCCATACCCAAAACTCATAGCCATCCTTCCTTCTCCACTACAATGAGGACATTCTACTTCTTTTTCCTTGCTTGCCTTTTCACGTCTCTCACGACTTTCAATATTTTTAATTTCACTTGGGTATATATCTGGTACTGTAACAAGTTTTCTTAATTTTTCTTTTATACCACCCTTTTTCTTTCTATTTCTAAATCCATGCTCTATTTCACCTGTTGCAATATTATAATCTGGGTGTTCAAATTTGGCTTCCAAATCTGCCTGTGACTCTCTTTTCTTCCTTGAAAATGACTCTGTTTTTGGTCTCTCACCATGATGTGCAATATCCAAATACTCATCCATCTGTTCTTTTGTAGGCTTTGCATTGTCTGGCTTTCCTAATATTCCAGCCATCTGCATATTTCCCCTTGTACTAGTCTTTTCATTACCTGATGATGTTGTTACATCTTCTGCTGTTCTTGGTACTTTTACCGTCTTATCACCAACTTTTATTCGTTTTGGTGTTCCTACACCATGTCCTCTCACCCTTGTTGGAGTTGGATTCTGTAAATCCATCTGTGTTATATTTTTCCCATAATCTTCATCTCTTTTGGGTGTTAATACTTTACCAGTATTTTTGCTCATAGCCATTTTTTTATACATAAGTTTCTCAACTTCACTTAATTCACCATCTGTTAATTCTTCAAGAGGTTTTTCCTCACTAACTGCTGTTTCTTTTGATGGTTTTTGTTTTTGTCCAAACAAACCTGTTCTCTTCTCACCATGAAACTCTGGGTTTTCTATGGAAGTTTGACCACCTTCACCATGCCTGCCTTCATCTGGATAGATTCTTCTACCCAATCCTTTAATTCTTGCTTTAGTTTTATTCCATCCTTCTCTACTCTCAACCTCAGATAATTTATTACCTAAGTCGTTTATAGCATCTTGTTTATCTTGCTTTATGTGTCCTATATTAAAACCCCTTGTATATGTCTTTACTTTTGGTGGCTTTTCACCTTTTTTATATGGCTTATATCCTTGTGGGTTTCTTGTATTTCTAGTATTAGTATATCTTCCAATATTATGCTTTTTATCTAATGCATCTTGATTTCTTTTTAGGAAATCTGCCTGTTCTTGCTTGTATTTTTTCCAGTCTGGGCTATTTTTGTCCATACTAGTTTTACGCACATTAATATATAAAGTTTAACCGAATATGGCTTTCTGAAGTTCTTTTGCCACATCCATAACGTGCCATTCATGACCTGAATTGACAGCTCTACAAGCCAATACAAGACTATCTGGATAGTCGTCATGCTCATCTGATCGTATTTTCATCACACCTGTTTCCGTATATTCCCTTCTTAGATATGATAATTGATATACCAATTTGTTTATCTCCTTTAATTTTATCTTATGATTTTCAAACAGTAGCCTTAGATTTTTATACATTTCTGCCTTTTCTTGCAATGAAAAAACAACCCCTCTAACTGGAAGTTCTTGCTCTCTAGCCAAATCTACCAATCCACCACCAAGACCAGTCTCATCAATAAACACACTATCTATCTTATAATCTCTAACAAAATCCCCTATTCTGCCACATACATCAACCACATTAGACTGTGCCTCACCAAAGACATCTTCCACAAAAACAACCTCATCTTCATCCACGCCTATTATTGTAAATACAGTTTCATCTCTACCTGTTCTTGCAATATCAACGCCCATATAGTATTGAATCCTACCCCTAGGCTTGTAATCAACAATAGACTCTTTTATTAATGCATTTGGTATAAGTGCATTACCAATATCCAAAAATTCACCTTCAACCTCTTGAACATACTCATCTCTAGTAAGCTTCTTAATTTCTTCAATAAATGCTGGATCTTCTTGAATTAGGGGGCTGTCAGTTGATTTAACATGAAATTCTGTCCACATTCCGTCTGGATTTGCTGGTTTTGCATTTTGACACGCTTCAAAGAAATAACCTGATTTTGAGAAAGGTGTTGATGTAAGCCATACTCTTGCGTGTGTAGCCATACCAGAAGGTAGAAAAGCCTTCAAAATACTTGATTTAATGAAAGAACATTCGTCAGCAATAATACAATGTGGTGAATAACCCCTAAGTGATACACCTGTTTCACCTGTTGCCCTAGTAATTATTTTAGACATACCCCTACCATCAAGATAATTAACCCACATTTCTGACTGTGTATTTCTTACAACAAATCCTTTAAGAAAATCATTATTCAGTATTAAGCTTCTTATTCTATCAAACATGATTGTTGCCTGATTTTGAGTAGGTGCTGCGATTACTATGGTACATTCATCTTTTACAGTTTCAAGCATTATTGGTGCAAAGAAAGCAAAATGTATAGCCTTTACAGCAGTAGACATGGTTTTACCAACCTGTCGTCCACTACGATATACTATGAATCTGTCTCTACAATTAACATATCTTTTATTATAATCGAATAATTTATGATTTAAAAAAACTTCACTAAACTTACTTGGATCTGTGGCACAATCTGTAACCACTTGCATGAATTGTTTTCTTTCATCTATTTCTTCTGTTGTCGGTCTAGCCATTTTGACCTCTAGTATGACAATGACACTTACAACCTGTTTGCTCTATTATGACATCATCATCACAATGGTTGCAAAAAATACAGCAATGCTCACTCATCTTCTGGAACCCATACCCACTTTCCATTAGAGTTTAGCTTCTTTGGTCTATTTTTTTTATCATCTAAATGTGATAAAAATACCATAGTGTTTGCTATCTGATACACTAATTTCGTTCTTTCTGAACCTTTGGCAATTAGTAATTTTGCTTCTAATTCTTTAATTATCTCGTCTAAAGTTTCCTTTGAAGGTATATCCCACTCTTCTTGTTCAAGTAATCCAAAACAGTCTTTTAATCCCATCTTCCATCACCCTTCTTTACCTTCTTCTTCTTCCAATCTTTTGCATACCAACCTATTGTAAGACCACCTGCAAAGTATGCCATACATATTACTGTGAAAAGCAAATCACCAAACATTATTCTCCACCATTCTTCTGTGCTTTTATCTGCCTGAAGATATTTGCAATATCTCCCTCTTTGGTATATTCTTGTTTTTCAGTAACTACTATCTTACTGTTTAAATCATTTATGGATTTTACGATTTCTAACAAAGTCTTTATCTCTGATTTTGTGTTTCTATCAGGTATATTACCATCCATTTTTGCCTGAGTTAAAGCCATTAATACATTCTCAAATGATATTTTTGCTATCATATCAATCATAGATTTTAGGTCTTCTGGGTTTCTTGTATCTAACTCATTGATGAATTTTATAAAATCTTCCCTAATTGCACAAACAGCACCAGCTTCATATTTTGGACACTTACCATTACCACCATCTTCTATTGACCTGTAAACACATTGATCACATAGAGCTGGGATATTTGCTTCTTTAAAATGCTTGGCACTATTGAAAGGACTTATTGTTTTTCGCTTATCTTCAACAACTATACTTTTATTTCCAACAGGCTTGATTTTAAACAGTTTATTCTCGTCAACCATTATATAACAGTTAACAAATCTCTATCTTATAAGTTTATTCTCCGACAATTTTATGACATAAACAGTCACATTTTAAATTCATTCTTTGGATAGGACAGTCTATATGTCTATGGTTTATACATTCAGGTGATAAATGCCTGACTACGGATCCGTCCATTTTTCTCTATTATCCTCAAAACACTTTGTAGCGTATGGACACATACCATCACAAAGAAAACATTTTGTTCTTTCTGGAAGAATTTCTTCTGTCATTGCAGTTTTTATTATATTTGCCTTCTCAATAATATCTAGTAATGTCTCTTCTATTGGACTTAATTTAAATCCTTTTAAAACAGGTATATCTCTCTGATCCTTCTCTATTTTATTTGAGATATAAATTACACATCCCATATCTGCATCAATATCATAACATTTTTTTAAGAGAACTCTATATCGGTTTATTTGATCTCTGTGTGAATCACTAACTTTTGCAGTTGGTCTTTTAAAATATTCAATAGAACCTGTGGTTTTCTTATCTGTAATTATCCACTTACCTTGAACCTTTACCAAGTCGTCTATGCTTCCATAGATTATGTCTAATTGTCTTGGATCATCTTCAGGTATCTTTTTTGCCTCTTCATATGTCAATGCCTCATCTCTCACATAATCATAAGCCAAGAACATTTCATGATATTTTTCATCTCTTGCTATTTGTGTATTTGAATGAACTATTTGACCAAAATATAATGACTTGACATCTTCAGTTGTAGCTCCAGTTTCAGGTAAAGTCTTTCTATAAATTACATTTCTCATACATGGTTTTATCACATCAGAAACGTGGATTTGACCTAATCTTTCAGTTTTCAACGCATCCATTTGAGATCGCCTATACATGAAATAAATCTCATTAGTCATATCTTCGAGCTTTAACATAGTTGTTATACAACCAACTATTATATAACTCTATTTAAACTGTATTTGTGCAATCGCAACCTTCAACTTTACATCCATTTGTTCCTATATGGTCATGAATACCATGTTCACAAACTTCACAAGTTCCACTTGCAATTTTAACTATATCTGCCATTAATAACTCTCCTCAATTACAAAGTTAAAAGTTTTCGTCTGCTCTGATATAGCACCAGCACTATCCTTTAATTCTACCTCGCCTGACCATATTCCAGCGTTTGCTATGGCTGTATCTGTTGAAGTTAGTGTATAACTGATAATTCCACTTGCCCTTGTGGTATAGACTATATTTCCATCAATAATAAGTGTCCCATCAGGTTTCCAAACTTTCCACTTACCTGTGTTATATGTGACAGTATTTGTGAGGTTTTTTGCCACACCTGCATCATTTGTGATGGTTAGCTGTAATGTAATAAGGCTACCAGCCTTTACTCTAAATTCCGTTGATCTTCCTACCATATTCATGCTCATCTAATTTCCACCTTCTATATTCTCTTGCGTGTCTCCACTACTTATACTTTGCGAAGAATCATCAACTTCTTCAGATTCACTAGTAATACCTGTACTTGTGGTTTCTGTCGAATCGGCTGTTTCTTCTGATTCATCAGTCCAAAACGTTCCCATAGTTTGAGTTTGATACACATTTCCATCTTGTACATTCTTAAGGAATGAGTGTATAATACCAATAGATTCCGTTACAAACTTCTTAATTACTCTAACCCTCTTCCTAAATGACTGTATTCCCATATTTTCTTGAATATACATAATTCTTCCTCTTACAAATATTGCAATTGTTGTTAAACCAATTGTTTCACCAATTAATATTGATATATGTTTGGTGTATTTTAGTACATCTGTCAATCCAACTGTGTCAGATACAAATTTACCAATGTTTCTCGTCACTTCTCTTATTTCAGTTATTCCCATGTTTGAAGAGATAAACATTTGTTTTACTCTTGCTATTGCACTTGTTGTTGTTATACCAACTGTGGAACTTACAAATACTGTATATCCCCTAAGTCTTTCTAATGTTTCTGTAATACCAATGGATTCATCAACAAAGTGTTGTAATATTCTAATTCTCTTTCTAAATGATTCTATTCCAACAGTAGAAGTGTTAAATCTTTGTAGTGTTCTTATTCTATTTTCTATTTCTGTTGAACCAATTGTACTGTTAATGACACGACCAATTGTTTTTAACTTTGCTCTAGCTTCTGTAATTCCAATAGACTCTTCAAGTAGTTTTAATATTACTTTTACCCTTACTCTTATTTCGGTCATGCCAACAGATTCTTCAAGTAGTCTTAATATAATTCTAGCACTTTCCAATGATGTTGTTATTCCAACAGTCTCAGTAAATATTCTTGACCATGACTTGAAGAGATTTTCTGTGGAACCAATAGTTTCTTCAACAAAGTGTTGAATGATTCTAACTCGTTTCCTAAATGATTCTATACCAACAGTAGAGGTTTGGAATACTTGTAGAACTCTTAACCTTAATTCTGCTTCCGTATTACCAATTGTACTTGTAATGAATTTTTGTAACACTCTTACTGTTTCTCTTGATTCTGTCAAGCCTATGGTTGATTCTCTAAATCTTTGTAATACTCTTGCAAACTTTACAGTAGATGTTATTCCTATACTTTCAGTAACAACTATCCTTAATAATTCTCTTGCCCTTATTCTAAACGATTCTATACCCACCGTTGAAGTGTGGAACATTTGCATTATTCTTGAGAACTTTTGTGAGGAAGATATACCAATATCGGCTGTATTAAATCTAACTTTTGTCATGGTCATTATAAATTCGGTACTAAATTGGAATACATTACTTTGGAATATTGTTTGGAATGTTTTTCTTAATCCAACACCTATAGTTTCATTTATTAATTTGAATCTATCTCTTGTTGCTTTAAATGATGTTGTTATTCCCATATCCTCTGTTATGAATTTCAAAAGAATCTTTGCTCTTGTTCTAAATGATTGAATACCAACAGTAGATTCGTGGAAGGCTTGTAATACTCTAGCAAATAATGTATCTGTGGTTATACCAACAGTTGATTCGTGGAATTGCTTAAAGTCTTGTGCTTTCTTAGCTGATGTTGTTATTCCCATACTACTTGTTGCAATCATACCCAACACTCTTGAGAACTTTTCAGAGTGTGTGATACCAATTGTACTATCAACAATCATCTTAATTATTACTCTTGTTCTTGTTCTGAATGATTCTATTCCAACAGTAGATTCATGGAACATTTGTAATGTTCTTGCAAATAGAGTTGAAGTGGTAATACCAATAGTTTCAGTAAATAATCTTGTCCACTTCTTAAAGAAATTTTCTGTTATACCAATAGTAGATTCGTGGAACTGTTTAAAGTCTAGTGATTTTTTAGCTGATGTTGTCAAACCAATAGTGTTATTAACAAAGTGAATTAATACTCTAACTCTCTTTCTAAATGACTGTATGCCAATTTCTGATGTATTGAATACTTGTAATACTCTAGAGAACTTCTGTGAAGATGTTATACCAGTAGTAGATTCGTGGAATCTTTGCATAACTCTTGAAGACTTGAATGACGTAGTTATACCAATAGTAGTCTCATGGAATTTTTGTATTGCTTTTGAAAACAATGCATCTGTTGTTATACCAAGTGTTTCTGTGAAATATGAAAACAATCCTATTGTCCTAACTGTTTCAACCTGACCAACTTGGAACACATTACTTTGGAATATTTTATTGGTTATAGTTTGAAATACTGGGTTTAGCCTTATTATTGAAACTGTTTCTGAAACAGAGTGTATTAATGCTCTAACTCTTTTCCTAAATGACTGAATACCAACAGTAGATTCATGGAACATTTGTAGAACTCTAGAACTTAACTTGCTTTCTGTTATACCAACAGTTGTCTCTCTAAACTTTCGTAATACTAAAAGTCTCAACCTATCTTCAGTTATTCCATAACTTTCTGTTATGAATTTATTAATTACTCTAACTCGTTTCCTAAATGATTCTATACCTACTGTCGTTGTAATGAATTTTTGTAATACTCTTGCTGATTTGAATGATGTAGTTATACCAACATTCTCGGCAATACCCTTTACCCATGATTTAACAAATCCCTCTGTTACTCCAAAGCTCTCTGTTATGAATTTCAAAAGAATCTTTGATCTTACTCTAAACGATTCTATACCTACATCTTCATTAACAAAGATTATGAATCCAAGTACAACTTTTTGTATTGATGTTATACCAATAGTAGATGTAATGATCCTTTTTAATACACCAAGTTTTAACTTATCTTCAGTATTACCAATAGTCTCTGTTATGAATTTTAATAATACTCTAGCACCTTTTCTAAACGACTGTATACCAATATCCTCTTCAAGTGATTTAAATATGACAGAAGCCTTTTTGAAACTAGTTGTTATTCCAATAGTCTCATCAGCAAATCTCACAAAGTCCTTTGCCCTTGTTCTAAACGATTCTATTCCTACTGTTGTCGTATTGAATCTTTGCAACACTCTTGAACTTTTTCTACTCTCTGTTAATCCTATTGTTGTGCTATGGGTTCTTATTTTTCCTAATGTTGTTACTGCCTCAGATATAAATTGAAATACATTGCTTTGGAATAATGTTTGGAATGTTTGTGGTATTATGACTTTTACAGTTTCGGTAAATACTCTTGTCCACTTTTTTGTAAAATTTTCCACACTTCCAACTGTCGTTGTAATAAATCTTTGCAACACTCTTGAACTCTTTTTTGTTTCTGTTGAACCTACACTTTCTTCAAGATAACTAGCCATTACTTTTAACTTTTCATATCCTTCTGTTGTACCAAGTGTTTCCTCAAATGCCTTTAAAATTGATCTTACAAATGGTGTACTTTCTGTATAACCAAGAGTTTCTGTTGCAAAATGTATTAATGCCCTAACTCTCTTTCTAAACGATTCTATTCCAACATCCTCTGTTAATGCACTTATCAATACTCTAGCTGTTTCTTTTGATTCGGTTATTCCATAACTTTCATTTACAAGTTTTACTATTGCCTGAACTACATCAAATACATTTGGTTGAAATACATTTCTATCAAATACAACATATCCCCATGCTTTTTGAAAAACATTGGTTTGGAATGTGTCTTGAAAGACTTGACTTACTTTAGCCAAGATATTTCACTATGCTACTTCTGTCCACGTACTTGTCGAACTATTCCATATAAAGTGTTTACCTGTATCACTAACTTCAAAGATTGAATTAGTTTGTATATTTACCAAGTCAGATGTTTTTGTTCCACCATCACCAATACATGAAAGATTTGATCCATCTGCAAAATCACCACCACCTGTATTAGTGACTTTCACACTTGTAATAGTTGCATCAGGGCTTGGAACAAATTTATGAGCTGTTTCTATAATTTGTGGTGATGCTGTTGAACCTCTTGTATCTGCACCCCACACCATTCCGTATTTTTCTTCACCTGTAATAGCACAAAAATATCCAACGTTGAATCTATCTGCTGAATCACTACCTGACCAATAATTCCAAAAACCAGTTTGATCAACTTGTCCCACTGATGTATCACCATTAAAACTATATCTGGTGGCATATACAGAATTTGAATTATTATTATATGTTATCATGGCATTTGTAGCACCAGCTTGCAAACTATGAAATAAAAACATATTAAAGTCACTTGCTGTCATAGATGAAGCTGTTACTGTATCAGCAGAAGAACTCAATGTTTCATGTTTATTATTGATCCAAGTCATTAGTTAGAACCCCATACTTTAAGAACTGAACTTGTTGTATAGTCAGCACTTCCTATATCATTGACAAT
>VTLG01000610.1_pt1 | contig 44706 bp, 58 predicted proteins | sample 4694571 | NCBI WGS metagenome assembly VTLG01 (sample SAMN12604809, study PRJNA352737) | marine metagenome | biome: ENVO:00000447; feature: ENVO:00000209|ENVO:00000569|ENVO:01000036; material: ENVO:00002151; isolation source: viral sequences binned using virsorter ...
TTAATTCTCCCAGAGTTTGTTCCCGAAAGCAGACTTTCGCACCTTGTTGGAATTGCAACAACATTTATCCTTTCTCAGTTAGGAATTATTGGAGGATTCATTGCCGGGAACACGATTGAAAAAGTAAAGGAAAATGGGAAATGAGTTTATTGGGAAGTCTCATACAACCTGTTTCTAATCTCTTAGATAAGGCTATACCAGACCAAGATTTAAAAAGAAAACTAGCCCATGAGATTGCTACACTTGCAGAGAAACAAGGCCACGAAATTGCAATCGCACAAATCTCAGTCAATAAAGAAGAAGCTGCTTCTGGAAGCCTTTTTAAAGGTGGCTGGCGTCCTTTCGTTGGTTGGGTCTGTGGGGTTGCTTTTTGCTATCACTTTATTCTTCAGCCTCTTGTTATTTTTATAGTTGCAATTGCTGGAGTGGATATACCAGATCTTCCAAATTTCCAAATGAATACACTTTTAACTGTTCTTGGCGGCTTATTAGGAATTGGTGGTTTAAGAACATACGAAAAACAGAAAGGATTGACGAAATAAAATGGCTTTTTCATTATCAAATAGGTCTAAAAGTAAATTAGAAGGTGTACATCCAGATATGGTTAAAGTCGTTGAGGCTGCCATAGAATTAACAAAAATTGATTTTGGCGTTACGTATGGTGTAAGATCAGTCGAAGAGCAAAAAAAGTTAGTTGCTTCTGGAAGATCCCAAACTATGAAGTCGAAACATCTAATACAAGATACTGGCTATTCACATGCTGTTGATGTTGTTGCGTATGATGGATCAGATGTTGTTTGGGAAATAAATGTTTATGATGATATTTGCGATGCATTTAAAAAAGCAGCCGAGACGCATGGCGTTTCTGTAAAATGGGGTGCAGCTTGGTCAGAAGGCGATATAAGATCTTATTCTGGAACAGCAGAAGATGCAATGATGAAATATGTAGATTTAAGACGTAGCCAAGGAAGAAGGCCATTTATAGATGGGCCACATTTTGAATTGATAGTTTAATATGCCTTTACAATTATTACAATTTAAACCAAAAATCATTAAAGATACCACAGAGTACACTGCTGGTAAAAATGGACCATTTTGGGTTGATTGTAATTTAGTTCGTTTTCAAGATGGTTTTCCTGCTAAGATGGGTGGTTGGGAAAAGGATTTAATAAAAGGAATTAATCCTGCTGGAAATCCTAATGATACAGAAGCAACACCTCATGGAGTGGGGAGGAAAATGCTTTTCTGGAGAGCATTGTCTGATTCTAAAGATAGAATTATTTTAGGAACACATAATCACTTATATGTAATACAAGATGGAATACTTTACGATATAACCCCACTTAGAGCTTCTGTTGATAATCTTTCAAATCCTTTAACAACAGTCGATGAATCTGCAATTGTTACAGTTGCCCATACTTCTCATGGGGCGAAGGATGGTGATTGGATTGTTATGGAAAGTGCAACAGCTACGAATGGAATTGCTGCAGATGATTTAAATCGAAAATCTGGATACCAAATAACTTATGTAGACGCAAACTCTTATAGAATCACTGCTCCAAACGATGCCACTAGTTCTGGGACTGGGGGAGGTACCTCACTAGACGTTAGATATTTAATAGGAGCTGATGCAGGGTTAGGAACGCAAAGTGCAACTCCAGCATTAGGTTGGGGTACATCAACTTGGAGCGATTCTACTTGGGGAACTCCAAGATCTGTTTCGACTACATCTGTTGTTATGGAAAACTCTCTTTGGCACATAAGTCTCTGGGGAGAAGATATATTGGCAGGAGTTAGAAACTATGCCCTTTATTTCTGGGATACCTCTGGAGGAGCAGGTTCAAGATCTGTTCTTATATCAAGTTTGGGAGGAGCTTCTGATGTTCCTACAAAAGCTAGGACATCTATAGTTTCTTTTCCTGATAGGCATTATGTTTGTGGTGGTGTTAATACTTTAGGAAGTTCCACAATAGATGAAATGTTAGTTAGGTGGTCAGACCAAGAGGATTATACAGACTGGACTCCGACTTCTACTAATACATCAGGTGATCAAAGATTACAAGTTGGGAATAAAATTGTCTCTATGATTAGCACTAGAGAAGAGACTCTTATCTCTACTGATCAAGCTATTTATGGTATGACTTTTGTGGGTGCTCCTTTTACATTTTCTTTTAGATTGTTGGCTACTAACTCTGAGGCTGCTGGAATTAATACTATGGTTGATGTTGATGGGACAGTTTATTGGATGGGGAATAATAATTTTTATAAATATGATGGTGCTGTCAAAGAAATTCCTTGCCCAATTCAGCTTTATATTTTTAACAGGATTGATGAAACTTATAAAGAGAAAACAGTTTGTGGGCATAATAAAAAATACAAAGAGATCATTTGGTTTTACCCAAGTAAAAACAAAAGATATACATTAAATATAGGAGCATCAAGCAATATAACTCCAGTTACTTTAGGATTGCCTTATTGTGGAATTACTTGGCCAACTCCAGGATCTCAAAGTTGGGAAGTCGGAGATGCTGTGTGGATTGCAAAAAACACAAGTGGAGATAGCATTTTTAATAAATTCTCTAAAAATGGGTCTAGTGCTCGTGCTTTTATTACTAAAATTACAGATCAAAATAATATAGAAGTTGAAATAGATCCTGTTAATTACGTTAATGACCAAGAAGTTATAATAACAGGTACAGGAGAATGGGCATATATTACGAAACAAGTAACTATAGAATCTTCTGTTAATGATAAAAGAGCAGCCATTAATTCTGTCACTACATTGACAGACAGCAGTCATCCTGAAAATGATAATTATGTTTGTTATAATTATGAACAAGATGTTTGGACTTTTGGTAATTTAGGAAGAAGCTGTTGGCTAGATAGTTTTGGTTCAAGAACAAAACCTTTTGCTTTTGACAAAGATGGTATATTATATGATCACGAGACAGGAACAACAGCTAATGGTTCTGCTATGAATGCCTATATTGAAAGTTCCCCTCAAGAGTTGACCTCATCTGGTGATGAAGTGCAATTGATTGATAGAATAGTTCCTGACGTTAATATTGGAGACAGCACTTCTCTTAATCTTTATTTAAAAGCAAGTAAATCTCCATTTTCTTTGCCAAGTTCAGGAGGAGTTAGGACTGGTGATGTTTCGGTAAAAGGTCCACTTGTTGTTAGTTATAATAATACAGGCTCACTTTCTTCTACTGAAAGGGTTAGCACTAGAGCAAGAGGTCGGCAAATTTCTTTAAAAATACAAAGTAAAGGGACTGATGATCAATGGGCATTAGGAACTTTTAGAGTTAACACAAAGCAGGATGGGTTAAGATGACGGAAGCAGCACCATTAGCTTTAGCAAGATTACCTTCAGCTCCTGACAATTATAATAAATCATATCAGGACAGATTGAATAATGTTTTAGAATTAGAAAAAAGAGCAGCATATTTTGCACAAAGTTCCAGTTCTCAAATAGCAGCAGAGCAAGCAGAAGCAGTGAGTTGGTTTAATGGCTAATGCATACAAAAACGCTAAACTGGATTTAACAACAACAGACATTACGACTTTGTATACTTGTCCTACAGCAACAACCGCAATTGTCAAATCTATTATTGTTAGTGAAGATTCAGGAAATGCTGATGCATTAACTTTAACTTTAACAAATGCCTCAAGTGCGTTATATAGTATTTACAAAGATAAAGCTGTTACTTCAAAGCAGACACTTGAATTATTAACAGCACCTTTAGTTGTGCAGGAAAGTGAAATCTTAAAAGTGACAGCAGCAACTGCGAATAGATTGCATGTTGTGGCGAGTTTATTGGAGGTAAGTTAAAATGGCAGTAGAAACTGTAGATGATGAAACAACTGAGGAAAAAGAGGATTTTACTTATCCTTTATATCAAATGGAAAGTCAGACCCCATACGAATGGGATTTAAATAAATTAGCTAAGTCTTATGGAACAGCTGCCATGCCTATGTTTCAATGGGTTAAGAAAATTCAAACAGGGGAAGCGACTTATACTCCTGATGACCCTATTGATGAACGAATGCAAGAAAACTATGAAGAGTGGGATAAAAATAATAATCGACCAGGAGGTATGATGTCTCCTGAAGATATTTTATCAATGGAATCAGGAATGATGGGCAGTTCATTTGGTGCTCCCATTGGTGGTGCTATTGCTTCTGCATTGTTCGATAGAGAAAATGTAGGATGGGATGATGCATTTAAAGCAATGGTTCCTGGATCTTTAGCAGGGAAAGGTGCTTTGCATTTTGGCACAGATCAATTTTTTAATCCTGATACTGGTAAACAAGTAGCGAGCACATTTGCAAATGCTGAACCAGGAGCTAATATTTATTTAACTAAACTTGGTGCAGATGGGAAAGGGATAACTCTTGGGGATAAATTAACAGATCCAGGAGCTTTAACTTCAACGATGGGAGCTGCAGGAGGTAATTTTATAGTCCAATTAGCAATGGGTGAAGATCCTGTTAAAGCTGCCAAGAAAGCAGGTGCTTCTGCTATTGCTTCTCATGTTTCTAAAGCATTGTTAACTCCAATACTTGGTCCATTTGCTGGTGTCTTAGGTGGCATTGTCGGTGGGGAAATTGGTGGTAGAGTTATTTGTAATGAATTGCATAAACAAGGTTTATTGACCAAAGAACAAGTTCTTATGGATTATAAGTTTACAAGAGATTATTTAACTCCAACACATGTCAATGGATATCATCTCTGGGCAGTATGGGTTGTTAAACAAATGCGTAAAGGCAGAATGGTAAAATTTTGGAAACATATTGCTACACATAGAGCAAATGAAATTGCTTACATATATGGAAAAAGAGAAAAACCAGATTATTTAGGTAAAGTATATCGTTGTATCGGAGAGCCTGTCTGTTGGCTTTTAGGTACTTTTAGAAAATCAACAGATTGGTCAATACTTTATAAGGAGACTAAAAATGGCTGAAGAAATGATGATGGAAAGAGGTGCTCTACCAGAGCAAATGCCAGCTAGTGGTATGCCAGAGCAAATGCCAGAGCAAGCAAAAGCAAGATTAATGCAACCTTCTGATGAAATATCAGCAGTGTTAATGGCAAGACTTACAAACATGGCTCCTGAAGAATTAAGAGCTTTGGATTCTGCTATTACACCTGATGTAGCTAGAGTTTTAATGAAACTTTTACCTGAACTTCGACAATTAATAGAACAAGTTTCTGGTGGAGGTCAACAAATGCCTCAAGAAGAAATGGGTGCATTGGGTGGGATGGGTTAATCATGGCAGAAAATCCTTTTGCACCAAGCTTCACTTCCCTACCATCTCACACTCAAACGATTAAAGGAACTGAAATTCCTGAATGGATGTCTGCTGCTGGTCAACAGATAATGCAACAAGGAATGTCTTTAGCAGAAAGCGATTATCCAGCATTTACAGGAGCACGAATCCCAACTTATGGAGATATTAGTGGTACTGGTATGTCTAAAATGACACCTGCTGAACAAGAAGCAGCGAAGATGTTAATGGACACTAGAGGTGACTATGCCAATCTTATGGGTGATATTACTGGGGAGGGTGGTTATCTTGAAGGTTTAGGGAGAGGTTATACTCCAGGAATGGCTTCAGATGCTGAAGCTGCAGGTCAGGAATTTGATACTTATTTAAGAAATTATTTGGAAGGTGATCCTTTTTCTATTGAAAGTGCTCAACCTTATATTGATACTTATACGTCTGCGATGGACCCTGCGATTAGGCAAATACAAGAGCAAACTGCTATAAAAGAGCAACAAGCTCGTGATAAAGCAGCATTGGCAGGATCTTTTGGAGGATCAAGGTTAGGATTAATGGAGGCTACACTAGGTTCTGAAGGAATACAATCTGAAGCTGATTTATTGGCTAAAGCAGGTGCAGATGCGTTAGGTTTTGCGTCAGGTCGTTATGATGCAGATAGGGGTGCCAGATTTGACGCAGAAAGTGCATTGAGGGGAGCTTATGAAACTGATGAAGCATCTAGATTAAAACAAATCCAAGCTACTGAAACTGCAGCCCAAACCCAAGAGAATCTCAAGAATGCAGTTGCTCAAGGATTAATGACTTCTGGTGAAGCAGAAAGATTGCTCGACCAGAGAAGTGCTGATTTGGGATATGCTGATTATTTAGATCAAAGGGGTAGGGGAAAAGAAGATTTGAATTTCTTGTTAGGTTTAGCACAAGGTGTGCCATATGATACAAAAACTTATTCCCAACAATTAGGTCAATCTTGGCAAGCTAATCCTAGTGTATATGGGCAAGCTTTATCTGCTTTAGGAACTTTAGGTAGTGCTTATATGATGGGTAAAAGACCTTAGATGGTAGATGTTTTAAAAAATCAGACTACAGATGCTGTTTACGATAAACTTGTATCTATGGGTTTTAATGATGAAGCAATTGCAGTTTCATTGGCTAATATCTTTGCAGAGTCTGGTTTTAATCCTGATATTATAGGTGATGAAGGAAGATCTTATGGCATTTACCAATGGCTAGATAGTGAAGCTGAAAGAAAAACAGATTTACTAGATAGTTTGGAATCTCAAAATTTAGCTTCGCACTCTCTTGATGGTCAATTAAATTATTTTAAAGATGAATTAACAAATAAAAGGGAATATTTTCCAGTTTTAACTGCTTTCATGGGAGAGACAACTCTTGATCGAGCTAATAGATTAATGGTTGGCAATTATCTCCGACCTGCCGACCAAAAAGAGAAAATCCCTGAAAGATTAGGATTTGCTGAAGAATATGCACGTTTGTATAACTTGAATGTTAGTCGAGAAGGAGATAATAATATGGATCAAAAAAACCTTGGAGCATTAAATAATATAAGTTCATTGGATAATTATGGTTCACTTACTCCAGAACTTTTAGAAGCTATTTCAGGTTCTCCTGAATCAGCAAAGCAAGCTCTTGCACTTGCACAAGCTATGAGGCCTAAAGTGCCTGAGTTTGATCCTGCTATGGCATCATTGCTTTATTTTATAGAAATGGGAAAACAGGCTTCCCAGCCAGGAGCTACTGTTTTAGGCTCTGCTGTTGGTGCTATGAGTTCTCCTGCTGAATATTTAATGCAACAAAGAAAAAGGAAAAGAGATATTGAAGATCAATTTCCTTCAACTGCAATAGGTTTAGCAAAGGCATTAAAAACTTCTTCAGCAGGATCGACAACATTAGGATCATATATTTTGCAAAAAGACATGCCTGGTCTTGGGGTAGAAGGTACTGAAGTTACTTTAACAAATGCTAACGCATCTAAATTATTAGCAGAAGATCCAAACTCAATAATTAAAAAACCTACTGGTAGCGGTCCACAGGCTGATAATGTTTTAGTTGATGTAGTGTTAAAAGGTGCAGTTGATGACCCTTTAACTCCAGATATTGATGAAAGAATGATTAAAATTAAAAGAAGTGACTTTGATCCTAATAAACATTTACCAATTACTGCAATAGATCAAAGTGAAAGCCAAGATACTCCAAGCTCACAAATTGCTAAATTATATGACGATCTTGCTAAAGCAGAAGTAGGAAGTGCCGAATATAATGCAATTGAAAAAGCAATAAGAAATTTAGAAAAACAAAGTGAATTTGATAAAGATATATTTGAAGCTGAAAATAAAGTACAAGCAGATTATTCTAAAAAAGCAAAAACATTTAAAAATGCTGAAATTGCACATTCTAAATTAGCAGCAAGCGTAAGTTTAAAAACTGGTGCAGGTGATTTGGCTATAGTATTTAGTTTTATGAAGATGCTAGATGAAGGTTCTGTTGTGCGTGAAAGTGAGTTTGCTCAAGCTCAAAATACATCAGGATTGTTAGCACAATTTGAGGTGCTTGCAGGTAAAATTCAAGATGGAACTTTGTTGTCAGATGAACAAAGACAGAATTTCTTAACATTATCTAAGAAATTTTTACAATCAGGAAGAATACATTTAGCTAAAATAAGATTAGATAAAGGTATACAAGTAAAAAATTATAATTTAAATCCTGTAAATATTTTTGGATCAGAAATAGCACCACCTTCTTTTTATTTAGATGAAACTGTGTTTAGAAAAGCAAAGAAAGCAAATATTACACCAAATGATATTTGGAGAAAAATGACTGATACTCAAAAAGAAAAATATTTAAATCCTACAACATAAGGTAGTTAAGTAATGACCGAAGAAGAACTAGATTTATTAATACAAGAAGTTCAAAAAGATAAACAATCTTCTGCTAAGCCAATTACTATCTCTGAAGATCAAGACCTTATGTTGCAAGATGCTACTATAGAAGAAAAAAGCAATATAGGTTTAATAGAGGATATAAAACAAAAAACGGAACAAGTTACAGGTAAAGTAGAGAAATTAATTGCACCAAAATTACAAGATGAAGAATTTGTAAAATCTGTCACAGACGAAACAGTAAGACAATTAGGATTAACTGGAAGATCATTGGCAGAAGGTGGTGCTAATTTAATTGGTATTGTTTATGATCCAATTGCTAATATTGTTAATTTAGCTTCTCAAATGACTAATAATCCACAAAACATTAGACCTCTTGGTGTTCAAATGACTAATCTTTTGAATAATTTAGGTATACCTAATCCTGAAAACGCAACTGAACGAATTGTAAATATGGTTGGTCAAGGTATGACAGCAGGTGGTGGTAGTGCTCAAATTTCAAGACAACTTGCTAATTTTTTACAAGGAACAGCAAAAAAAGTAGCAACAATTATGGGTACTCAACCAGGTTTACAAACTGTTGCAGGTGGTGGAGCAGGTGGTAGTGCTCAAGGTGCAGCTGAATTAGGTTATGGTCCAGTTACACAATTTTTATCTGCATTGATTGGTGGTCTTGGAACAGGAATTATGTTAGGACCAAAAAGTTCTGTCGCTAATGTAGATGATCTTTTCGATACAACTCCTGTTACAACAAAGCAAAGTATCCAAGAAGCAAAAGATGTTGGTGTAGATGTAATGACAACTGACGCAATACCACCTTCAACATTTGCAGCAAAATGGTTACAGCAAACAAGTGAAATTATTCCTATTGCTGGAACTGGTGGATTAAGAAAAGCTCAACAAATCCAAAGAATAAAAGCTATTTCAGATTTAGTAAGACAATATGGTGTTAAATTTGGTAATGACATAGAAATTCTAGAAGATGCAACTAAAAGTTTATTAAGACAAAGAAAATCAGATTTAACTAAATATACAGATATGAAAAAATCTGTCACAGAAAATCCTGATTTAAATCAAGCAGGTAAAGTTGATGTAAGTAATACTATTAAGCAAATTGATGAAGAAATATTTACATTACAAAGATTAAGATCAGCACAAACTAAAGAAGCAATTAAAATATTAACAGATTGGAAAAGATCTTTAGTAAATCAAAATTTAGCTGAGGTAGAAAAATTAAGAAAATTTATTGGTGAAGCTTTTGAAGCTCCAAATTTAGCAAATATTAAAACGATGGGTCAAGAAGCTTTAAATAGAATTTATGCACCTTTAAAAGAGGACATGAGAAATTTTGTAATTAATTTTGGAAAGAAAAATGATGTAAAAAGGTTTGATGTTTCTTTTAATAAATTAGCTGATATGGCAGGTGAACTTAAAAACAATGCATTATCAGGAGTGTTGCATAAAGGTGAGCAAACCCCAGAAATAGTTACAAGATTAATATTTAGTAGAAAACCTTCAGAAATGAAATTGTTATATAAAAATTTGGATAGTGTTGGAAAAGAAAATGCAAGGTCTGCTATTATAGCTAAAATGTTTAAAGATTCGCTGAATAATGATATGGGCATATCTCCAGAAAAATTTAAAGCACAAATTAAAAAAATGTCAGATAATTTAGGTGTGTTTTTTAATGAGAAAGATTTAGATTCTGTATTAGGTTTAGGTAAAGTTTTAAGATTAACACAAAGAGCATCTCAAGCTAATATTAATCCTGCAACTGGACAAATATTACAAATACCAATTTTAAGTATGTTTATACAAAATACATTAGGTATGTCACCTTTTTCTTTACAAGGTGCAGGTGCTACATTAGTTGGTTTGGGTACTATAGGTGGGATAGGAAGAGTTATAGAATCACCTATAATGAGAAATTTATTAATGAAACTTGGTAAAACATCAGATGGTTCACCTGAAGAAGCAAAATTATTGAAAAGAATTGATGATATTATTATATTAAAAGTTGGTGAACCAACAGAAGCAAATGAAGCTTTAGATAATATTATAGAAGATCAATCAAGTTTAGATCAATCATCAGCAGCTCAAGATATTATAAGTAAAATTTCCCCAGCAACTGTCGATAAAATAAGACAGTATGTATAAGGCAATGATATGTTTGCAGAAGTTCTTACAGGAATAGCCCTAGTAAAAAAATCTGTTGACTTCATTAAAGAGAATTTACAGACAGCCAAAGACATTGGCGAGCTAGCTGGGGAAATTGATAATCTTCTTGATGGCAAGCAACAACTTGATAAAAAACGCTATAAAAAAAGTATGGGGATTGCTGACCAGTTTGGTGTTAAGACAGTAGCATCTTCAGTAATAGACCAAAAACTAGCCGCAGAAGAGCTATATAATATAAGTGTGTTAATAGATATGAGGTTCGGTAGCGGCACTTGGAGGCAGATTTTAGCTGAAAGAAATAAGCGTATTGAGGCAGCTAAAGAAGCAGAAAGGGAACGCAGAATCGCTCAAAAACAACAGCAAGCAGAACTTATGGAGATTGCTGGATATATAACTGTTGGTTTAGGTATTATTATTGTAATTATTGGCGTTTTTGTTGGTTTTACAGCTTTTGCAAATGGAGGTTTTAATAGAATTGACTTCTAAAGATTTAATTTTTATTTTTATTATTTTATTAGCTTGGAATTGGGTAATAATTTTTCCACCAAAATGGTTGTTTATTAGATAGGAGAGCAATATGGCACAGAAAAAATTACAAAAAGGTTCAGCTTGGGAATCAGCCGACCTCGATAATGATGGAACGATTACAGATGGCGAAATGGCTATGGCAAAGAAAATGGAAGAATTGCAACACCAAAGAGATATGCATGAAAATTTAGATCGAATGATGGATTCCCAACGTGCCATTTGCTGGGTATCTTCTCTTTCTTCAATTGGATTAATAGTTCTCAGCCTATTGCCTGTCATTTCAGATTCTAGAATTGAAATGGTTACAGCGTTACTCAGTACCTACGTAATCGCAAATTTAGGAATTGTCTCTGTATTTATGGGTGCGACAGCCTATTCCAAGAAAAATGGTCAATCGTTAAGCATAACAACTAAATAATTATGGATTTTGACATTTTTTCCCAATTTTCTTTGTCCATATTGCCTCTTTTATAAAAAGTAGCCATATCTCTAAAATCTTGAGGTGAAGGTCTATTATATAATTCAATAGAATGTTTACCATGTATTAATACTGTAAAATCTCTTTCTATCCGAATTAAAATCCAACTTTGACCACCATTTTTGGCATATTCTCTTGCCCATATTGCTTGTTGTAAACGATAGCCAGTATTAATTCTGTTTTTAGGCCATTTAGAAATAAACTTTAGTTCTATCCATCCTGATTTGCCTTTTGAGATATAGTGAACATCTGGCATACCCAACATAACTCTGTTTTCAACTCTGTAACACCTAAAAGGTAAATTATTCCTTACTAATGTCCAAAATGACTTCTCACTCATTATCTTCCTCCTCTAAAAATATTGATATTGGGTCTTTTGTTATAATATCGGCAATGTTCTTCTTATTTCTTAATGCCTTGATAATTTTACTGTCGATAGATTTCTGGCATTCAATATCAATATAAGTGACGTTGTTTTTGGTCCCAATTCGATGACATCTATCTTCACTTTGAAGACGCTGTTCTAAATCAAAACTATTGGAATAATAAATAGCATATTCAGCAGCCGTTAAAGTTAACCCTGTTCCTCCTGCTTGTGGAGTGCCTATAAAGTATTTAATGTCAGGATCATTCTGAAATCGATCAATTGCGACCTCTCTAGCATCTGAATCAACTCCACCATGATAACTTACAGCCAAATCTCCCAATAACCTCTCTATGGCACTTATATCTGCTCTGAACCTTGCCCAAATAATTACTTTAGTATTAATGCCATCTAATATGTCTTTTAAAGCTTCAATTCTAGGATTTTTCTCATCAATAGGTTGTACCCTTTCATTTTCGGTAGGAAACCATCCACAAAGTATTTGTTGTAGTCTAAGAATCCTTGTAATGGCTTCTGGTGCTTCTATTACATTTCCCTGTAATTCAGCGATAAACCCCTTCTTCATTGTTGTGTAGAGCTTTTTCTGTCGCTCTGACATATCAACAAAATGTCTTTGATAAATTTTAGGTGGTAAATCCAGACAATCTTTCTTTAAAACTCTAAAAGAGTGACCTTCAATATTTCTGGTTAATTCTTCAAGATTTCTATAAGCAATAATTTGCCTATTTTCAAAGCCGCCCATAACACAGTATCTGCTGCGAAAAGAATAAAAACTGTCATATCCTAAAATCTGTGGATCTAAGAATTTAAACTGTGCATAAACATCGGCTGCGTTCTTAGTAATTGGAGTCCCTGTTAATATCCTCTTATATTTAGCTTGTTTGCCAAACTTGATTATAAGCTTTGTGCGTTTTGCACCAGGAGTCTTTATTCTAGTGCTTTCATCTACAACAAGCATAACCTGATTGCTCAAAATCGATCTCTCCATAAAATTACATGCTTTCGGAGAAGTAAAAGCTTCCACATTAAAAGTGAATATCTTTAAGCAATCTTTGGCAGCTAACACTTCTTCGAATTTCTCGACTTCTTTTTTATTCATTCCTGCCTTGTAGTAAACAGCTTTGTATTCACACCAATCAGGTAAATGAGTTTCTATTTCTCGTACCCAGTTACGATGGACTCCATTTGGAGCGACAATAATTAATGCTGTAATTTCTCCTTTGGCATAGAGGAAAGTTGCGTTATCGATGCAAACTTTTGTTTTACCAGTGCCTTGCTCCATCAATAAGGCAAATACTTTCTGATCACGACTCATGTAGAATGCTTTTCTCTGGTGCTCAAAAGGTTTTGTTTTAAATGCAAAATCATCATTAGAAGGCAAATCGATTTCTTTTAATTTCCTTGTTTCTTCTGCTGATTTCAAAGTTTCAATGTAGTGATCAAGATGATGTTGAACTTCTTCTTCCCATTGTGCATCAGGGAAAAACTTATGTATCCTGTTTAACGATGCAGAAGTTGGTTGAAACAATAACTCTTTTCCTATCCACCTTTTATAACCAGGCAATGTATCAAGAATTTCTTTTGTTTCTGAATCTAGTTCAGGTATCGTTAATAAACAGTACCTATCTCCGAATGGTGCTTTACCGATTTTCAAATGGGAACCCCCCTAAATTATTTGGTCTAGACAATGGCATGTTAATTTTTACAGGTAACTCTTTGTATGTCGTGAAACATTTTTCATTGCCTTTATACCAAAACTTGTCACCATATAGTGATTCTTGTGCTGAATTGCATTCTTCAAGTGTAGAAAAATCAAGTACAACTAAAAAGCTATACACTTTTATCGTTTCTGCTACAAAACTGCCTAACATTTCTTTTCCTTTCTCAAAGTGGAGCACAAGTTACGTCAACAACAATTAGTATGTAACGGCCTACTGTTTTGATTCTTGCATGCGAAATAACGGATCTAAGATTTGCAGATTTACAATCTTGAATGGCATTTATTACCTCCTGCCGATCCATTTGATGTATTTCTTTATCGTGTACGAGTTCCATCTTATCTGCCGATTTACTACAAGCAGATAAGATGATGAATATAATCAATAACATTCTCATTAGGCTACTTTCTTTTTTGTGTAACCAAAAATCTTGGTTGTAATGTATGCAGTTACTTTTGTGTTAGCAGTAATAAATTGTCTTGATAGTTTTTCTCTAACTGCTTTCATATCAAGTGTGTTTCTTTCAGCTTCTGAAACAGTAATGTAATGTTCTGTTCCATTATAAGTTCCTACACCTTGCATTTTAAGATTTTCCATTAGACGATTTTCTATTTCAGTAAGTCTAGCTTTTTCTGCTCTAACTTCAGCAATTGAATCAACAGTTGATTGGTTCATTATTTCTTTTACATTTTCGATTTCTTTATTCATTTTATTTCCTTTCTAAATTTATTTTAGTCACTAGTTGGTGATCTTTACCACCAACTAGTGCAGTAGCTTCTGTAAGAGTATTGAGTCCTTGAGCTTACCAAACTTGTAACTCACTCTGTTTCCCTCGTCATGTCATTAGTTTTGTTTCCTTTCTCTGTTTCCTTAATATTATAATGCCACAAACCACCTAGAAAGTAAAGCACAAAGTTTATCAATAAAAACAGTCACTTATAGAAATCTATCTTGTAAATTTATGACTTTATTTGCTTGATTCGCAGAAGTGATTCGTTTTTCCCCAGTTAAAAACTCCTCTTGCCTTGGGGAAAACATCTGTTTGTTGGTTCTTCTTACAATCATATCTTCAGCCATTTTAGGGCCAACACCTTTAATCATCGTAAAACCACCGATTAATTCACCATCTTTTACAGACCAATTAACTTCTGACTTTTCACGATCATAAAGTTTGTATTGATATCCATCTTTCTTTAATTCCTGCAAAATGTTTTTTGTCTGTTCATCATCACGAGCATTTCTTAATGTCGCTGAAGCAAATTCCAATGGAAATTTTGATTTTAAAACACAACAATAATAACTGACAATAGCATAAGCCACAGCATGAGATTTATTAAAGGCATAGGCTCCCATAGTATTAATATGATCCCAAATATCTTGAGCCTCTTTTTCTCCAATCCCAAATTCCAAAGCTCCTTTCTTAAAATCAGAAAAATATCTATTAATAAATTCTTTTCCTAAAGATTTCGCAGTAGCCTTTCTAATTGCAGAGACATCTTCCCAAGACATTTTTCCAATATCTTTAACAATCATCATCACCTGTTCTTGATAAACAATTACTCCATATGTTTCTTTTGTAATTTCTTCTAAACTAGGGTGGATATATTCAACTGGTAATTCTCCAGTTCTTCTCTTGGCATACTGGGCAGTTCCCCCAGAATTAAGTGGACCTGGTCTAGCTAAAGATGTAATAGCTGAAATGTCATCAAACTTTCTAACTTTCATTTCGTTAGTCAGTTTCTGTAATGCGTATCCTTCAAACTGAAATATCCCTGCGTATTTCTTGTCATTTAAAATATCAAAAGCTTTCTGGTCTTCTAATGGGTATTTTAATAGTTCAATTCTAGACCAACCTATCTGGTCTAAAACATCTTGAATTACAGACAATGTTCTCAACCCTAATGCATCTATTTTAAGTAAGTTTAATGATTCGGCATCTTTTTTATCAATCTGTGCTGAATATTGACTTACCGAACAATAGTGGCTTACAGGTTTATCTGTAACCAAAACCCCTGCTGCATGAACACCAGAATGTCTGGAATGATTCTCCATTTCTATTGCTGTCTTTAATTGAGGGTATTTATTGAGCATCTGTCTACCGATACGAGTATCGGTCAATGTATCAAAAATACATAAATCAGCTCTAGGTTCTCCCATTGCTCTTTCAATAATGTTATCTTTTAAAAGTTTTACGTCAGGGAATGGCATTTTTAATTCTTTACACACTTCCGATATGGCTGACCTTGCCTTGTACCGACTAATAGTTCCTAAATGAGCAACTCTTTTACTTCCATATTTTTCATTAAGATATTTAAAAACCATTTCCCTTCGATCATCTTGAAAATCTATATCAATGTCAGGAACATCAGAACGACTAACGTCAATAAACCTCTCAAATAACAATCCAAATTTAATTGGGTCAATATCTGTAATACCAATCAAATAACAAACTAAAGATCCAGCACTAGACCCTCTAGCAGGACCAACTAACATGTGTTTCTTGGCATAATTAACCATATCAGCAATAACAAAAAAATAATCCTCAAAATTCTTTTCCTCTATTGCCTTTAATTCACGTTCTAATCGTTTTTTATACTCTCCGACTATTGCAACTCCTCTTTGAAAAGCTCCCCTCTCACAAAGCACTTTCAGCGTACAAGAGGAATTAAAAGACACCATTTTCCCAGTCGGCAACTCTGCATTACATTCATGAGCAATATAATAGGTGTTTGCTTTAGCCTCACTAGGAACCCAATTCGGAAATTCGTATTCAGCTTTTATATGTGACGCTTTCTCTAATTTGTTATTTCCGACAAGAATTTCATAAGTTTTTTTGTCCTTAATTGTTGGATAATAATTATTAGATGTTGCAACTGGTTTAAATCCTTTCTTTTTGCAAAATTCTAAAGCTTTTAGGGAACTCAATTCTATATACAAATGATCTTTCTTAGTAATTGGCAACATTCCCCAATCGGGATTAAAACCTGACAACATAATAATATTTTCAGACACATCAAATAAATGTTCATAATCTAATTTATTCTTGTGACTAAATGTGACTAGCTTATAAATTTCAGATAACCCTTGGTTGTTTTTAGCCAGAAATCCCATCATGTTACCACCAACAGGAAGTTCTACACCTAGTATCGGTTTAACTTTGTACTTCTCACAAGTTTTTACAAATGGCACATGACCCCATGTGCCATTGTCAGTTATTGCAAGTGCTTCCATCCCAAATTGAGCTACAATTTTTTCGATAGGGCCATAGGCAAGGCGAAAGGAATACTCAGTTCTAACTCTTAGTTGAATCATCGATACCCTCCTGAATGAACGCATAGACACCTAAATCATGAATAGAATCTTTATGCTTATCTTCCCATTGGTTGCAGTATCTCATCAACTTATAAATAATATGAGTTAAATTCCCAAATCGGTTCATTTCCTTAATATCTGTTAAAATGCTTTCAGGTAAACCATTTGGGAAAAGAGATTTTAATACATCACCATACTGGTCATAAGTATTTCCATAAACCGATCTTTCCTTGAAAGTCTTTATAGCTTTCTCAATGTTTTTTAGTGGGTTTAATTTTGACATTTTTATCCTTTCTTTTATAACCTTTGAACCTCCTGTCTAATTGCATTTCTTTTCGGATGGGTTTTAATTTAAATTCTTCTGCTATAGATAATTTCTTCATTGTTATCCTCCTTTATTTATTTAATGTTTTCAGTGGGTTCTCGTTGTTTACCCTTAGTCTCAAATCAGAAGATGAGAAAGAGTGTTTTCTGTTGGTGTATTTTATTTTGATAGGGAACTCACTTCCAGTAAATTTTTTATTTTTATAATCTTCACCGATAAATCTAATGTCAATTGTTTGAGATCTAAGTAAATCTAACAAACTTTTTTCTGTGTCATAAGGAATTATTTTATCAACATATTTCACAGCACTAAGTTGAATGTACCTTTCATACACAGACTGTATCGGTTTGTTTTTACATGATCTGTCAATTGTTGGATCAGTTTGCAACCCAACAATAAGTTTGTCGCAATTATTTTTTGCTTCTTTCAGCATAACAATATGACCTACATGTAATAGATCAAATACCCCACAAGTAAAACCAATCATTTGTTACCTTTTAATATAAATTTGGGAGACTTTCCCCCGATGACTTTTTTCTTTTTTTGTAATTTGTTGGATTTAAATCTTCTATAATCTACATGATGGTGATCTCTGTTAAATTTTGTTGTTAAAGATGTAACATCTGGATGCATATCAACTAACATTTTGCTTTTATTTAACGTTCCTTCATTTTCATAAAATTCTGCTGTGTTACCACCTTTTATTGTTTGGGTTGCTCTTTTGCTTTGTAGAAACATATTAAATTCTGCTGTACAAAGACCTTTTTTTAATATTCTTAAAGATAAATCTGTATCTTCATTATATCTTCCTCTCCACCTAAATGGAGTGGAATTTTTAATTAATAAACAACTATAAATTCTTGTATTAAATCGAATTGCAGGTCTACGTTCTGTTGAAGGACAAAAATGAGTATATCCTAACCCTGCCTGTGCAATGTTTTCATAACGCTCAACAAAATCTTCAACAATTTTAAACAATGTGCCATCTGCACAAGATATTTTTTTATTATTATTAAACCTTTCAAAACTTTCAATATTGTCATCCATTACCCAATGAAATTTAAAATTATTATCAATTGAATGATCCCATGCAAAATTCCTTGCAGGTCCAGGACCAGTTCTTTGATCTCCATCTTTCCAAAATAAATCGTAATCTTTTTTGTATTTATTTGGCAAAACAAGCAATGAAGTTTTTGGAATTAATTCTGCATAGTTTTGATATTCATTTTCTTCAACAATCATATAAAAAGGAACATTCATACTCATTAAAGTTTTATTTGTTGGATTACGTTTCCATCTGCCTTTGCTTACAATGTATATAGGGTATTGAGGGTTTTCAGGATCAACAGCAAACCATTTCATTTCTGAGTTTTTTTCTGATAATGGATACCAAGCTTGTTTTTCTTGTTTTTTTTGCAACCCATCAAAAACTTTTTGTCCTTCATAAATATGCTTTTTAACTTTTTCTTTAAAATCTTGAAAATCATTTTCATTTCTAAATTTAAAAGTTGCAGTAATTTCTGGTTTAGGTTGAGGAAAATTGTTATATTCTGGTAAACCATCTATTTCTTCTTCCCAGTTATCTATTGAAGATAAAAAATTAAATAATTCTTGGCTCATAATGTTCCTTTCTAAATAGCAAAATGTCTAAGACCTCTTGGCCTTACTAAAAATAAATTTTCTTTTGTTCTGGTCAATGCAACGTACCAAACCCTATTCTCCTCATCACTCCCTAAACTATCCCAACTTAATTTCCCCATATCAGTCAATAATACAACATTATCAGCTTCACCACCTTTTGACTGGTGGATAGTTGAAATAGTAATTCTAGGTTTATCTTTAAATCTTTCACCATTTCTCATACATGATCTTAAATATTCTCTTTCATCTGGTGGTATGCCTCTTAAAATTGACATCCAATCTTTTTGAACAGATTCTGGAGGTAACCCAAAATCCTCTAAAGTGTAAGATTCTTTTGCCCTTAACTTAATTTTAAATAAGAAAAACTTTGCTAGATTTTTGGCATCAAATAAAGTTATTTCTTTATTTTTTCTCATTGCCTCCCATGCCATAATAGCTCTGGTTTCATCAGTATCCAAAGAACTCTTCCCATTATAAATGTAAGCATACCCCTGTTGCCTAGCTACTTGTTTCAATCGATATAAAGTATACTTCGATCTACCCATGCACAGCCAAGTTCCTTCCTTACTAAAATCTATCTCCTGTTCATCAGAAATATATTCTACCTTACCTTCTTCTAATTTAGATGACCAAGGTTTGACGTATCTCTTCTTTATACGACTTACAACATCATTGGCTAATCGGTGAACAGAACGTGGTATTCTAAAACTCTGGGGCAAGACAACCTTATCCCCATTTAAACTTAAAAACTTTTTTACATCTGCTCCTGCCCACTCAAAAATAGCCTGATCATCATCACCAGCAATGTAAACCTCAGAAGCTTCTTGTGAAGCAATTATGGCCATGCGATATTGTAAAGAACTAAGATCTTGAGCCTCGTCAATTATACAAACATCGACAGGAAGTGGCTCATAAAACTTTTCCAACATATCAGTAAAATCTAAAAGTTTATTTTCTTTTTTATATTTTTTAAGTGATTCGCTGTATTGCTTAACAGCATGCAAACTTAAATCATGTTCATTTAAATATTCATATTGTCTTTCTAATGACCTTAATCCAACTCTTGATAGTGATTCGACTCTAGAACATTTATCACCCAATCCCATCCCCATATGAACACCAATATCCTCATCATAAATGCCTTTAAATTCTATTCCCATTGCCTTACCTATTTTTCGGTAATGTTTATCTGTCATGATTTCATCACGCTTCAAACCAAGACGTTTAAATGCCAAAGAATGTAAAGTCCTGAAAAAAGGAAATCTTCCCTGTTCAAAACCAAACTTTTCCATAGCTCTTTCTTGAGCCTCATAAGCAGCTTTTCTGGTAAAAGCCAGATAAGCAATTCTCTCTGGTTCAATTCCTCTAGCTAAACTTTGTTCGACTAAATTAAGAAGTGTTGTTGTTTTTCCTGTTCCTGGTGGACCCAGAATTATTTGAACGTATCGCAATGTCATTCCTTTCTAAATCTTCTATTATTTCTTTAAAACATTTATCGCATATAAGCATTTCTTATTTCTTTCAGTCTTTGCCTTACAACATCTTCATAGCATACATTGCAACATCTGTTTGGTTCTTCAGCCAATGATTCATGCAATGCAAATGTAACTCTCCAAGGTATACCTACTAAGGCAGCATGGCTATCTTTTTTGTTATATATTTCAATACCACACATGCAACATATTATCGGATCATCTAGTTTCATTGGTATTCACCTTTAAAATCTTTTGCTTTTTGGTGTACGAATACTAATGCTTCACACTCTGGGCAAGACAAATTAGTAACTATGCTGTATTCATCCACCACATCATAAACATGATCCCCTAGCAAGATTAATTCTTGATCTTCACAAACATAACATTTCATTGAAAATCCTCCATAACTTCGCTTGGTATATCTAATGGTTCATCATCATAAAACTCTGGTGCTGGAACCGACCATACTTTTACTGGCTTTGATTTTATCCTAAAAGTATTTCTATCGCCACCTAAAGTTCTTAACCATGACCAAACTTGATGCTGACTTGGATATCGAAACCTCTTGGCCTCCAAGTAAACAAATAAATCTTCTGATCTAAAGTAAACTTTCTTTTCATCTGGATCATGATATGGCTTCGCATTCATGATTTCATCTTTATGTCTAGCTTGTACTTTTCCTGTTAAAAACGAATCAAGCATTTTTTCAAATTGTCCTTGAGGAGAAGCATCGTCAGGATCTAAAATAATTTCTACATTTTGCAACAATTCATTGATTCGTTTTTCCCACTTCTGACTAGGCATTGTACTTGGACATTTATTTAATTTCTCCACACATATTTTTTGTAATTGTCTCTGATCCAACAATTGTGGTGTGGTCACCTCAATTCGTTCACCCTGCATTTCAATATACCATCGAACAGATTGTTTGTTTTCTGTTTCGTATTTTGTGATGGCATCAACTTCAATAGCCAATCCCCCACCAAGTCCACCTATACCAAATTCTCTTTTCATGCATTTAGATTTCTCACAATAATTACAAATAGGAGTTTGCTTGCAAGTGTAAGCATATTCCTTCCTACTCACAGATTTAATTAATGCATTTACTTCTCCAGAAGGAAGTGCCTCTGGTAAATGTTCATAGTTAAATCTCATTAAATCTTCTTGCCAATCATCTGGATTTTTCTTTCGAAAATATACACCAACATTAAAAAGAGAAATGTTTCTACTACCCTCTGGAAATCCCATAGTAATAATATGTTGTAGGCAAGGTGGTCCATCTGAAAAATGATCTAATAATTTAGGCTTGTGCTTTTTTAACTTTTCATAATTAGTTGTCTTTCTTTTAGCTAATTCAATAAACTCTTGTAAATTTAATTTCTGACCTTTGTGAATGGCATATCTCTCTGTTTTATCTCCATCCCAATAACACAGATTTATCCAGTTCCCCCTATCCAGTTCATTCGCTCTGGATGTCTGTTTAGGAAATATTTCTGAACCCCCATATCCTAATTGTGCAGCAAATTCATTTAGCTTTGCGACCATATCCACAGCAGGTATGGAGGGATTACAAAAAAGATACAAATGAGCTCCCCCTGATTTCGACCTACAAAGCACCAAAGGTAATCCCCTAATTTTCTTTTCAAGGCTTTCAAGTGTTTCATTGAGTTTAGTCTCCCCTCTAATGTCAATATCTATAACTCCAAAATTACAGGAGTTGTCACTCTTGAGCATGATAATACCAAGAATGTATTCTTCACCATTTAAGTGAGATTTAAAATTTTCTTCTGTTGCAGGTTCGGAAACTGTAACAGCTCGACCTGAAACCTTTCCATCTTCTTCCTGTTCTTGTGCTTTGTATCGCCCATGAGCTAATTCGTAGCCTTGGAATAAATTCATAAAACGTCTGACTTCCATACCCCTCTTCCTTTCTAAAGTTTGGTCGGAGAGCTAGTAACGAGCAGATCAGGTACTAGCTCTCCTAACAATTCACCTCTAAGATAAAGTTGAGATGCATTGTATTCAGTTAAAAAGGTATTTCATCTCTATCTTCAGGTTTGACGTTCACTTCACCCTTGCTTACCTTGTTTTTAAACTCTCTGGCTTCTAGGTAAAGATCTTTGCCACATTCTAGATTGGTTAAGATGCCCCCAGACTTCGCATCAAACTTCATGGATATTTCCCAATTGAACCAAGAACCCATGTCATTTTGCTCTGGGGTTGTTGATAAAGTGTAGGCAGTCCAAAACATAGCAGGGTTAATCGTACCCTTACCTGTCGGATGTGGGATTTGCAATCGGTTAATCATGCTGTTCCATTTCTTAGCTTTTTTAAGACCAGAAGAACTCATTGATAATAATGCAGGAGAATAATTCCCATCTTCAGCAACAACAAAGACAAAATATTCTGCTGTTAAAGTGAGTTGGGTTCCACTTGGAGTCTTTAATTTCCCCTTATCATCTTGCACACATTTAGCAATAAGATCAGAACAATTAATTCCATGATCAGCAACAAATTTTCTTTCTTCAGTCCATTCGATATGTGTCTTCCTGTAGGTCACTGGAACAATCGTTATTCCTTTATCACCAGAAAACACTTCTCCAGTAACATTATCAAATATTTGTCCAGCTTCTGCTCCTTTTATATAGGAACCATCAGCTTTATTTACTTGTGGTGATTGAGCCTGTAAAATACGCAACCTTGGAATTAACATATCATCAGATGTCATATTTTCAGAGGCTGAACCAGCATCCTCTAATAAAATTGATTGATCAAATGCCACCACATTACTTTCCTGTTTTAAATTTAATTCATTATTCATCTTACAAACTCCTTTAAGTTCTTAATTTTAGCTACTCTACCTGTATAAATTTTAAATAAATCTGTAGGTAATTTCTTCCCATCAGCCATGAGATCTTTAAAATGTCCATTTAACTGAGGGTATGAAACCCCAATTTCACGTTCAAATTGATAACCCTTACTTACAATATCTTTCGTAAAGGTTTCACACTCTTTATCTTGGCCTTTTTGAAAGGTTACCTTGATTCCATTTTTAATCAGGTTCCCTGCATTGTTTTCTTTTAACCAATTAAAACAAGCCTTTCTACGCAAAATCAATTCGTTTTTTGCATCTTCTTCCTTTTGATGGTTAATAGAAGTTTTAGTAGGTATTGAATGAGAAGTAAATTCACGAACTTCAAGTTTTGCTCCATTGCCTAAAGTAAAGTCCTTAACATTTAATTCTTGCATTAAATCTGGAAGCTCTTCTTCAGAAATCTTTCTAAGCTCCCATTTCTTTTCCCTTAGTCTTTCTTCCAATTGTTCAATCTCTACTGTGAGATCGAACATTCGTTGTCCTACTTCGGTAATAGCACCTAATGAATTGGATGCAGGTGCGACATCCTCAAGCAGATTGATAGTCATTTTTATTGACCTTTCTCATTTCTAAGGCAACAGGCATATACCAACCTTTTCGTCTATCCCTGCCACCTTCTTCTATGTTTCGCTCCCAGCGGAGCACTCTCACAATTGGTGACATTTCGCTGGCAATCATGCAAGCAATCATAACAGCAATCGGGTCACCACCTCCTGGCCACAGAAGAAAATCTTCTGGACTGAAGTCTTTCATAATTCTTCTTGCTTTCTGTATGGAAGGATTGGGTACAAATTGAACCTTTTCCGAAGATTCAAAAACTACTTCTAATTCTCCATAACGAGAAGCATCAGTTAAATCTGGAGTCCATCCAAATTTATTTTGTGCAGGTCTTGACACTACATATACTTTAGGCATTCTTTCTCCTTTCTTATATCCAACTTACTCTGGAAAGCCAGTGACTTTTATCTTTTTCCTGCTCGAAAACAAACCAGGCAAAAGCCATAACTCCTCCTGATTGAAATTCCCCTGAAACATTAAATGAAAGTCTTTTAGAAAACACATAGATATGTTTCGGTGGAAATTGTTTAAAAAATTCTCCCCTCTTCACTCCTTCCAAAAACTGCAGTCTAACTAACAAAGCTAGTTTTTCAACCCCTAATTCCATCGCTTTCTGGGCAAACTCCAAAGCCAAACTAAATGGTGGGTTTGTAATAATATCTGGTGCAAGGAGTTCTCTTTCAAATAAAAAATCCCTTCCAGAACCATCCCCATATCCATAATCCACCAAATCAGTACTAATGGTTTTTATTTTATTCCTTATTAATACTTTTGATATAGCTCCATCTCCACAGGCAGGTTCCCAGACATTTGTAAATTTTTCACATTCCAATAAAGCTTCTGTCGCATAATCAGGGGTAGGATAAAAATCATGTTTGTTTCTTACCCTTCCCTGATTTGATCCTGTGATTTTAAGAATCGTACTCATTTTTTAACCTAACCGACTTAACGTAACAGAACCAAACGCAACACAACCGAACTTAACCCAACCCAACAGAACCGACTTAACTTAACACAACGCAACGGAACTTAACTCAACCTAACCGACTTAACGAAACATAACGCAACCAAACTCAACCAAACTCAACACAACCTAACCGACTTAACAGAACTGAACACAACTAACCCTAACATAACGTAACGTAACCGACTTAACTAAACCAAACTCAACCAAACTGAACATAACAGAACCGACTTAACTTAACATAACGTAATTCAACGGAACTGAACCAAACACAACATAACCGACATAACTTAACAAAACCAAACTGAACGCAACGTAACGGGACTCAACGCAACCCAACAGAACCGACTTAACTTAACGAAACCAAACTCAACGCAACGTAACCGACTTACGCTGCTTCTTCCTTAACTGTTTTCGCTTTTAGCTGCTCAAGGATAATATCAATTGCACTAATATCTATGGCTGATAATTGACAAGTTCCAGCATGTCTACGTTGCCATGACTTCAAAGCTTGATGAGATTGCAGTACAAGCTCTGTCATCGTATCGGTCTCTCGAACATCAACAGGAATATATCCACCACCATTGGCTCTACTATTAATAGGCGAAATAAGTGATGGCACATTAACAACCTTTAGATTTTCTATTTTAGAGGGCATAGGCATTTCAGATATTTTGATTGTCAATCTAAGACCAGATGCAAACTGTCTTATTAAATTCAATCTATATTTATATGCCATTTCTTTTTCAGAAGCACTAAAAATGTAATCATAAAGTTTATGGTTTGGATTATCTTGTAACCAATTGTGAAACTCGGAAGGAACAAAAATGTTCCTCCCTGTTTGATTTAAATATTCATTAACGACATTTTGTTTATCTTTTTTTGTATAACGAAGTGACATTAAGCAGCCCTCCTAATGACTTCTTTTTTATAAAAATCATAAAGCTCTTGGGTTTCCTCATCATTGATAATAATGTCTTTCATTGCTTTTTCTTGAGCTTTCCTACCAATCTTGGTTCTAGTCTCCCAAGCATCTTTAAATTGATCATTACCTTCAAAATCAACATTCCATGACCCAAAGTTTCCTTTACCCTTTTCTTGTCGATTATCTCCAATGCCACATATCATCCCTGCATTATTCAATAATGAAACAATAGAATGCTTTGAAAGTGTTGGGATAACAAAAGCAATATCGACTTCGGCACACCATTCATTGACAATAGCTCTTGTGCGAATGTCAGGTGTTTTATTCATGTCACTTGACCTAACAACATCCATATAAAGCTTTGGTGTTCCCCAGATAGATACCTTTTGTTGAGGCAAAAAGATCAAACGATTAACAGATGTTTTATTAACGCCTGTAGTTTCTAAAGCAGCCGTTGCCATAGCACCCTTTACACCAGCGGCAGGGAAACCAAGTAGAGTATCTCCATCCACCATTTTGTGGATTGATGATCTAAATTCTAGTTCTGGATTATGCTTGATTTCTTTCTTTTGTGCTGCCGTTTTACGACCTGCCCCAATGAGCAAATCCCTCTTGGCTTTTTCTGCCATTCGATTACAAATAATGGGTGTATTCCCAATCATTCTTAAAGTAACTCTACCCTGTTTAAGAGCATCAATTATTAAATTTGTCATTTTATTTTCCTTTCTTAAGGTTTAAGAACCTTGTGTTTTACTGAAACTTCTTCTGTTTTGAACTTCTTTTTGCAGGAAACACAATACCGATAACGTATACTTTTGCCATGTTTTACGGCAGAAGCATAAACTCTGGTCGGATTCTTTTTACAAAAAATACAGTTCATTTCTTCCTTTCTTATTAGTTTTTTAACTTTAACTAAATTCCAAAAAATGTAAAGAAAAATAAATCATTGTTTAAAAACAACAACTTACTGGGAAATTTGTACTTTTTTTAAAAGTGATTCGTTTTTCTCTTACTATAAGGAAAAAATTCGAGGGTAAAAAATATTTTTTTAAAATTAGCGAAAATGCGGTAACAGCGGTAACGGATTGCTTTTTATTGTTTGTTTTCAATCTGTTGGAAGTGTTACCTAAGATCAAAAGTGTCGGTAACCGTTACCGCTGTTCGGTAACATTTCTTTAAGTTGTTGTAATTATTGAGGAAAAAATTAACTATGTTTCTGGGGTTGACATTATTGCCGAATTAGGTATAATTATAGGTAGAGCGAATCACTTAGAAAGGAAAAAAGATGGGCAATAAAATTGAAGATCAGGAAGCCATTAAAATTTTAAATGAAGCAGTCTTGGCATCCATGTTAAAATCAAAAGGAAAATCTTGGACTCCTCCTTTTGTCGGTAGAAAAGGTCTTGGGTACAACATGTTCACAAACCATACTCTTACTGGTGGAAATCAAATCATCGCAATGTTTTTGGGAGAAGATGATCGATGGGCAACATTTGGTGCTTTAAAAAAGAATGGTCTTCGTTGGAAAAAAGGTTCAAAGGCTGTCACTTTTATTAGACCGATTATTGTCACTAAAGATAAAAAGACTGGTCAACTTTTAAAAGATCCAATTTTTGTCGGATTCACGACATATCCCATGATCAATGGTTCTGATATTGAAGGTATCCATGAAGAGGAAAATAAAGAGGAAATTACTCTAGAAGAGCGTCACCTCAAAATTGACAAGGTGGTTGCTTCTCTTGGGATTGATATTAGACACTCAGATCGTGGCGAATGTTTTTATTCTCTAAAAGAAGATTATGTTCATATGCCAAATAAAGAGAACTTTAAAACTGTCGATGCTTACTATTCAGTTCTCTTCCATGAAATCGCTCACGCTACTAAGCAAAAGAGCCGATTGGATAGAGATGAAAAGAACTATGCCTTTGAAGAGTTGATTGCAGAATTGTCCAGCATGTATCTCTCAGTACACTTCGGAATATCTTTTGGTCCTACCAAAGATAACGCAACATATCTTAATTCTTGGATCGAGGCTCTTGGTAATGATGAAGCCTATATTTGGAAAGCATCAACCAAAGCTATGAAAATTGTTAATTATGTGTTGAAAGATAGGGAGGAAAAATTAAAGAAAGCAGCATAAAGTGATTCGTTTTTTGGTGGGGAGTGTCAAGGCTCCTCATTAAAAAATTATAAGTTATTGTTTTTAAACAGTTCTTTTTTAATTATATGTTTGACATTAGGGTACGTCTGTGGCATTATAATAGTATAGAGAGTAAGAAAGGAAAAAATTATGGCAAAATTCACAAAAGATAATTTGGATATTAAAAAAGGTGATAATTGTAATTATATATTTTATGGCCTGAAATATGTAGCCAGATTGAAATATGGTGCAAAATCATCTGCTCCAAGTTTCAGAAGATTCTTAATTAATCATTTTACAGTTGAAGAATATTTTGATCGTATTGCAAACAATGAGATGCCAAATGATATTTTGAAATCGAAAGGATATCTTTTGCTACACATTAGACAATGGTTAAAGGAATATGGATACCCACAGACTGTTGAAGGATATGAAAACTGGAGAAAAGATAGAAGAAAGGGATATGAATGATGGGAATGTCAAGTTGGATATTAGATTTAGAAGAAAAGTTCTGGAACCATGCTCAAGAGATTGTTGGTGATTGTAAAACTTGGAAAGAGTTCTTGATAAAAATGACTAAAGATGATTCGTTTTATTGTGTTACTAATTTAAAAGATCTGAAAAAGTTCTGGGATAACTATTGGAGTTAATGTTTTATATCATATTGTTCATAGCCCTCGTGTTTATTATCGTAGGGTTATGTTCAATTGATGATTAAATAAAAGGTAGAAAATAAATGATGAAAATTGATAAAGAATTTTTAATTACTTGCTTTGAAAAATTATTGGAAAATAAAACTCTGGCAGCTTTCGAAATTAGAAGAGTTTATGAGATTTTAGATGAATGAAATAAATGTGCTTTTGTCAAAAATGTTTTTAAACATTTTCATCTCTATTGCCGTAACTATAATGTTAACAGTTTTTTCCTTGCTTTTTCTTTTTCTTATTGTTAACCTCATGTTAGGATGTGAATCTTGGAATAGGGAATTGTGGACTTTTTATAATTCTTGTGTAACTCCTACTGAATTTTTGGGCATAAAGTAATTTCTCCCTCTCTATTGCCCTAAACTTGAACCCCACTTTTGTGGGGTTTCTTTTTTTGAAATGTTAAGTTATATATAAATATAGCTGAAAGAAAGGTGCAGAATGAAAAAGAAAAAAGGTAGACCAAAATTCGAAGTTACAGACGAAGTTCTTAAACAAGTAGAAGAAATGGCAGGACAAGGTCTAACTGTCAATCAAATCTCTTCTTGCTTGGGTGTTTCACCAGCTACATTTTACAATATTCAGGCAAAAAATTTGGAGTTCTTAGAGACTGTAAAAAAAGGTAAGGCAGTTGGCATTCAAAAAGTGACCAACGCTCTCTTCCAAAATGCCACTGTCGAAAAAGACAATGTAGCCATAATTTATTATCTTAATAATAGAGATAGAGATAATTGGTCGAACAAACATGAGGTCAATGCAACTGTCGAACAAAAACACGTTATCGATTTAACAAGGATACCTGATGAACAGCTCAAATCGATTGAAGCAGCATTTAGTAGGGTTGACTCTGGAACAAGTGAGAGGAGAGATCTACCGAAGGTCACTGAAAGAGTTTACGAAGGCTAGTTGGAGTTCCATAGAGCCTGGTGTTAATGAATTTCAGAATAACTGGCATATTGATGCTATATCAGAACACCTGCAAGCTGTTGCTGAAGGTGATATTAAAAGGTTGATCATAAATGTGCCTCCAAGACACATGAAATCGATCTCTGTGGCTGTAGTCCTTCCTGCCTGGGTTTGGACAAGGCAACCAGAAAAGAAATTCCTGTACGCCTCTTATGCTAGTTCTCTGTCAATTCGTGATAGTGTAAAATGCCGTAGGCTGATAGATAGTCGTTGGTATAGATCTCATTTTGGTGATACTTTTCAATTAACATCTGACCAGAATCAAAAGCAAAGATTTGAAAACAATAAAACTGGTGCTAGGATTGCAACGTCTGTTGATGGTGCATTAACTGGTGAAGGTGGCGATATTATAGTCGTTGATGACCCACACAATGTTAGAGAGAGCGAATCATCAACAGTACGTGATAGTGTTCTTGCTTGGTGGGACCAAGCGATGCAAACTAGACTTAATGACCCAAAGACAGGTGCGTTTGTTGTAATTATGCAAAGAGTGCATGAAAACGATTTAACTGGGCATATATTGGCCAATCAGTATGATGAATGGGATCATTTGTGTTTACCTGCTCGATATGAAATAGGGCATCCCACTCCCACAAGGTCTAAACTGTATTTTACTGACCCAAGAATCAAAGAAGGTGAATTGTTGTGGCCAGAGAGGATTGATGAGAATACTTTACAGAAATTGGAAAAGAGCCTTGGTACATACGCTTCAGCAGGGCAATTGCAACAAAGACCAATGCCTAAAGGTGGTGGCATTTTAAAAGCAGAATGGTGGGTACCTTGGGAAGAAAGTTCTCTTCCTGAGATTGAGTATGTGTTACAATCTTGGGATACAGCATTTAGTACAAAAGAAAAAACCTCCTATTCTGCCAGAACAACGTGGGGTGTGTTTAGAAAGAACGGCCAGATAAATGCTTTAGTACTGGAAATGTGGTATGATAGAGTTACTTACCCTGAACTAAGAAAAATAGCGAAAGAAGCATATGAGGACTTTGAGCCTGACGCTGTGTTAATAGAAAAGAAAGCTTCTGGCCAATCTTTATTACAAGATTTACGCATGTCTGGAATTCCAGTGCTTGAATATTTACCTGACAGAGATAAGGAAGCTCGTGCTCATGCATCATCTGCTTTATTGGAAGATGGAAGAATTTACTTCCCATCTAACAAAAAATGGAGTAAAGATTTAATAGACATCTGTGCAGCATTTCCTGCTGGTGATAATGATGATATAGTTGATACATGTACGCAAGCATGGTTAAGATTGCGAAAAGGTTGGTTTGTTACCCATTCTCAGGACGATTATGAGGAAGACTTTGAAACAAAAACAAGGATGACAGTATATGGTTGAAATTCCTTTTGCTGAAGGTGCTCCCCCAGATGAATTGCAAGTAGAAACAGTTGGGGATGAAGTTTTAATTGGAGATCCAGAGTTAGATAATATTGAAGATGTTGAAAGTTCTTTTGACGAAAATCTAGCTGAACAAATTGATGAAAAAGAATTAAATAAGAAAGCTTCTGAATTAATCCAGTCTTATGAAACGGATAGAGAAGCTAGATCTGAATGGGAAGATCGATATAAAAAAGGTCTTGAAACTTTAGATCCTGAAGGTGGAATGCAAGAAGGAGAGGACGAGAGAGCAAGCAGGGGTTTAAGTGTTGTTGTCCATCCTTTAATTGCGGAAGCTGCGACACAGTTTAATGCTAGAGCCATTGTAGAATTGTATCCTTCTGGTGGTCCAGTTAAAACTGTAATTGTTGGTGAGCCGACTGAAGAATCAGAAGATCAAGCTCGTAGAGTCAAAGACTTTATGAATTATCAGATTACTCAGGAGATGCCAGAATACTTTCCTGAATTAGACCAAATGCTATTTCATTTACCATTGGTCGGACATACTTTTAAAAAGGTTTGGTGGGATGTTAATTTAGGTCGGCAAGTTTCTCAATTTGTCAAAGCTGAAGACTTTATTGTTTCCCCAGAGAGCAAAGACCTGCAAACTTCAATCAGATATACTCATGTCATTCGTATGCCTAAGAACGATTATGAAAGATATGTTTCGGCTGGTTATTACTTACCGACATCTGACAAAGGTGGTGATCTTGATCCTTCAGGTGATACTATTGGTCAAATTGAAGGTGTTGATCAGGATATGGATGATTCCAAAGATGAAGTGATTACTTTATTGGAGATGCATGTTTATGATTATTTTGATGATGAAGAAACAGAGGTCGGCTCTCCTTATGTTATAACAATTGATTATGATAACGACACCGTTGTCAGCATAAGAAGAAACTGGAAAGAAGATGATGAAAAGCAACTAAAAAGGGATTGGTTTGTTAGTTATAAGTTCCTTCCAGGATTAGGATTTTATGGTTTTGGTCTTTATCATGTTATTGGTGGTTTAGGAAGAGCTGCGACTGGTTCGTTAAGAGCGTTATTAGATTCTGCTGCTTTTAGTAATATGCAAGGTGGCTTTAAATTAAGAGGCAGAGTTTCTGGTGGCGAAATGCAAGTCAACCCTGGAGAGTTTGTTGATTTAGACGCAACTGTTGACGATGTGAATAAAGCGATTATGCCTTTACCATTTAAAGAACCTAGTGGTTCTTTGTTTAATTTATTGGGTTTTATTGTTCAAGCAGGTCAAAGGTTTGCAAGTACAGCCGATTTAAATGTTGGGGATGTTAATCCGAATGCCCCAGTCGGTTCAACTGTTGCCTTAATTGAACAAGGATCAAAAGCTTTTTCTGCAATTCACAAAAGATTACATTATTCTCAAGGTCAAGAATTTAAAATGTTGGCTAGGCTAAATGCAGAAAATTTAGATGAAACTTTTGATTTTGCTTTAGCAGGTGCCAGCTCACAAATCTTTGCTGCTGATTTTAATGACAGAGTTGACATTGTTCCAGTGAGTGATCCAAATATATTTTCAAGCACTCAACGTGTTGCCCAAGCACAAGCTATTTTACAAATGGCTCAATCAGCTCCTCAACTTCATGATTTACATGCTGCTTATAAACGGATGTATGAAGCTATACGAGTTCCGAACATTGATGAGATTTTAAAAGAGCCTCCTGAAGCTCCTCGATTAGATCCGATAGATGAAAACATGTCGGTGTTATATGGCAAGCCGATAAAAGCTTTTGTTGAGCAGGATCATGAAGCTCATATCGCTGTTCACATGCAGTTTTTACAAGATCCATCATTAGCAGGTAATCCAGCGTTAAAAGGATCTCAGCCATTAATTATTGCCCATATTGCTGAACACATTGCCTTGTTGTATAGAAATAGAATGGAAGCCAGCATTAAAATACCGATGCCTCCTGTGCCTGATTTCAAAGATACCAAAGCAGAAATCCAAGATATTAATCCTGATCTTGATAAATTAATAAGTCAAAGAGCTGCACAAGTTGTACAACAAGCACCTCAGATGAAACAGATAGAAGCATTTAGAAATGCCCAACAGCAGCAACAGCAGCAGAATCCTTTACAATATGCCCAGCAACTTGCTCAACTCGAAGCTCAAGCACTTAAAGCTAGAACCCAATCAGAAATCGCAGCTGATAAAGCAAAAGCTGCATCTGCAATTCAAATTAAACAAGCTGAAGCCAAGCAAGATATGCAAATCGATGCTGCCAAAGCTCAAGCAGATCTACAAGCAAAAATAGTTAAGCTTGAGGCTGATCTTAAATTGGAAAGAGAGAAGACTGCTGCCAAAATACAAATGGAGGCTGTGAAAAATGCTTCCAAGTGATTTAACTGCATTAGCACCTGTTGATCCTATGCAGTTTGGTGGCATTCCCCAGAGAACACCTCCACCAATGGACCCAAGGATGCAACAAATGTTATTACAGCAAATGATGCAAAGAAGGCAATCGAAGAATCAAAATTTTGGTGCTTTAGGTGCTTTAGTTAATATGATGCAACAGCAAGGAGCAAGGGCATAATGAATCAGGAACAGCTAGAAGCTCTTTTAAATTACACTGCACAACAACAAGGAATAACTCCTGAACTAGCGAGACAAAATTGGGAAAGTAATTTTGGTCCAGCCAGCCCAGTTGATCCATTAGACATGGGAAGTGGGCAAGGTGCTTTAGGTGAATTGCCTGCATCAACTGATACTTTAGGCACTAGCACTATTGACCCTTATTTTAAAATTCACGTTGGTCCAACGGACTTGGCTGCTGGTGATCAACAGCCAGTTAGTGGAACTTATTATGATTATGTAACTAATGAAATGGCCCCAGTTACCGATCAACTTAGAGAAGGAGGAATAACAGAGGATGAATTTCGTCAGTCTTACGATGATGTAACAACTGATGCTTCATCTCTTGATTTTGACCCAGTTGCTGAAGAGGCTGAGAAAAACATGGCTTATTTGCGATCAGAGACTGGTGGGCAAAAGTTATCTGATGCTTTTGGACTTTCAGGTTCACACCTAAAAAAGTTATACATGACTGATCCTGAAACTGGTCGGCAATTTGTATGGGATCGTGATGATAATGGTTGGCAAGGTTTAAATCCTGAATATTATGGATTGGATCCGACTGACTTGCAAATGACTTCAGTGATGACAAGACCTGAACAAAAAGGTAAAGGTGATTATGTAAGGCATGATTATGAAGGAGAGGATCCTTTGTATTTTGGAGGTGCTATTGATCCTACGACTATGGAAAAATGGGCTGCTGATTCAGCTAGAGATGACAAAAGCGATAACGATATTTGGTATACTGATCCTCAAGGTGTGCAAAGAGTTGACGTTTCAGGAACTGGTCAAGGCATTCCAGTTGGTTCAACAAATATCACAAGAGATCCAACGCAGTTGAGTTATTGGGGCAAAACAGGTGATGATGAAAGAACATTAATGGAAAAGTTAAAAGATCCATTTAGCACAGAATATTGGGAAGAAATAAATAAACCCCAATCAACTTATACCTCCCCAGTTTTAGAAAAAACTTATAAAGGGTATCAAGCAGTTGGTACATCAACTTCTGATGAATTAAGTAAAATTCCAGAAACTGGCACGTTATTAGAAGCATTCACTCCACAATCTTTAGAGGGTAAGCCATATGACTTAGGTAAAATATTTGGATTAGATGAAGGTAAACTTGTTTTTAGCAATCCCCCATCTGATCGTTTTAATTTAGAACCATTTTTTAATCAGACAGAAGCTTATGGCGTTAAGCCTTTTGTTGAATCACAGCAAAGAGATATCCTTAAATCTATACTAGGAAGAGAGCAAAAGTTATCAGAAGATGATAAAGGTTTGAATAAAGTGTTAGGAGCTTTACAAGGATTAGATGATCCAAAATCTGGCATAGATTCAGGATATCAGATAGATCCTTTTGATACTGAACAAGTGGCATCAATAACTGGTGATGAAAACACAACCACTCCAGAGGACACGACTCCTTACAAAGTGAATGCTTACAAAGGTGGTGTAGGACCATATGCTAGAAATTATATTTTTCAAAGGTATGGATATGAAACAGATAAAATTGATTGGGAATTGACTTATGATCCTGTTCAAGAATTGTATTTCTTTCCTAATGGAGAAGCTGTTGATCCTAAATTATTAGAAGGTGTTAAGTTTACAAAATTAGATGAAGATGGTGAGCCAGTAGCAACTTCTGATCAACCTAGTGCAACTAATGGTGCTGATGCCACAACCGATTGGCCAGCAGATATGCAAACTTATTACTTGAGCCAATTGGATAAAGGGTTAAGTGGGCAAGAAGCTATGGATAAAACAAAAGAAGCGTATCCAGATTATGGAAAGTAAGGAGACTAAGAATGGCAAATTTGCAAAGGATTATAGACATGGAGACTAATTTGCCAGAACAACCAAAACCAATGCCAATTCCACGACCAACACCACAACCTAGAGATCCAACACCAATGTCAAGTAAACAGGAGACTAAAAATGGCTGAAGTAAATGTAGAAAACATGGAAGAGAATGCGAGCCTCTTTGAAGAAAAGATGGGGTTTGCTCATAATGCTGATGGTTTAGATATGACCGATGATCAGCTTGTTAATTTTTTATTGCTTTGTCATCAGGGCGAATATGGTGCTGGTGAAGAAGAGGAAGAATACGCTGAAGAAGAGGAAGACTCTGGAGTTAAAGTCAAGGTGATGAAGGTCGGTGGTTCAGACGATGTTCATTCTATGATGAATAAAATTCTAGGTGGCTAATGCCTGTTCGCAAAGTAAAAGGTGGTTATAAATGGGGTAAGTCTGGCAAGACCTATCCAACAAAAGCCAAGGCGACCAAGCAAGGCAAAGCTATTTATGCTTCTGGGTATAAGGGTAAGAAATAATGGCAACATATAAAGGTAAAAAAGTTACATTAAACAACCCTAGACGCATCGCAAAAGGTGAAACAAGCTATGGCAGGAAAAAGTCTGTTGTCTTTGTTAAAGATGGCGATAGAATTAAGAGGGTTGCTTTTGGAGATCCAAATATGCGGATTAAGAAAAATCAAAAAGGTCGCAGAAGCAATTTTAGATCGAGACATAATTGTGATAATCCTGGACCAAAAACAAAAGCAAGATATTGGTCTTGTAAGGCTTGGTAATGGCAAGAGCAACAACCAAGCAAGGCAAAGCTATTTATGCTTCTGGATATAAGGGTAAGAAATAATGAGTAGGTACGAAAAAATACCTATTTTTGGAGCTTTAACTAATTTAATTAGGGAAGAATTAGTTGAGCCTACGATAGAGAGGTTTTTGCGTACTACACAAGGTTATGGTGCATTAAAAGATTTACCTAAACCACTTAAAGCTGATTTAGATCCTGCTGGAATGGGTGGAGTAGCATTACCTACTTTTGTTGAGGACATACCATTTAAAAGAACCGAATCAGGTTTAGCCATGCCAGAGAAAAAATTAAAAATAGAAGATTTAGAAGGTAGAGTATTAACACCTGCTTATGGTGATAGGACTGCAGCTGATGCTACATTGACAAAAGTTGGTGATACAAAACTAACGACACCAGTAAAATTAGAAGGTGGTCATGGATATATGCGTGAGGGTGAAGGTCTTTGGGCATCAGAATTTCCGAAAATGAAAGAAAAAGCAGATGCCATGGAAAAAATGGATGATCCATTAATGGTTTATACTGCTATGGCAGGTCAGTCAGGTGACTTTTCTAGAATGATGTCTGACGCTACTTTAGATATAATTAAACAGAGTAATATTAGTAAAAAATCAGCAAAAATATACGATAATTTAATTAAAGACAGATTAAAATTAAAAGATTGGCCAGGAATATTATCAGAAAATATAGATGAGTATGTTGAAAAATTGCCAGGCACTATGAGAAGAGAACTTTGGCAACAAATGGATAAAAAAGCATTTCAAGATTTAGGTTTTCCAAATATGGGTGTCATTCGTACAGCGATATCTGATGCTCAATTGTTAACTGTACCATCTTTTGCGATAGGTCGATCAATTGGTCAACCTACTTCTTATGATTTAAGAAGATCTACACATAAAACTTATGATACTGAAATACCTGGTGATTATGTAGGATCTTTAGATTTTGACGTACCTGGTGAGTTGGTATTTAGAGATTTTTTTACAAACATGGCAGAAAGATTAAAGGCAACAGGTAAATCCAATCCACAAAGAGCTTTTTTAATGACTCCAAGTGTATCACAAAAAGTTGATCAGAAAATGATTGATGAAGTTAATGAGTTTCAAGAATTAATGTTTCAAATGTCACCATCTACACAAGGTTCAAGGTAAAATGGCAAAAGCAGCAATTAAAAGAGTAGCACAAGCTGAAATTCGTGCAGCAAAAAGTTTTCTGAAACGCAGAGGAATTGAAACTGATGAAATATCCCCTCGTAAATTTGCTAAAGCTGCAAAAGAATTAGACAAAAGCTTTAATGAAACTTTAAAGATATTAGCACGAGAGCTTTCTGGAGGTCAGGTTTAGTGTCTTTCTTTTCAGCATCAAATCTTTTGCTTCATCGAGCTGCTCCAAAAAAACCAGCAACTTATACTTCAGGAGATGTTATTAGACAATTTGCTCAAGGTACAAGTTTTAGTTCAAGTGATGAAATAGAAGCTTATATGAGAAGTGTTTTGGGTAAAAAATCTTATAGTGAAAATCTTGATTCAATTAGAGCAGAACTTAAAAATTTTGATGAAGAAAATCCAGTGGCAAGTACAGTGGCTTTTTTTACAGGGATTTTACCGACATTGGCGGTAACTGCACCTGCAGCTATTACGAAAATGGGAGTTATGGGAGGTTCTGCAACTATTGGTGCTTTAGGTGGATTTTTAGAAGGTTTTTTAAGTGGCGAAGGTGCATATGATCGTACTGCAACTGGTGCATCTCAAGGTATTTTAGGTGCTTTTTTAGGACCAATAATAGCAAAAGGTGTACAGTTTACTCCTGCTGTAATAGATTTTGTTAAAAATTTAAAAAACAAATTAACACCAGATAAACTTACTCCTTCACAAGAACAATCAAAAGAAATTTTAAATTTACTTAAATTTGGCAAGGCAGATCAAGTTACTGAAGAGATGTTAGAAAAGGCTGATCAGCAATATTTATACGAAAACTATGATTTACCTATGGATACAGAATCAAGGTTACAAAGAGCAAAGGAAATGGGACTTAATATTGATCTACCACTTGCACATGGTACGCCATCAAGAGTTGATTTTAGCAGATTTATACCAAGTGACAGAGGTAAATTAGGACCAGGTGTTTATACATCACCTGAAGTTTACATAGCAAATAAACATGCGATAGGTGGAGATAATAGAATTATGCCACTATATGGAACTAATAATCCTGCACCAGAAAATATAAGAGATTTGGCACATGAAGCACGTAGTAGAGTAGGTTTTGGTAAAAAAGGCACAGATGCATTTAATGAAGCTTTAGGTGATTATGACGGAATATTTGTTCATGATCAACGTACTTTTAAAGATCCTAGTGACTTACGATCTATTTATGCAAGGTTTGATCCAAGATTAAAGCATCTTAAAAATTTAAGTGCTGCTATCCCACTTGGGGTCTTACCATTTGTTGACGATGGCAAGACCCCAGAATAAAGTTACAATTTAGCTGGATGCTTGCTTTTCAAGAATAAAGTGTTATCTTTTTATTATTGAATAATAACAGGAGTTTGTTATGAATAGAACCCAATTTAGTAAGTTATTAAAGAAAGGAACTAAAGTGAAAAAGAAAAAAGGCAAAAAAAAGAAAGGTTATTGATATGGTTAAAGTAATTGGTCCCGAACATTGTAAAGTTGTTGAAGAAGGCGGTAACGTGACAGTGTATGTTACTGGTGTTTCTATGTCAGGAGGGGTAAAAAATGACAATAACAGACCTGCTTCAGAAAATAAAGATAAATCTGAGGCAGACAAAGACTGAAATTGGAATAAGTATGGTTGAGGGGAGGATGTCTGATCTTCAATCATACCATAAACAAGTCGGTGTCGCTGAAGGTTTACAACAAGCCATAGAGATTATTGACGATACATTGAAAAAATTTAATGAAGAGGATGAATAACATGTCTCATCAACATGAATATAAGGATGAAGAAACAGAAGCCACGATAACTTCTGATCTTTTGCCAGTTCCTTTAAACTGGAAAATTCTAGTAAAACCTAATCAAGCAAAAACTAAAACAGAAGGTGGTTTAATTTTAACTGCTCAATCTAAAGATAATGAAGATTATTTAATTGCTTCTGGTATAATTGCTGCTATGGGTGATCTAGCTTATCGTGATCGTGATACAGGTGTTTCTTGGAAAACTGGTACTGTGCCTAAAATTGGAGACAGAATCACTTATGGTAAATATGCTGGTCAGAAAATAACAGTCAATGGTGTTAAGTTTTTATTGCTTAATGATGATGAAATTACATCTATTCTGCAAGAAGGAACTGACATTATGGCTTATGTAACGTAAACTTGGAGTCGTACTCATGGAAAAAGAAGAAGCCGTACAAGAGATCGAAGAAGAGATCAAAAAAGCTAAAGGTGATCCAGAAGATTTTGAAATAGAAATTACTGATGATCCTAAAGAAGAAGCGAAAGATGTTGCTGAAGAAAAAAAGGTTGAAGAAAAGAAATCTGAAGAGGATCCTGAATATGGCCAAAAAGTCCAAAGAAGAATCTCGAAACTTGTCGAACAAAGACGAGAAGCCGAATTGCAAGCCAAGCAATATCAGGAGCAAAATGATCAGCTTAATGCTAGACTTTCTCGCTTGGAGCAAGGAGCCAATAAAACCTCTGAGCAAGCTTTTACTCAAAGGTATGAACAAACTAAGGCAGCTTTGGAAAAAGCTGTGGAAGAAGGGGACACGAAAGCCCAAGTAAATTTTCAAGAGCAATTAACTGATATGAGGGCTGCAATAAGAGTTGCTGAAATGCAAAGACAGCAAAGAATGCAACAAAGTGCTTCTCCAACTGTTGGTCGTGCTCAACAAACTGCTAGTAACCCACCTCCCGAGAAAGCTATGAACTGGTGGCAACAGAATAGATGGTTTAATTCTAATGGGTTTGAGAGGGAAACAGCTGCAGCTAGAGCCATTGATGTTCAATTGGACCTAGAGGGATATGATAAAAATTCACAGGAGTATTACGAAAATTTAAATAATCGTTTACACCAAATGTTTCCTGAGTTAGTATCGGGTTCAAGTCCTAGTAGGCCGAAGTTGAAAAGTAGATCTCCAGTCGCTCCAACTACTGGCGGAGCTTCAAAATACAAGGGCAATAGAGTGCGTATGTCTCAAGAACAATTAAGAATGGCTAGAGAACTTGGTATAACAGATGAAAATAGTCTTAAAAAATACGAAGCTGAAATCCGAAGACAGGAAAGGAATTAGTCATGGTTGAGAAAAGAAATGTGCGTATAAGCGAAACTAGAGATTCTGTAAGACAGCAAAGACCTGCTGTTGCATGGAAACCTCCGTCATTGTTGGATGCTCCAGAAGCTCGTCCAGGATTTGTTCAACGATGGATCACTACCTCTCTGCAGGGAAAAGAAACTCCAGACAACGTATATAAACGTATGCGTGAAGGCTGGAATCCACGCTCTGCTGACTCTGTGAAAGATAAGAGATACCCAACTATTAATCATGGAGAGTGGGAAGGTTGTATAGGAATTGAAGGAATGTTGCTTTGTGAAATGCCTGAAGAGACTCATAGGTCTATGAAGGATTATTACAATCAAAGAAACTCAGAGCAAAATGAAGCAGTTGCTACAGACCTTGATGCGTTAGGACGAAAAACAGGACAACCTATTTATCAAACTAGGGAGTCCACTTCGAGTCGTGGTAGAGATTTATCTATCATGGATGATAATTGAAACTCTAATTAGGAGCGAATAAAATGGCAAATGTTAATGCCGCCTTTGGGCTTGCCCCAGTTCGTCATATGAGTGGAAATGCGCCTCGTGCGAATAAATACACTATTGTAAGTGGATTGGCAGAAAATATTTTTACAGGAGATCTTTGCATCATAGATGGAAATGGGCAAGTAACTCCTCACACTGCCACTGAAGTTAATAATATTGGTGTTTTCGCAGGATGTTCATACACTGCTTCAGACGGATCTTATGTTTATAGTGAGTATTGGCCAACTGGTACAACTGCTACAAGCATAATTGCATACATATATGATGATCCATATATTGTATTTAAAATTCAGTCTGCTGGAACCCCAGCCCAAACTAATGTCGGCAATTGTGCTGATGTTGTTGCAGGTGCAGGTTCCACAACGACTGGTCGTTCAGGTTTTAGCTTAAATGGCACTATGTCAAATAGTGCTGCTACATGTAAAATTATGGCTTTACATGATACACCTGATAACTCAATGGCCCAGTATGCTGTTTTGGAAGTGCTTATTAATGAGCATCTTCTCAAAGACAGTGCTGGTATATAGGAGGGTATGAATAATGGCGATGAATAGAGCACAATTTGCTAAAACGCTCGAGCCAGGATTGAATACTCTTTTCGGTCTTGAGTACGATAGCTATCCACCTGAATACACAGCAGTATTTTCTTCAAATACTTCAAGTAAGGCTTTTGAAGAAGATGTGTTGTTAGAAGGTTTTGGATCAGCACCAGTGAAAAATGAAGGAGCGTCTATCTCTTATGATAGTGCAAGCCAGCAATGGACTGCACGTTATCAGCATGAGACCATCGCTTTGGCATTCTCAATTACTGAGGAAGCTGAAGAGGATGGCCAGTATGGTTCGATTGCTTCAAGATATACTAAGGCACTTGCACGTTCTATGGCTGCGACCAAAGAACTCAAAGCTGCAGATATCTTGAATAATGCGACAACTGCTGGAGTTTATGCAGGTGGAGATGGAGTTGCTTTGTTAAGCACATCACATCCAACAAGGAATGGCAATCAGTCAAATACTTTGGCTACAGCTGCTGACCTTTCTGAAACTTCTTTAGAATCAGTTCTTATTAATATTGCTGATTTGAAAGATGACAGAGGGTTAAGAGTTGCTGCACAAGGTACGACTCTTGTTATTCCAACTGCCTATACCTTTACTGCTGAGAGGCTTTTGGAATCTCAACTAAGGACTGGGACAGCAGACAACGATATTAATGCTATTCGATCAGGTGGTTATTTGCCTAAAGGATATCATGTAATGCGTCGTCTATCAGATAGCGACCAATGGTTCGTTTTAACTGATGTTCCTGATGGAATGAAAATGTTCCAAAGAACTCCTATGAAAAAAGGTATGGAAGGTGATTTCGAAACTGGAAATGTTCGTTATAAAGTAAGAGAAAGATATTCTTTCGGTTTTACTGATTGGCGTGGCATATTTGGTTCTGAAGGAGCTTAATATAACTGGGGGAGAGTGAAAACTCTCCCTCTTAATATCACTTGACAGCGAAAGCTGACATTAGCCAAGACAAGGAGATATAACATGGCTACTACTACTTTTAATGGACCAGTGAGATCCGAAAAAGGATTTCAAATGGTTTCAAAAAATACTACCACAGGTGCAATAACTGTAACCAGTGGTGATAAAATGGCTGTTGAAGGTACTGCTGATGCAGGGATTGAAGGAACAGCCGCCGTTTATGTAACTCAAGTCAATAGATTAAAAAGTGATGTTTCTACTAATGTAAATATTGTGGAAACAAGAATCATGATCGATTTGACAGGATTATATTCTGGTGGAACAGCAGGAGATGTTATTGGTAAGAATGGTTCAGGAGTTGCTTTTATTTGTCAAGTTACAACTGCCAACCAAGGAACAGTTTTTGGTGTTACAATGGAATGTCTAGAAACTCCAGCAGGTGGCGATACAGATATTGATCTTTATTCAGCTACTGAAGGAACAGGAGTGGAAGATACTGCTATTGGTGATTTGACGGAAACTCAAATTATTAATGCAGGTGCTGCTTCTGCTGGTACAAGAGTTGCAGGTGGCGATATTACTGCTGATCAATATTTGTATCTTGTCGGTCAAGGAACTTCAAACACTGTATATTCTGCTGGACGTCTTATGATCACTATTGTTGGTTATGATGTAGCATCTTAAATTAGGAGGTATTAATGGCTGATATTACTACATCCACTAAGATATCAGAAAGCACAAATGAAGTTGTTTATGCTTTCCAATACCAATACGTGGATACTGGAAACGAAAGTGCAGTTACTAAAATCGATGTCTCTGGATTGTCAGAAAGTGCAAATGGCGACACTTGCACAGGTATAAGAATCGCAGAGTGTTGGTGGACGATTTCAGCCATGACTGTAGAAGTTTTAGCTGATGCTAGCACAGATGTGATTATTCTTCATCTTTCTGAAGGTCAATCTGGTTATCAAGATTTTACATCTTTTGGAGGATTACCAGGAAGTTCTGGTTATGGTTCTAGTGGTACTGGTGATATAAAATTTACTACTACTGGGGCAGGAGCCACAGGAGATGCATATCAAATTGTAATCAGAGGGATTAAACAGTACTAATGGCGACTTCTGGAACAGTAGCATTTAGACCCGATGTTGAAGAAATAATAACAGAGGCTTTTGAAAGGTGTGGGATTGACCCACAAACTCGCACAGGAAGCCATGCAATTGCAGCACGTAGAAGTCTAAATTTACTGTTTTCAGAGTGGTCTAACAGAGGAATAAATTATTGGGCAGTAAGTAATAATACACTTTCTCTAACAAGTGGTACAGGTAGTTATGATTTACCTGCTGGAACAATTGATATAATGGATGCTGTTATTAGGGATGACAGCACTGACCAATTAATAAACAGAATTTCGATATCTGATTATAATCAGATTCCTAATAAAACTGATACAGGGAAAACAAGTCAATATATGTTAGATAAGCAATACATTCCTAAAATATATCTTTGGCAAGTTCCAGATTCATCAGATTATAGTATTATTTACTGGGCAGTTAATCAATTAGAAGATGTTACACTTTCTACTCAGAATGCAGATGTTCCTTATAGATGGTCAGATTGTATTTGTGCTGGATTGGCAGCAAAGCTTTCTTTGAAATATGCGACTGATAAATATCAACTTTTGTCAGATATTTATGAGAAAGCTTTTAATTTCGCTTCTTCAGCAGATAATGATGGTGTTAATTTAAGGGTTCAACCAACAGCGTTGAATTTAGTTTAATGGCAAGAAACGCAAGAGGCAAAAAATCATACGCAATAAGCGATATAAGTGGTTTTAAAGTTAAATATACCCAACTTAAAACTACTTGGGATAATTTGCGTGTTGAGCCTGAAGAGTGGGAACCAAAACATCCACAACTTACTCCTGCGAAAAATATAATAGATGCCACCAGTTTATTTAATCCTAGACCTAATAATGACCCTGAAAATGCAGAAGTTGTAATAGGATATAATTATGATTGGACAGTTGATCCTAGAACTATAAATAAATCAGCTCCTCATGGATTTGGGACTGTTGGTTTTCGATCACAGGACATTGCCACCTCTTTTGCTGTAACAGGAGTTGGAGGAACAGGAGGAACAGGTGCTGAAGTAGTTGAATTGGCTGCGGTTCCTGGAACTAGTGGACTTGGAGGAACTGGGACAGTAGGAGTAGAAACTTTTGCAATAAGCAAATCTGTAACAGGGCCAGGAGGAACAGGTGCAACTGGCACAGAAGTAGTTGGACTATCAATCAGCGAAGCAGGGGTGTCAGGAACAGGAACAACTGGTACAGAATTGGTCTCACTATCAATTAGTGAGGCAGGGGTGTCAGGAACAGGTGCAACTGGCACAGAAGTAGTTTCACTATCAATCAGCGAATCTGGAGTAAGTGGCACAGGAACAACTGGAACTGAAGTCGTACAAGCTGATCTCGCAATAAATGTAACAGGGCCAGGAGGAA
>VTLG01002259.1_pt1 | contig 44703 bp, 49 predicted proteins | sample 4694571 | NCBI WGS metagenome assembly VTLG01 (sample SAMN12604809, study PRJNA352737) | marine metagenome | biome: ENVO:00000447; feature: ENVO:00000209|ENVO:00000569|ENVO:01000036; material: ENVO:00002151; isolation source: viral sequences binned using virsorter ...
AAAAATAAACCAAAACTTAAAGAATTAGTAAAAGAAAAAAAATTTAATATTGATTCTTTAATTTCTGATTTAAAATTAGAACAAGGAGATAGAGGTAAGGCAGAAGAAGTGCCTAAAAAAAAATTTAATAAAAATGTAGTTTTGTCAAAACAAAAAGATATACCAACTGCACCTGATGTACCAACAAAAACAAGAGAACCTATGTTATTTGCTAAAGGTGGAAAAGTTAAAAGAAAAAAAACTAAAAAGAAAACAAATAATTCAAGAGCTATTGCAAAAAAATATTTTAAAGGAACATTTTAGTGGCAAGACAAAAAACATCAGAATTTGATCAAACAGTTGAAATGGATCAAGTGCAAGTAATTACACCAGACGAAGTAATAGAAGAAACTACTATTACTGTTGATTTTGATGATAACCTTGCTGATAAAATGGATGAAGAACAATTAGAATCTTTATCTAGTGAATTAATTGATCAATATGAATCTGATAAACGTAGTCGCAGTGATTATGAAGCGACTATGAAAAAAGGTATTGATCTTTTAGGATTAAAATTAGAAGATACACACAGACCGTTTCAAGGAGCTTGTTCTGCACATCATCCTTTAATGGTTGAAGCTGCTGTGCAATTTCAATCCCAAGCGATTAAAGAATTATACCCAGCTAATGGGCCAGTTCGTACAAAAGTTGTAGGCTCTGTAACACCAGAGAAATCTAAACAAGCACATCGTGTTAAAAACTTTATGAACTATCAGATTACTGAAGTCATGGAAGAATTTTTTGACGATCTGGATCAAATGCTTTTCTACCTCCCGATTGTAGGTTCATGTTTTAAGAAGATTTATTATGATGATTCTTTAAACAGACCTATAGCACGATTTATCCCTGTCGAAGATTTTATCATTTCGTATGATACACCCGATCTTCGTTCTTCTGGAAGATACACCCATGTTATTCGCTTAACAGAAAACGAGTTACGAAAAAGAATTGTATCTGGTTTTTATAAAGAGATGGATATGATGGGTAATGCATCTCCAGAAACAGGGGATATCGAAGATAAGATACAAGAAGTACAAGGCGTATCAAGAGACGCTTCTTCTAAAGATAAAATTTATACATTACTAGAAATGCACGTTGATCTTGACCTTGAAGGTTATGAAGATGAAAACAATGTTGCACTTCCTTACATTGTAACTATTTGTAAAGATACATCTGAAGTTTTAAGCATACGTGCTAATTACTATGAAGATGATAAAGAGAAAAAAAGAATACAACATTTTGTACATTACAAGTTTATTCCCGGATTTGGTTTTTATGGACTTGGATATGTACACTTACTAGGTAACTTACAAAAATCGGCAACAACAATATTACGATCTCTAATTGATGCTGGTCAGTTCTCTAATCTTCCTGCTGGATTTAAAGCAAGAGGAATGAGAGTAGAAGGTGGTGATACACCTATAGGCTTTGGTGAATTTAGAGATGTTGAAGGTTATGGTGATGATATAAAAAAATCGGTTATACCATTACCATTTAAAGAACCGTCTCAAGTGTTAACACAATTACTTGGTGCAATGACGGATGAGGGTAGACGACTAGCCGCTATTACTGATATGCAAGTTGGTGATGGCAACACCCAAGCTCCAGTAGGGACAACGATAGCGTTGTTGGAGCAAGGCACAAAGGTGATGTCGTCTATTCATAAAAGATTACACAATACACAAAAAGAAGAATTAAAAGTTTTATCGAGAATCAATGCAGACTACTTGCCGGATTATTATCCTTACGATGTTGAGGGTATAAGCCGATTTGTATTTAAAAAGGATTTTGATGGCAGGGTAGATGTTTTCCCTGTATCTGATCCTAATATTTTCTCCACAGCACAAAGAGTTATACTTGCACAAACTCAATTACAAATGGCACAATCTGCACCGCAAATACATGATTTGCGTGAAGCATACAAAAGAATGTATGAAGCTCTTAATATAGAAAACATAGATGATTTAATTATGCCAGAAATGGGTGAAAAACCATTAGACCCAGCTACAGAAAATTATTCTATGTTACAGGGTAGACCTGTTAAAGCATATGGTTGGCAAGAACACGAAGCACATATTGCTGTACATACAGCATTTGTTAGTGATCCTTCTAATTTGCCACAATCATCAAATCCTGCATTAGGTCAACAAATGGCAAATCAATTAATGCAACTTGTAACTTCACATATTGCAGAACATAAAGCACATCTGTATAGACAAATGATAGAAATGGAAAGTCAACAAGAATTACCTACTCCTCCCGATTACAATAAAGAAAATCCAGCTAAAGATGATAAGTATGAATCACTTGATCCAGATACAGAAAATAAAGTATCTATTGCACAAGCTAATGTTGCAAATACTATATCACAAAGAAACCAAGCATTAATACAAGCACAACAAAATCAACAAGCAATGCAAGACCCTAGAGTACAATTGATGCAACAAGATTTACAATTACGTCAACAAGAAGCACAACAGGAAGCACAAGATGATATGATGCGTAATGATTTAAAGAACAAAGAATTGGAAATGAAAAACCAATTAGAAATGCAAAAATTAGAATTAGAAGTAGAAAAACTTCGTTTACAAAAAGAAATGAATGATACAAAAATGGCATCAGAAATGAATCAAAAAGCTCAAGAAAGAAAATCTCAAGAAAAAAGAGAAGCAGGTCGTATTCGTTCTAATGAAAGAATAGTATCAACTAAGGGAGAAAAAAAATAATGGTTACAGAAGCTGAAAGACTAGAAAGTATAAATAGAATTAATATTTTAGAGCGTGGAGAAGAAGCTGTTGCTAGAGGTGATGTAACACAAGAACAATTTGATGAATCATTAAGAATTTTTAATAAAACAAAATCTATGGATGAAGCTAATAAATATTTAGAAAACGAAAGAAAAAAAATATCTGATCAAGATAAAGCAATTATGAAAAAAGAAACACAAAGTCGTGCTAGAGCAAAAAACAAGGCTTTTCCTATGGGTAAAAAATATGGTGGTATAGTTAAAATGTCTAATGGTGGGCCAGTTCCATCAAAGTATAAAGGTTTTTCTAAACTACCAGAACCAGTACAAGAAAAAATTGATCCATCATTAGCTACTAAATATAAAGATGGTGGCATGGTTAATAAAAATAAAACAACAAAAAATAATTACAGAGGTCAATACGGTATACAAGTTAAAAAGGTAAAATTTAAAGGCATATATTAGTGGATTTACCAAAATTTGTTTATCACCTTCGTAAAAAAATAGAAAAAGAAAAAGATTTAATTGCTACTGCTCTTGTTGATGGAAGAGTATCAAAAGAAGATTATGATAAGAGCATAGGCAAAGCAAACGGTTTTACTACAGTGTTAGATATCCTCACGGAAATGTCAAAAAATATGGAGGATGTAAATGACAACTGAATTTTCTCTTGAAGAAAAAAAATTAAAAGATAATGAACACCCTTATGCTGTAGGTCACAGAATATTAGTTAAAGTAATGGATGTGGCAGAAAAAACAAGTAAAGGAATATACTTGCCGGGCAAAGCTGTAGATGATCATCGCTCTGTAGCTTCAATAGGTAAAATTGTTCAAATGGGTGAAGACGCTTATCACAGAGATGATATGTCTAAACCTTGGGCAAATATAAATGATTACGTTATGTTTGGAAAATATGCAGGACATCGTTTTAAATACGGAGATGCAGAATTACGAATAATGAATGATGATGAGATTTTGGGAATAGTCCCGAATATTAAGAAAGTTACTTAACAACTTTCTCGTTTTAACAACGCAAATAAGGAGAAAATCGCTATGCAAGTAGTGCATGAACAAGTTGGTTTAGATAGTAAAAAAGCTAAACCATTGAAGGTTGTTGATGATGGTAAAGAGGAAAAACTAGAACCGTTTAGGTTAGAAAATGAAGTAAAAAGTCCTGAAGATACCAATCAACAGCCTTCCGACCAAGAAGAAGAGGTCGCACAGGAAGAAGAAATTGAATCTGAAGAAGTAGAATCTGAAGTTGAATTACAAGAAGATACTGAAGAAGAAGATATTTCGGACAAAAAACCAAAAAAGAAAAAAAAGAATTATCAAGATCGTATAAACGAACTTGTTAAAAGAGCTAACGAAGCTGAAAGAGAACGTAATAAATTACATTCTTATAATCAAGAATTGGTTTCAAAAATTCAAACTATGAAACCAGATTATCAAAAAACTCAGCAAGACCTTATAGAAACTAAAAAGAAAAATTTAGAAGAAGGTTTAAAATTAGCTCGTGCTTCTCATAAAGCAGCATATGAATCTGGTGACTCTGATAAATTATTAGAGGTATCAGAAAAAATTGCTGATATTAAGTATGATATGAAATCACTTGATAGTGAAGCTATTAAAAAAGTTACGACATCTAATAGCGATGTGGAAAATTTGACTACAAGTGCAACGAACACAAGTTCTAGTCAAGTTGATCCCAAAGCTCTAAGATGGGCACAATCTAATCCTTGGTTTGGTAAAGATGTTGCTATGACCGGTGCGGCATACAGCATTGATGCTCAATTAAAAACCGAAGGTTTTGACCCATCTTCAGACGAATACTACGCTGAAGTTGATCGCAGGGTAAAGGAATCCTTTCCTCATAAATTTGAAGAAGAAAAACCTAAACAAGTAGTAGCTGGTGTAAGACGAGGTACTAAAAACACGACTAATAAAGTTCGTTTATCTGAAAGCCAACTCGCAATGGCTCAGAGATTAGGAGTGCCACCCGAAGAATATGCGAAGTTTGTAGGGAGTAATTGATATGATAGCAAAATCTACACAAACATCTCGTTCTAATGCTTCTCGTAAGCATACTGAACGCAAAGTAACTTATACGCCTCCTAACGATCTGGATGCACCCAAACCTCATTCTGATGATATGAAATACAGATGGATAAGGGTACAAACTGTTGGAGAGGATGATACACGAAACATATCTAGACGAAGAAGAGAAGGATATGAATTTGTGCGTAAGGAAGAGCATCCAGATACAGAATTACCTGTACACGAAGGAGGTAAGTTTGCCGGAGTGATAGGAAGTGGGGATTTGGTTTTAGCAAAAATTCCAAAGGACTTCGTAGATGCAAGAAACACTTGGACTACTGATAGAACAAAAAGACAGCAACGTGCTGTTGATGAGAATATGATGAGAGAACAACATCCTTCCATGCCCATATCACAAAACAAAGATACTTCTGTGTCAACTGGGAATAAGCCCAAGTTTGATAATTAATAGTGTACAGAAAGCAATACTGGAGAATAAAAAATGGCTAATTTAGACGCTCCTTCAGGAGCAAAACCACTTCGCCATAATTCTGGAGGCACAATTAGAAGCAAAGAATATAAAATAGCTTCTGGTAGTTCCACTAACATTTTCACTGGAGATTTTGTCAAATTATTAAACACTGGTTACATTGATGTAGCTGCTGCTGGTAATAGACTTCTTGGTGTTTTTGCTGGTGTGAAATACACAGCCTCAGATGGTACGCCAACATTTTCAAAATATTGGCCTGCAAGTACCGCTACTCTAGGTTCTGAAGATGCGATTGCTTATGTTTATGACGACCCTAATATTGTTTTTGCAATACAAGGGGATGGTACAGATGCCTTTACACAAATTGGTAATCTCGCTAATATCGTAGCTACTGCTGGATCAACCGTTACTGGTCAATCCAAAATGGAGCTTGATACTAGTGATATTGGCACAGGTACTGCGAATTTAAGAATACTTGGTCTTGTAGATGACCCTAAAAATAGTTGGGGAGCAAATGCAGAGCAAGAAGTTCTTATTTACGAACATGAACTTAACCAGCACATTGATGCAGACGGAACACCGGGAGTATAATCATGGCAATATCAAGATCACAACTAGCAAAAGAGCTAGAACCGGGACTTCACGCCTTATTTGGCTTGGAGTATTCACGTTGGGAAAAAGAACACGAAGAGATATTCGCATCTGAAACTTCTAACAGAGCTTTTGAAGAAGAAGTTCTATTAACAGGTTTCAAAGGTGCAGCAGTTAAAGCAGAGGGATCAGCAGTCGGTTACGACACTTCTTCTGAACTTTGGACTGCTAGGTATACTCACGAAACTATCGCATTGGCATTCGCAATTACTGAAGAAGCAGTTGAGGATAACCTTTACGATACACTTTCTAAAAGATATACTGCTGCTCTTGCACGTTCTATGGCATACACTAAACAAGTTAAAGGAGCTAATGTATTAAATAATGCATTTAGTTCAAGCTATCCGGGTGGAGATGCAAAAGCGTTGATTACAACGGATCATCCTTCACTTGAAGCTGGAGACTTGGCTAACGAGCCATCAACTTCAACTGATCTATCTGAAACTTCACTAGAAAACGCAATGATTTCTATTGGCGGTTTCGTTGATGATAGAAACATACCAGTTGCAGTACAAGCTCGTAAGTTAGTAATACCAAAAGACCTAGCGTTCACTGCTCAAAGAATTTTGAAAAGTGACCTAAGAGTCGGCACTGCTGACAATGATACAAATGCATTAAAGAGCATGAATATGCTACCAGAAGGATATGTGGTTAACCACTATCTAACTGATACTGATGCATTCTTTATCTTGACTGATTTAAGAGAATCTGGTCTAAAAATGTTCCAAAGAAGACCTTTAAAAACTTCTATGGAACCAGACTTTGAAACAGGAAATATGCGTTTCAAGGCATCTGAAAGATATTCTTTTGGATGGTCTGACTGGAGAACCGTATTCGGTTCACCGGGAGCGTAATAAAGTACGAATAGGAGGGGGTTTATCCCCCTCTTATCTTATTTCTAGGATTAATTAATTATATCAACTGCCCTAGCAGACGATTGTAGAAGAGATGATATAATTTAACTACAAAGGATTTAACATGGCTAATACAACTTTTAGCGGCCCTATTCGATCAGAAAATGGGATGAAATTAATTACTAAAAATACTACATCTGGTATAGTATCAGATAGAACTCTTGGCACTCCTATACAGGATGCAAGAAGAGTTTATTTAGACGAATGGTTTTTACAAAGACCCGGTCTTAATGCAAACATTGACCAAGTATCAACAGTAGAAGTACAACGTGCTTTAAATAGAAACTGGGAAGCACTTGGAACTAACATGACTACTGCATTATGTACATTTGCTACAACTTCAGCAGGAGTTTTAGCAACAACAGCAGGTGCAGATCAAGATCAAGCAATCTTAACACCTCACTTAGATACTGCGGCAACAGCATGGGCAGGAACTTTATGGGGAACAGAAAACTCAGTGCATTTTGAAACATCAATTATGCTACCAGCACTTGATAACCAAAAAGTTTGGGCAGGATTAAAGTTAACTAATGATCAATTAGTTGCAACTGATGCTAACCAAGTATTTTTTAAATATCAAACTGACGCTACTAACTCAGAAGCATTTAGTGATTACAGTTATTGGCATTTTGTTCACAGTATTGGTGGAACTGACTATATTAGTCAAATTCCAGTTACTGTAGCAGCAAATACGCCTTATCATTTAAAAATTGAAATTGATTCTGACAGAAAAGCAGCAATTTTTGTAAATGGTATTCAATATAATGTTACAACTACTTCTGGTTCAACTGGTGGTACAGCAGTAACAACTGGTACTACTAAAACTGCGGCTTTAACTAATGATGTGGATTTTATTCCATATGTTGGTATTGAAGCAGGTGCGGCTGCGGCTGAAGCAGTAAATGTACATTATGTTTGCTGTAGTAGAAACGTATACGAATAATCATAACGGCTAGGGTGTAAAATCCCTAGCCTTTTTTTTAAGGAGAATGTTATGCTTATTTGTGAAAAATTAGCTTTATTGCTTTTAATAATAAGAAATGAAATGGACAAAATTTTTATAGGAGGAAATAAATGGCAGATACAGTAACAGGGCCAACTATACTATTTGAATCTGACAAAAGAGTTGTTATTAAAATAGTAAATCAATCAGATGGTACTGGTGGAACAACAGTTTTTGGAGATGTATCAGCAATGGCGGCAAGAAGAGATGGTACTTCGGTAGCTCATCTTGGATTGCTTAGAATTTGGTTTTCTTGTCAAGGCGGAGATGGAGGAGATTCTTATGCTCGTCTAGATGAAGAAGATTCAGATGGTGATATTCCTATAATAGGATTATCAGATTCTGGATACTGGGATTTTAGAGAATTTGGTGGAATACCAGCAGATAAATCTAGTAACAGTAATCAAAGCGATGTTAATCTTGTTGTGCCCGGCACAGCAGATGCTGGTAATATGTACACTATTATAGCAGAATTTCAAAAAATTTATTAGGATAAAACATGGCAACATCTGGAACAACTTCCTTTGCATTGCAAGTTGATGAAATTATAGAGGAAGCATTATTACGTATTGGTGGTGAACCACAAATTGGAAAAGAAGTACAAAGTGCTAGAAGATCAATGAATCTTATTTTTAGAGATTGGTTTAATAGAGGTATTTTATTGTGGGCAACAGACGAAGTAGAACAAACTTTAGCAAATGGAACAACAAGTTATACTTTAGATTCTGCTACAGTTGATATTTTAGAAGCTGTTTTACAAGTAACTACATCTAGTGAAGAAACAGATATGAACATTACTAGAATTAGTAGAGAAGATTATTTAGAAATACCTAATAAAAGTTCAAAAGGTAAACCATCTCAATATTTTATTGATAGATTACGATCTGCACCTGTTGTATATTTATATCCAACACCAGATGATGCGTATGTTTTTAAATATAGAAGAAGTAAAAAATTAGAAGATATTGATGCATCATATCAAGATGTTGATGTACCAGATAGATTCTATCCTTGTTTGATTAGTGGGTTATCATATTATATGAGTTTAAAAAGACCACAAATAGACCCTCAAAGAAGACAAGAATTAAAATTATTATATGAAGAGGAATTTGATAGGGCAATAACGGAAGAACGAGAAAAAGTTGATTTACAAATTATGCCACAACTATCTTATGTTTAATTATGTCTTATGCAAAAGGTAAATATGCCAAAGCAATATCTGACAGAAGTGGTTTAGCATTTCCTTATAATGAAATGCGTAAGGAGTGGAATGGTTCTTTTGTTCACACTTCTGAATTTGAGGTTAAACACCCTCAATTAGAACCAAAAAATAGAAGAGCAGATGCACAAGCATTAAAAAATGCTCGTATACCAATAAAGTTAGAACCTTCTGATCAAATAGAAAATGGAACTTTAAATTCTTTACAAAAAACTTTAGGTCATACAGCTAAAACATTTGCTTCATCTTTTACAAGTGATTCAGCAAGTCCTTTAGTTACATCATTGACATTGACTGTAAGTTTAGGTAATGAATCTATAAGTGTCAGCTAAAGCAAATATATTTTTAGGAACACCATGTTATGGTGGTTGGTTAAGTGAAGATTACTTTCATAGTATTCTTGATTTACAAAATTTTTGTCGTCAAGAAGAAATAGCTTTACGAATACAAACTCTTGGTTCAGAGTCTTTAATAACAAGAGCAAGAAATACTATTGTTGCTAATTTTTTAGATAACAAAGATGCTACACATTTATTGTTTATAGATGCAGATATAGGTTTCGAAGCTAGTTCTATAAAAAGATATTTAGATTTTGATCAAGAAGTAATTTGTGCACCATATCCTATGAAAATGATAAGTTGGGAACTTATACCACAACTTGTTAAAGAAAATAAAGATTACAAAAATTTATGTCATCCTTATGTATTAAATTTTGCTGATAAAGATAACATAAATGTAGAAAAAGGTTTTGCTGAAGTATTAGATGCGGCAACAGGATTTATGTTGATTAAAAGATCATGCATAGAAAAAATGGTAAAAGAATATCCAGATTTATACTATGTAACAGATCAAATAATTAATGGAAAAGAATACGATTCAAAAAATACATATTTGTTTTTTGATACAATGAAAGATGAAGATGGAAGATACTTATCAGAAGATTATGCTTTCTCAAGAAGATGGCAAAAAATTGGAGGTAAAATCTGGGCAGACGTTGGTTCAAACCTCATCCACTACGGATCATACAAATACTCTGGAAAACTCTGGAAACACTTTAATTTTAAAAGAGAAGAATAAAAGCGTTGTAGTTCCTGTAAAAGGATTATCATTTAAAATAGGAGATATTAAATGACAAACGCAGTAGCTAAACCAGTTAAAATGGCAATTATTAAAAATCCTGTAAAAGGATTTATAAGAAATGTAAAAGCAGAAGAAATTAAGAAATACGAAGAAAGAGAAGAACGTCTTAAAAAAGAAGGTAAGAAATAATGGCAGATGATGCATCAATAACATTAACAGCAACCATTTTACCAGATGAAATAGCTAAAACTATTTCTGGTAGCATGACTATTAGTCCTGCTGATGCTAATGACAAATGGTATTATAAATTAACAAGTGTTTCAAATTCAAGCACAGATTTAATTGCAGGATATTTTACAGATTATACTGCTGTAGATGATGATACAGCACCAACTGCTGTTGCTACAGGAGATAAAGTTAATTTTTTATTTATAAAAAATACTGATTCTTCTAATGATGTTTATATTGTTTTAGATGCAGGAACTGCCTCTACTTCTGTAACAGATGGAATTAAAATTGCGGCAGGTCATTCTTGGTTTGCAAATTTACCAAATACAACTGTTGCTGATATACACGCAATAACATCATCATCTACTGTAACGTGTGTAGTAGCGGCATTACTGGATGATGTGGGGTAATTTATGGCAACAATGACTTATTCTACTTTAACGCAAGATATTAAAGATTGGATGGAAAATGATGGAACAGAATTTTCTAATGAAACAGATAATTTTATTTCTCTAGCAGAACAACGTATATCAAGAGATATTGAACCTTATGCATTTCACGAATCAGCAACATCGTCATTTAATTCTGGCGATAGATTTGTAAGTAAACCAACAGATGCAAAAGTAATTTTTCATTTTATTTGGTTAAACTCAGATAGTAAAAGAATTTTTTTAGAACAACGAACTGATGAATTTATATATGATTATTGGCCTACCTCTAGCACTACAGGTTCTCCTAAATATTGGGCAAATTATAGTGATACTGCTTTATTAGTAGCACCAACACCAAATTCATCTTATACAATAGAAATAAGTTACGCTAGGAGACTAGCTGAACTTTCGAGTTCAAATACAACCAATTGGTTAACAAAAAACGCACAAGACCTTCTCCTTTACGCTTGTTTGATGGAGGCTTGTACATTTAGTAAAAACAGAGAGGATTTAGCAATTTATACGCAACGCTATCAATCTGCTGTTGAATCACTAAATAATCAAACAAGACGAAGAAGAAGGAATGATTATGAATTTCCTTCTAATACATCAGGTGAAAATCAATTAAAACAAATGACAACATAAAAAGGAGAAAAGTAAATGGCAATCACACAGGTATTAACAGACACATTTAAACAAGATTGTTTAGATGGAGCACAAAATTTAGGCAATGGAGGTAATACATTAAAAATAGCTTTGTATACTTCAAGTGCATCTTTAGGAGCAACTACATCGGCTTATTCGACAACTAACGAAGTAAGTGGAACAGGATATACAGCAGGAGGAGTAACGCTTTCAAGTCAAGCTGTTGCTTATGACTCTAGTAATAACGTAGCATATTTTGATGCGGCAGACCCTTCTTGGTCTTCAGCAACAATAACTGCTCGTGGTGCTTTAATTTACAACAATACTAAATCAAATGCATCTATTGCAGTATTAGATTTTGGCAGTGATTTTTCATCATCAAATGGAACTTTTCAAGTACAGTTTCCAAGTGCAGCACATAACACAGCGTTAATTAGGATTAGTTAATGGCTTCTGGTACTGCTGGATATAATGCCGCTGCTTATGGTGATAACGGTTGGAATGATGGAGCAATAATATCTGAATCTGGTATTGCCGCAACAACTGCTCTTGGCTCTGAACAAGCATCTGGTGGTGCAACTATTAATCAAGTAGGTTATGATAATTTAAGACTTAGTGTTTCTGATTTATCAGAAAATGTAACAGGAACAGCATCTGTAAATACAATAACAGGTATTGCTAGTACAAGTACAGTAGGAACAGCAAAATTATGGTCTTTAATAGACACAACATCTGATGGAACAGAAACATGGACAACAGGGATAGCAAATTAAATGAGTAATTATACACAATTAGGTTTTGTAAAACAAACCGATGGAGAAAATACAGGTACATGGGGTGACGTACTTAACGAAAATCTTATAGATTTACTAGATGACGCAATTGGTGGATATGTAGAAGTTAGTGTTGCCTCTGGTAACGTAACTTTAGCTTTTGCTGATGGAACAGCAGATAATAATGGAAGACACGCAGTAATTAAATTTACTGGTTCTCCGGGTACAACTAGAACAGTAACTTTTCCAGATAAACAAATAAATTATTTTATTGTTAATGGATCAGATAGTTCAGTAATATGCACTTCTGGTGATGGTACAGCTACTGTTACTATTCCAACTGGAATGAAAGATGTTATCTACATAGATGGTAGTGATGAAGTTTACAGTATGTTTGGAACTCCACACTTATCATCTTCTGGTAATTTTACTGTAGATGCAACAACAGACATTATTCTTGATGCTGATGGTGGAGATGTATTCTTTAAAGATGGTGGTACTACTTTTGGTAGTGCAACAAATACAAGTGGAAATTTAATAATTAAATCTGGTACTACTACAGCAGTAACTTTTAGTGGTGCTAATGCAACAGTTGCAGGTAATTTATCTGTAGGTGGAGATTTTGATGTTACAGGAAGTTTAGACTTTAGTGACGCAGATATTACAAATGTAGGTAGTATTCAATTAGATTCAATTGCAGGTGATGGTGATACAAATACATCAATTACTTTTAGTGGTTCAGATGTAATAACTATTGCAGCAGGTGGAGATAACCAAATTACATTTAATAATGGTTCTATTTTACCTGTAACAGATAATGATATAGATTTAGGTTCTGGTTCATATGAATTTAAAGACGCATATTTTGATGGCACAGTTACCACAGATGCATTAACTGCTGATACAGCTAATATAGATGGTGGAAGTATTGATGGTGCTACACTAGGTACTAACAGTGCAATAACTCAAGCAGTTATTGATAATGTTAATATTAACGGTGCAACAATTGGACATACTGATGACACAGACTTAATTACTTTAGCAGATGGTATTGCAACTGTAGCTGGTGAAATATCTGTAACTACCCTCGATATAGGTGGAACTAATATTACATCTACTGCCGCAGAAATTAATTTAATTGATGGCGGTACTTCAAGAGGTACTACAGCAGTAGCAAGTGGTGATGGTATACTTATTAATGATGGTGGTACAATGCGTATGACTAACGTTGATACCGTTTCAACTTATTTTGCAAGTCATAGTGTTGGTGGTAGTAATATTGTAACAACTGGAGCATTAAATTCTGGTTCAATTACTTCTGGATTTGGAACTATAGATACTGGTTCATCAACTATCACAACAACAGGATTAATTACTGGTGGCTCATTAGATATTGATAATGTTTTAATTAACGGAACAACTATAGGTCACACAGATGATACTGATTTAATAACTGTAGCCGATGGATTAGTGACTGTTGCAGGAGAAATATCTGTAACCACTTTAGATATTGGTGGAACTAACGTAGCGTCAACTGCCGCAGAATTAAATATTATGGATGGTGGCACTGCGGCTTCATCTATAACATTAGCAGATGCAGATAGATTAGTAACAAATGATGATGGAACAATGAAGCAGGTAGCTTTAACAACATTAAAAACGTATTTAACGAGTGCAGGATTTTCAAGTGAAGACCCAACTGCCCTTGCAATTGCTCTCGGATGATTAAGGATAATAGGAGGATAATAAATGGCTAATACTTTTAAAGTAGTAACAAAAGCAGGAGTTACCAGTGCTGATGTTATCTACACAGTTGCAGGTTCTACTACTACAGTAGTTCTTGGAATGATGGTAGGTAATACAACAACTGGACAAATTACTGCAACAGTTACACTAACTTCAGATACATCTAGCAGAGCAGGTGCGAATAACGAAGCCAACCAAGCGGTTGAACTTGTTACTAATGCACCCATTCCTGTTGGAGGTTCTCTGGAACTGCTTTCGGGCAATAAGGTAGTAATGGAGACAACAGATACGCTGACATTAACAGCGACTGGTGCGGCTGACATTGCTTTGTCAATAATGGAGATAACGTAGAATGGCATATGTAGGAACACCCTTAGATACAACTAATGCATTTCAATCATTAGCTGGTAAAAGATTTAGTGGCGATGCTAGTACAACTGACTTCACATTAGACTCTGCACCAAACAGCACACTTGATATTGAAGTTTTTGTAGGAAACGTAAGACAAGACCCTAACTCAGCTTACACTGTAAGTGGAACAACTTTAGGATTCACAGCCGCTCCTCCTAGTGGCACGAATAATATTTATGTTGTACACCAAGCAAAAAGTGTTGGAACTATTGATGTTCCTGTAGGTGGAGCTATAGACATGAACGGAGTTGAACTTGTTCTTGATGCAGACGCTGATACGACAATAACAGCAGACACTGATGACCAAATTGATTTTAAAGTTGGAGGAACAGATGTTGTTACTTTAACTAATAGTAATTTAGTTTTAAAAGGAACAACTCCCACTATTACAATTGGAGATGCAGGAGCAGAAGATACTAAAATTCAATTTGATGGCAATGCACAAGATTTTTATATTGGATTAGATGACTCTGGAGATGAATTACAAATAGGAAAAGGTAGCACACTTGGAGCAGGTAGAGAATTAAGTTTTGGTGCTTCTGGCCCTGTATTTAATGAAGATTCCGACACACATGATTTTAGAATAGAAACAGATGACCAAACTCATGCTTTATTTATTCATGGTGCTAATGACAGATTTCATTTGTTTAATAGTTCAACAAGTTTAGTATCAAACAGTTCAAATGTTTATGGTGTAGAACTTGTTTCTGGTGGCTCATTCACTGTCAGTGCAAATGGTAGTGCTCCTTTAGATATTAATAGACAAAATAGTGATGGAAATTTAGTAAATCTTCATCAAGAAGGAAATGGAGAAGGTACAATTGCTGTCAGTGGTAGCACAGTAGCATATAATACTTTCTGTGGAACTCACTGGTCAAGATTAGCAGATAATTCAAAACCAACTATACTCAGAGGAACAATTATTGAATCTATTGCAACAATGATGGATTGGTATCAACTTGAATACCAAAAAGAAGATGGACATACATTTAAAGAATCTATTGCATTACCAAATGGTAAAAGCACAGGTGACAACCACACCATGACAATAGATGGAATTTCTCGTACAGGAAAAATATTAAAAGAAGATAATGAACAATTACCTATGTGTAAAATTTCAGACACAGCAGACAGTAAAGCTGTGTATGGCGTATTTATGGATTGGGATGATAATGATGATGGCTCAGATGGAGACGTAAATGATATGCACGTTGCTTCACTTGGAGCATTTGTAGTAAGAATACATAAAGACCAAACAGTTGCTATAGGTAATTGGTTAGTAAGTAATGGTGATGGTACAGCAAAAGTATTAGCGGGAAACACAACAATAACAGCAGATGTTCAAAGCTCTATAATAGGAAAAGTAACATCAACAACAAAAACACATACACATGGTGATGGTTCGTATTGCGTTCCATGCACATTGCATTGCGGATAAAAGGAGTAAATAGATGGCTAAAACACAAATACCAACGGGCGGAATAGCAGATGATGCAATTTCAGAAGAGCATTTAGATGCAACAGCATTGACTGGTAACGCCGCATTAACAGCCATTCCGGCTGAAACGGATGAAGTTTTGATATCAGATGCTGGGACATTGAAAAGAATGGATTATTCTGTTATATCTCAAGGTCATGTAAAAGTATGGGCACATTGGGATGCCGCAGGTACTCCAAGTCTTACAGATAGTTTTGGAGTTTCTAGTATTACAGACGAAGGAACTGGTACTACAGATGTAAATTTTACAACTGCTTTAGGTAATGCTAATTATTCTTGTATGACTGGAGGTTCTACTATTGCTTCTACTGGTAATCAACAAATGTTTTTAGTAGCTAATAATATTACAGATTCAGATACAGTAAGAATAGAAGTAAGAAAAATAGATATTGATGGAGATACTTTTGCTGTATCCGATATGGCAAATGTTCATATGGTTATTTGTGGGGATAATGCATAATGGAAAATAAATTAATAATTTATAATACTGTTTTTACAAATGAGGATGGTAGTAAAGAAGATAGAGTTGCAATTATAGTGCCTTCACCAAAATGTGGTTTAACACTCGAACAAATAGCAAAAAAAGATGTTCCTACAGGCAAAAAGTATAAGATTGTAGATAGAAGTTTTTTACCAAGTGACAGAGATTTTAGAAATGCTTGGGAAATAAGTGAATCAGAATTAACAGATGGAGTAGGAGACTAATGGCAATTACAATAAATATAGCTAAAGCAAAAAATCTTTGGAAAGATAAAATTCGTATTGCAAGGAAGAAAAAATTTAAAGCATTAGATATTGAATTTATTCAAGCTCAAGAAACAAGTGCAGATACTTCTGCTATTGTTGCAAAGAAAAAAGAGCTAAGAGATTATCCAGCAAAAGTTGATTCAGCTACAACAGTAGATGAAATAAAAGCAGTTTGGGATACAGATAAATTAGGAAACAAATAGGAGTAAAATATGGCACTAAGTAAAATAAGTAATGATATGTTCACAACTATATCAAGACCAGATTCAAAGCCGCTTGTGGTCAACGGAAACATGAATATAGCCCAACGTGGAACTTCATTTACTCATGCTAATAGTAATAATAATGAGTTTCCAGTTGATAGATTTCAATTTGTAGTAGGCTCAATAGGTGCATTTACTTCTACACAAGAAACTTTAACAAGTGGTGCGGCTTACAATGCAGGTTTTAGAGAAGCCGCAAGAATAGATACTACTACTGCTGTTGCATCTCCAGATGCAGGAGATTACTTTTGGTTTCAATATATTATGGAGGCACAAGATTGTTTAGTATTTAAAAAAGGCACATCTAATGCAGAAAAAATGACAGTAGCTTTTTGGGTAAAATCTAACAAAACAGGCACGGGTCAATTAACTGTAAAAGATTCCGACAACGATAGACAAGTTGCAGGCACATATACGATATCTTCAGCAGATACGTGGGAGCATAAGGTGGTCAATCTTCCGGCTGACACATCGGGTGCTATGAACAATGATAATGGAGCGGGCTTTCGTTTTGAATGGTGGCTTGGTGCAGGTAGCACATATTCTGGTGGTGCTGTTCCTACTGCTTGGGAAGCGAGAGCAGATGGAGATAGAGGTGTTTCTACTTTAGCAATTAATGATAATACAGCTAATGATTGGGCAATAACAGGAGTACAAGTAGAAGTGGGTGAATATACATCTACGAGTTTACCACCTTTTCAACATGAATGTTATGATGATAATTTATTAAGATGTTATAGATACTATTATAGACTTACACCTACTACTGGATTTAGATATGCTGGTTGGGGTCAAGTTGATAATGATGATGAAGTAATATTAGGGATTACTTGGTTTAAAACACATATGAGAGCACCACCAAGTGCTTTAGAACAATCTGGTACTGCTAGTCATTATAAAGTTAGAGAAGCAACCACAACTACTTGTGACGCAGTTCCTACATTTACTAATGCTGATACTTGGTATGCGGCAACTTCGTTTAAAAAAGATGGAATTACAAGCAGTAATGGTTATGCACAAGGAGAGCCATTAAAAGTTGGAATTGATGGTGGCTACTTAGGATGGAGTGCGGAGTTATAAAATGGCAACTTTAAAATACGTATATATACAAACAAATTTAGACAATAAAAAAATTTACGCTAAGATTGATACTGACGGAAAATCTTATTCTTCATGTTCAGAAGATAATGAAGAGTTTAAAGAATGGGTGGCAGATGGCGGAACCGTGGAAGGAGAATAAATGGCATATGTAGGACAAGGAATTAAAGGAGGTACATTTAGTGTACTAGATACAAGTGGAAACACTTATAATGGTTCTAATGTAACTTTTAATTTAGGTACACAAGTATCTTCACCAGCACAGCTTTTAGTCTCACATGACGGCGTTATACAGAAACCCGTAACAGATTATACAATAGCTACAGGTGGAACACAAATTACATTTACGACTGCTCCTGCAAGTGGAGCATCAATATTTATAACAGAAATATCTGGTGCAGTAGGTGCACCAATGAACCGTGATATAAACGGTGATGAATTAATTTTAGATGCTGATGCTGATACAAGCATTACAGCAGATACAGATGATCAGATAGATATACGAATAGCAGGTGCTGATGATTTTCAATTTACTGCTAATACGTTTACCGCACAATCTGGAAGCACAATAACCACACCAACTTTAGGTGTAGTATCTGCTAAAGATTTAGGTGCAGGTCTACATATTAAAACTGCTGATAGTGGTGCAAGTGTAGATAGTGCAGGAGATGAATTAGTAATTGAAGGAAGTGGTGCTTCTGGTATGACAATTTTGTCTGGTACATCTTCTTCTGGCTCAATTTATTTTGGAGATAGTGGCGATAATGACATAGGTTATGTAGTTTATAATCATAGCACTAATGCTTTAATGCTTGGTGCTAATACAGGTGAAGGATTGAGAGTTACTGGCGATGGTGTAGTTTCAATAGGAACTACTGAAACTGCTTATGGTAATTTAACAGATGCTGGAGATAACGGAATTGTTTTAACAGATGGTAGTGCTTCTATAATTGCAACAAATCAAAGTAATCCATTAGTTCTTGCTAGAACAAATGCCGATAATAATAATAGAGATATACTTAATTTTAATAGAAATGGTTCTACTTGTGGTCAAATTACAGGCACAAATGATACAACAACATATGCGACTTCTTCTGATTACAGACTAAAAGAAAATGTAACTTATACTTGGGATGCAACCACAAGATTAAAACAATTAAAACCAGCAAGATTTAATTGGATTTCTGACAGTACAAATACTTTAGTAGATGGATTTTTAGCACATGAAGTAACATCTATTGTACCACAAGCAGTTACAGGAGAAAAAGATGGTATGGAAGTTGAAACAATATATACGGCAGATGATGTAGAAACACAAGGAGATAGCCCAAGTAAAAAAGTAGGAGATACAAAAACTTATTCTTCAACAAAAATAAAACCACAAGGAATTGACCCATCAAAATTAGTTGCATTATTAGTTAAAACTGTTCAAGAACTTGAAGTACGAATTAAAACATTAGAGGATGCTTAATGCTACTAGAACACAGAAGAAAATGCATAGTCTAAATAACAAAGGAAAAAATGAAATTCATTACAAGAAATTTAATATTACTATTATTGCTTATTACCATAGCAGTATTTGCAAAACCAGTAATAGCAGATTCAACAAATGATGACAATGACCAAACGAATACTTCTGGCAGTAATACGCAGATTACAGGTGGCTATACGTCTACGACAACAAATAACAATGATGGGCAAACAAACACCACGACATCGACAACAACGAACACGACCACTTCAAATGGGAGTTCCATACCTGTAAATTCAGCTAACTCCCCGTCATTTTCTGCAATGTCTCAAGATGTATGTAGCATGGGTGTTAGTGGTTCTTTGTCTACTTTAGGAGTAGGTATTTCGGGGGGAAAACATTACAGGGACTTGAACTGTGAACGTATTAAGCTAAGCAAGGTACTTTTCGATTTTAACATGAAGATTGGTGCAATTAGTTTACTCTGTCAAGATGAAAGAGTATTTGAAGCAATGCTTATGGCAGGAACTCCTTGTCCTTTTGAAGGAAAAATAGGAAAAGAAGCATTAGAACAATGGAATAAATACGATATTGAAAGACCAGATTATGATTCTTATGTATCAAAATTAGAAAGTCGTTCTATTATAGATGAAGAACTTGCAGAAATAGCAAGACAAGAGGAAGCAAAAAAAATAGCAGAAGAAAATGCTAAAAAAATTGCTGAGTCTAAAAAAGAAGAAATTGTAGAAGAGAAAAAAATTATTATAGAAAAACCTGTTATTAAAAGAGATGATTGAGGTAATTGTTATGGCATATGCAATTAGTATTGCAGGTGGGTTAATTGTTATAGCTTTAGATTTATAATGATAAAGTATTTAATCGCTTTACTATTAATTAGTTTTAGTATTAATGCAGAGACAGTAAATACAGGTAATATTCTTACTAACCCAACATTTGGAACTGGAGAAAATACTACTACAACTGGTTGGTCAACAGATGGCGACCACGGTATTCACACACACGGTGAATGGGGATTTCCATATCAAACAGGTATGGATGATAGCGGTGGTGTATTAGCATTTGAAGGGCATGAGGAAGATAATGTATATCAAGATGTAGATTTAGTTGGCGATGGCCATTTAACACAATCAGAAATTAATCAAGGCTTTACCTCAACCATGGCTGCAGATGTATGGTTTTGGAATAGTATTGAAAATACATTTACCCTTAAACAAACTGTTACAGGCTCTGATGGTTCAGTATCTACACAAGTTAGAAATATAAATGACCATCACCCTAATAGGTCAATGAATGGTGGTCAGTTTACAAACTATACAAATATTTATACTCATGGCTCAAATACACAAACAGATTTTACAATCAGAGCAGAAATGTATAATGAAACTGCAGGTACAACTTATGATAACTACCATCGTGGGCCAGATGTAGATAATGTCACATTAAATATTACTTATACTGACATACCTCCTATTGATGAGGATACACAAAATGTTATAGACGATATTGATACAGATATTATTACTATAATAGAAGATATACCAGATGATTTTGATTGGTATAATGATGATATAATATTTGATGATACATATACTTGGGAAGAAGATATGTATTTTGAAGAAGAATATGTCATGGATGAAGACATATACTTTGAAGAATTTGAAATGGAAGAATTTGACATGGTAGAGTTTGAAGAACTACCAATGTTTGAAGAGTTTGAAGTTTTTGAAGAAATGCCTATAATTGAAGAGGTATTTTTTGAAGAAGAGTATATAATGGAACCTCCACCAATGATGATGGAGGAGATATTTACTGAAGAATTTGAGGAGGATTTTACTGAATTTTTAGAAGAGACTGGCATGGAAGAAGAATTCATGGAGTTTTTAGAAGATGAAGGCATAACAGCCGAAGAATTTTTTGAAGAGATAACCGAGGAGGAGTTTAATGATGAACCTACTACGGAATCTTTTGAAGAGTTTGAGGAAGAGTTTGAAGAAATCGAAACAGTTGAAGAAAGCACACCAGAGGTTATTGAAACTGAGGAAGAAACAGTGGAGCTTGAATCAGAATCAGAAATAATAGAGGAAGAAAAAGAAGTAGCAAGTAATGAATCAGCAGAAGAGTCAAGTTCAAAAGAAGAGGAATCCAGTAGCGAAAGCACTGAAGAGTCCGAAGTACAGCCAGAAGATAGTGAAGAGCAAGATGGTGTACAACCGGAAGAACGAGAAGAAGTGGACACCAATGACAGGATTATTACAGATGTTGCAAAGGTAGAAACTAAATTAAAACAAAATTTAAAAAAAATAGCTAAACAAATAGCTAAAGTTACAAAAGAAACAACTCAAAACTTATCAAAAGAGGATTTATTTTTTAAAAATAATACATTAGACGCCTATAACAAAACACAATTTTATAAATCAAAAGATATTTATACTAATCAAAATTTAGATTTATTTAATCAAATTGATTTAGGCGTCTATAATAAAGATATTTACACAACTGTAACCCTTGCCAGTTATGTAAATAATGATCCTGTTGAAAAACATAATAAAAAAATGCAAGAAATTAAAACAAAGAAACAACAATTATTAATTGAATTGGAGGCACTTAAACAATGAATAATATGGTAACTAAATTAAGTTCAGTAGCAGCACTATTAGGTGTTGTAGGAGCAATAGGTGCAGGATTTGTACAATATGGCAAAGTAATGGCAAAAATAGAAGAATTAGATAATCGTAAAGCTGTTATTAATGAAACAGTTGATTTAACAAATATAGAAAAAAAATTAACAGAATTAGAAACTACAATAATTAGTTTAGATAATGATGTATTAGATAATTTAAGAAATGATATTGCAGGTAATAGCAATAATATAAAAGCTATTACACAAGATATAATTAAAGATATTAAAGTTATACAATCTGTTTTATCAGAGGCAGCATCTAATGATGATATAGAAAAACTAGAAAATAAACTTGTTAATTCTATGAAAGAATTAGAAGAGTATGGTTGGGAATTAGAAGAAAGTGTAGAAGAAAATTCTAAAGGTATAGCAATTATTAAGAAAGAAAATGAGTTACAAAACGTATTAATAGAAGAAATAAAAACATTAAATAGTAACCCTCTTGGTAATTAATGAAAGTATCTGAAAGCACAAATGTACAGATGCCGCTCAAAACGGTTGTTAGTCTAATTACGCTTGTTGCTGTCGGAACATATGCTTTTTTTGGCATTCAAGAACGGCTTAACACACTTGAGACACGAGTAACTTTATCAGAAGCTGACCTTACAAAAAACACGGAATTTCGCATAAAATGGCCTCGTGGTGAATTAGGCTCCCTCCCCGCAGATGCTCAGCAAGACCTTCTTCTGGAATTTATGGCCGGTCAAATTGAGGCTATGCAAGAAGAAATGGAGTCAATGATGTCCAATACCGTAAATATAAAAAGAGCACAGCAAGATATAGAACGCTTACTTAATGACGTAGAAAAGCTAAAAGATAAATTGAGAGAATCAAATGGAAGTCATTAGCGTAATTTTAATGTTTGTTTTTGGTAATATGAATGATCAAACAACTCAAATGACACAGTATATTCCTATGCAATCATTATCTTCATGTATGAAAGAAGTAAGATTGCTTAAAAAGAAAAATACAGGATATGATAAAGATGCTTTTTGTAGTCCGGGTATTGTAGAAATAAAAAATGGTGAAGTTATAGCTTTATATAATGAAGTACCAGAAGGTGCTACAATGGTTAAAAAAGATATAAGTAAAGAAGCATTTGAAAGATGGACTTTAAAAGCTAAAGAAAAATGGAACAAGGATAAAAATGGTTAAAATATGGTTTATGTTAATATTAGTATCTATGCCAAACGCACCTTCAGTTAAATATAATGGATTTATATATCCAAATGAAGAAGAGTGCCAAGTAGCAAGATATGAATTTTATGAAGCATATAATAAAAAATCTACGGATTATAAATCAATAACAGCAATAGATGCATATTGCATAGAATTTGAAAGTTTTCCTATATTAGGATTAAATAAAACAGGAACAGGAGTATAATAATATGGCATCAACGTATACAACAAGATTACGTTTAGAAAAACAAGCCACAGGTGAAAATGCAAATACTTGGGGTGATAAAACAAATGTTAATTTTGATTTAATAGATGAAGCTATCTATGGATATGCTGCTAAAAGTGTAGCTGGTTCAAGTAATGTAACTTTAACAAATAGTAATGCAACAGCAGATGAATCTAGACAAAAAGTTTTAGAATTTACTGGAACATTAACTGGCAATATAAATGTTTTACTTCCAACTGTTGAATCTAATTATATTGTATTTAATAACACCGCAGGTAGTTATACATTAACTGTAGCAACTACAGGAAACACAGGAACAGGAACGGCTGTAACTCAAGGCTCTCATGCTTTAATGTACAGTAATGGTACTTTTGTTAAAGATGTATTTGCAACTGGTATAAATAATCTTGTTTGTAAAGGAACATTAAGTGTTGCAGGTGCTGTTGAATTAGATGGTGGTAATGTAACAATTAATGAAACCTCTGCTAGTGTAGACTTTAGAGTAGAATCAAATGGCAATACTCATGCTTTATTTGTTGATGGTTCTGAAGATAAAGTAGGTATTTTAAATAGTAGTCCTTCGGTAGCTTTAGATGTTACTGGAGCAGTTACAGCTTCTGGAACAATTACAGGAAATTTATTTAGTGGTAGTGGTCAAGATATTACAAAAACTGTACCTACTGGTGGAATTATTATGGCAGGATTTGCTACTGAACCAACAAAATCAGATGGTTCTACAAAAAGATATTTATTATGTAATGCACAAGCAGTAAGTCGTACAACATATTCAGCTTTATTTTCAGCAATTAGCACAACATATGGAACTGGAGATGGGTCAAGCACATTTAACTTACCAGACTTACAAGGTAGAGTACCTATGGGTTCTGGTGCAGGTTCTGGATTAACATCAAGAACTTTAGGGGCAACAGGTGGAACAGAAAATACAGCTAGTGGAAGTAATATATCTTCTGGGTCAGATTATAGTTATTCAATTGTTCAACCATTTTCTGTTGTTAATTTCTTTATTGCTACAGGGAAATAATGAATGCCAATAACAAAAATACAATTTCAAGCTGGATTTGATAAACAAAATACTGATATATCATCTAAAGGTAAATGGATTGATGGTGATAAAGTAAGATTTAGATACGGCTATCCAGAAAAAATGGGTGGTTGGGAAAAAGTATCTACTACTACATTTATAGGAGTTACTAGAGCACAATTAGCTTGGAACTCATTAGATGGAACTGCATATGATATTTTTGGTACAAATAAAAAATTATATGTATATAGTGAAGGTAATTTTTTTGATGCTACGCCAACTCGTTCATCTGCTGATATAACAAGTGTTTTTACTACATCAAGTGGATCATCTATATTTACTGTAACACATTCATCACACGGAGCTTCTGAAGGTGATTATGTTACTATAAGTAGTACAAGTGCTTCTATAGGTGGAGTTGCTGCTTCAACTGTTAATGGAGAATATGAAATACAATCTGTTTCTGATACTAATACTTACACTATTGATGTTGGCACTAATGCATCTTCATCAGTTTCAACTACAGGGAATTGTTCAGTAGAGTACGAAATTACTGCTGGTAGAGATAGAGCTTTATCTGGATATGGATGGGGTACTGGAACTTGGGATTCTTCACAAACTTGGGATACTCCAAATACATCAGATTCTGTTACTATTGCTCTTCGTTCTTGGGGTTTAGATAACTGGGGAGAAGATATATTAGCACAAGATATAGATGGTGGTTTGTATGTTTGGGATACATCTGGTGGTATTTCTACAGCGTCAAATGTTGCAAGTGCTGTTAGTAATGCTCCAACTAAATCTAAATTTATGATTGTATCAAATCCAGATAGACACGTTATTTGTTTTGGAACTGAAACAACTATTGGAACTACATCAACACAAGACCCTATGTTTATTAGATGGTCAACACAAGATGATTATACAGATTGGACACCTTCTGCTACTAATACAGCAGGTTCACAAAGAATTGTAGGTGGTAGTGAAATAGTAACGGCTGTTAGAACAAGAGGTCAAATACTTATTTTAAGCGATACATCTGCACATGGTATGTCATTTATTGGTGCACCATTTGTTTTTGGTTTTCAACAATTAGGTTCTAATTGTGGAGCTATTAGTCCTCATTGTGCTATTGATGTGGGTGGCGTATCATACTGGATGAGCAGTGAATCATTTTTTGTATTTGATGGTACTGTTAGAAAATTACCTTGTTCTGTTGAAGATTTTGTATTTGATAATATTGATACAACACAATACGAACAAGTGTGGGCAGGATCAAACTCAGCTTATGGTGAAATAATGTGGTTTTATTGTTCAACTGCATCTAACCAAGTTGATAAGTATGTAATATATAATTATCAAGAAAATTTATGGTATACTGGTAGTTTAGATAGAAGCACATGGATAGACTCTGGAACTTATTCTTTACCTTATGCAACAAAATATGATGGTAGTGCAAATACAACTGTATATGTACACGAAAGTGGTAAAAATGATGACGGTTCTACTATGACATCTTATATTGAAAGTGGAGATTTTGATATTGGTGATGGTGATGATATAATGTTTGTTGTTAGAATGATACCAGATTTTAAAGATCAAGTTGGAAATGTAAATATTAGTTTAAAATCAAGATATTATCCTAGTGACACACAAACAACTAAAGGGCCATTTTACTATTCTACATCAACGCAAAGAATAAATCCTCGAACAAGAGGTAGACAAATTGCTGTTCGTTTAGAAAGTAATGGATATGATAACAGTAATAACGATGCAACTGGAGAAGATTGGCGTTTGGGTACGTTAAGATTTGAAGTTCAACCAGATGGGAAAAGATAATGAAAAAAGGATATCACAAAACTAAAAGTGGAAAAACAGCAAAAAAAGGTTTATATTACAACATAAACCAACAAAAGAAAAAAGGTAAAAGTAGATCAAAAAAGAAATCTACTATTTCTCCTAAAGCATATGCAAATATGAAAAAAGGATTTCCTAAAAAATGAGGAAAGAACACAAAAGTAAAACTGGTGGTTTAACAGAAGCTGGTAGAAAATATTTTAAAAGAAAAGAAGGTGCTAATCTTAAAAAACCTGTTGCTAAAGGAACAAATCCAAGAAGAGTTTCTTTTGCTGCACGTTTTGCAGGAATGAAAGGCCCAATGAAAGATTCTAAAGGTAGACCAACTCGTAAAGCATTAGCACTTAGAAAATGGGGATTTCGTAATGAAGAATCAGCTAGAAACTTTGCAAAAAGACATAAGAAGAAAAAATGAGTAAAATAACAAATGTAAGATTACCATCTCCATCGCAGGAATATAATGTACAACAACAAAACGAATTAGTTCGTGCTATTGAAACAATTGTATTAACTCTTAATACAAGTTATACAGCAGAAGAAAACAAAGTTGTTATGGAACGATTTAATTTTTTTCTGGGGGATTAATGTCAACTAATACATATACAAATGCAAAAGCTGTTTTAAGAGGTAATACAACAATTTATACTGCTCCATCAGCAGGTACATCTATTGTTAAATCAATACGAGTTTCAAACATTGAAGAAGACAACGATAGAGATATAACACTTACAGTTACTGATAGTTCTTCTGTAGTATATTATTTAGAAATAAATAGAACTATACAAAAAGGTAGTTCACAAGAATTATTAGCAACAGGAAATATGTTAACAGATTCAGCAGATTCCTCTGTTGTATCATCAAATCCGATAATATTAAAATCATCGGAAGTTTTAAAAGCAACAACTACAGGTAGTGATATTCATGTAGTAGCATCAATATTGGAGATGACATAATGAAATTTCCCAAAATTAAAAAAAAGAAAAAAGATACTGGTATTAAAAGTTTAAAATTAGAAACTGATATTTCTAAACTTTTAAATATATTACAAAAAAAGTTTGGAAAATCTAAAGGTGGTATTGTAGAAATATTAAAACTTGCCGCAGGAGGTTTTCCCAGAAAAATGGGTATGATTAATGGGCCGGGCACAGGAACATCTGATTCAATACCAGCAATGTTATCTGATGGTGAATTTGTTATGACTGCTAATGCTGTTAAAGGTTTTGGTAATGGTAATAGAAATAAAGGTGCAAAAGTTTTACAAGGAATGATGAAAAAAGCAGAACGTAGTGTTTGAAATTAGAACACCTAAAAAAGAAGATTTACAAGATTTATTACTTTTATTGTTAAACTTTGGGGAAGAATATAAAAATATTTATCCTAAAGCTGATATAATTAAAGTTGCTCAAGTTATAGAACAACATTTTAATAATGGCTTTATTAGTAATGCTTATGTTAACAACAAGTTAGTTGGTAGCGTAGGAGCTTTGAAAACTGAATGGTGGTTTTCAAAAGAACAATTTGTGGCAGAAACATGGTTTTACGTTTTACCGCAACATCGTAGTTATAAATTAGCTAAATTTCTTATTAAAGATTTAAAAAAATACGCTAATGGAATGACAATTCAGTTGCCAACAAGCACTGGAGACAACAATGATAAATTATATAAAAAATTTGAATTTAAAAAAATGGGAAGTATTTGGAGGTATAAATAATGTGTTTTGGAAGTAATATAGTAGAAACCACTACTAAACAAGAATTGCCAGAATGGTTAGAAAGTGCGGCAAAAAATTTAGTTGGACAAACAGAAGCTGTAACTGGGCCACAAGTTCCTTATGTTCCTTATGGAGGACAAAGACTTGCACCTTTAACTACAGAACAACAAATGGCAAGACAACAAGCTGTAGAACAAGCACAGGCTTATAGACCAGACTTAGCAATGGCTAGAGGTCTTGGCGGTGTTGGTTCAGCACCTATTTCTGGACAAGATATAGAAAGATACCGAAGTCCTTACATTGATCAAGTTATGACTAAAACACTTGATGAATTACAAAGAAGAAGCGATATACAAGGTCAAAAATTATCTGATGCGGCAGTAAAAGCTGGTGCATATGGTGGTTCACGATTTGGTGTACAACAAGCAGAACAACAACGTAATTTACAAGATGTTCAAGCACGAACTGCGGCACAATTACAAGAACAAGCATATCGTAATGCTATGTCTATGGCACAAAATGAAAGAGCTAGACAATTACAAGGTGCTGGTACATTTGGTGCAATTGGTGGACAAGAAATGAAATTAGGCCAAGCAGGTATGGCAGGTTTACAACAAGCTGGTCAATTAGGACAACAACAATTACAAAGAGGAATGGATATTACTTATGGTGATTTCCAAAGACAACAACAGTTTCCATATGAACAAATTCGTTTTGGTGCTGGTATACTTGGTGGAGTTCCTTCTCCTATGACAACGTATTCGCAACAACCAACAGCTAGCACAGCACAACAAATTGCTGGATTAGGTTTAGCTGGTGTTGGAGCATATAATGCAGGTTTTTTTAGTGATGAACAATTAAAAGAAAATATTGAATTAATAGGAAAATCACCTTCAAATATAAATATTTATTCTTTTAACTACAAAGGTAATAAAGATAAATATCAAGGTGTTATAGCACAAGAAGTTCCTTGGGCATCTATAAAACATAATAATGGATATCTTCTAGTTGATTATTCTAAACTAGATGTAAACTTTAAAAAACTTAATTAACGAGAAAATATATGATTACATCACAAACAACACCAATACAAGATTTTGAATACTTAAACAATCTTGATTTAGAAGGTAAAACAGATTTATTAAATAATGAAAGTCAAAAATTAATAGAAAAATATGGAAGTGGAGATGCATTTAAACAAGCATATTTAAATGCAAAAAAAGAAAGTAAAACATATAATGGCAATTTACCAACAACAGAAATGCTTGAAGAAGCACAAACAGGAGATGCTAATTTAGCTGAAAGTATAGCTCGTAGTACGTCTGATAGTCGTTTGCCAGTAGAATTTAAATCTGGGCCAAATATTAATCAACCAGTTGTTCCATCTACAATGTATACAGAAGAAAAACCTTATGATCCTGATATAGGAGAAATTGCTATTGGGGTTCCCGGAGCAGCAGAAGGTTTAAATATAATGGGTGGTTATGTTTCAGACAAAGCAAGTGATTACATTAAAAAAAATGCACCTCATTTATTAGATGCAGAAGTTTCTGAAAGACTTAGTGAAACAGGTGATGCAAAAATAGGTGAAATAGATGATTTTGATGCATATAAATTAGGAAGAATAAAAGATAAAAAAGATTTGTATGGATATGATAAAGGTCTTTATAATATAGATGACACAAAAAGTGATAAAGACAAATTCAACTTTTCTCGTAATATAGAAGGCATAGTTGAAGGTGCAAAAAATTTTGGTGGTGATAAATTAAGAGCTTTTAATTATGATTTAGGATTAAAAAATAAATATAAAGATAGAACAAAAGCAATGGGCATGAAAAGTCCCGGAGATTGGGATTATGTTTATTATGATGATGAAAGATACGATCCAGATAAAGGATTAGAAATAAGAGGTTCTAATCATAATGAACTTTTAAAAAGAGAAGAAATAGTTAAAAAAGCAGAAATGACGAATCCGGGTGATCCTAATGCAGGTGAAAAAGCCTTAAATGAATATCTAATGACACAAAAAACAAAACTTGATAAATTAGATGATGGTTTAGAAGTAACTATATATCCAAAGATAAGCACAGGCAGTCCAAGAGCTACAGACACAGGTGGTATTCTTGAAACACAAAGAAGAAAATCAGATCAATTTAAAGAAGATGTTAAAAAGCAAATACTTGAAGAAGCTGAAAATAATCCAAATGTAGATAAAGGTGGCTTAGAAGATTTGAAAAAAATTACTAAAGGTAAAGGTTGGGAACTTTTAATGCACATGGGTTTAGGTATAGCAACTGAAAGAGATGTTGCATCTGGAATAAAAGCTGGATTACAAAGTGCTATGGAATTTGAAAAAGCCTTTGGTGCTGATGCATCTGATTTCCAAATAGTTGAACTTGGTGATGGTAGATTAGTTAGAGTTAATAAAAGAACTGGTGAAGTAATGGATACAGGTGAAAAAGGTAAAGGTTCAGAAGATACTTCCGCTATAAAAACATTAAAATTTAAAGCTGAACAATTAAACATACCTGTAGAAGATTTAATAAGATTTGATTTAACATCTGGTAATAAAAGTTATGCTGAAAATTTACAAGAGGTAGCTCTTAAAATTCAAAGTAATTCAATAGTTCCTATAACAGTTGAACAATCAATAGAACAAGCAAAAGAATTAATAAATTTAGTTAAAAAAAGTAGCACTAAAGATTTAGAATCATTATTACAATAATATAAAGGATAAAAATGCCAACACCTTTAGAACTTGCTCGTGAAGATAATAGAAATTTTTTACTATATAGTGATGAAGATTTAATAAACGAGTTATACAGTCAATATCAAGATAGATATCCAGATAAAAGATTATTTACTGAATTTCTTACTACAGATACAAATGCATTTGACACATCTAGACTTACAGGAACAACTGTACAACCCTCCCCCGAAACAATAGAAGAAGAACCTGAAGAAAAACCATTTGGTTTAACTACTCTTCCAGAATTTGGTGCAGATTTAATTACAGAGGCAATACCCAAAGGTTTTACACAAGCTGTAGGTTCTGGTTTTAAATATGCTTCTGGTTTACAAAAAATGCCAGATTATTTTTCTGGTGATTTACAAGAAGTAACTGCACAATATAGAGCCGCTCTTAGTATTTTAAATGAAAAAGATCAATACAGCACAGAAATTGTTAATAGAGCAGAACAAATAGTTGACATATATAGAAATAAATATTCTGCTAAAGAATCAAAACTTTTTAAAACAGGTGAATATTTACAAGAATTTGCGGAAGCAACATTTCCACAAGATCAACGATGGAAAGATAATAAATTAGCAGATACTATATATAAAGGTTTTGAAGGTATTGGTAGTACAGTTCCTATAATAGCTGCATCTGTAGTTACAGCACCTATTGGTGGCCCAGTGCCACTTGTTGCGGGTTTATCTACTGCTATTGCTATGGAGGGTGGTGAATCAATAGATCGTGTATATGATTTTGATGGTGACACTGATGAAAATGATGTTGTTATGGCAACTATACTTGGTGTTGCTCCGGGTTCTGCTGATTATTTACCTGTTCAAATATTATTAAATCGTTTTAATAAAATTATTCCGGGATCAAAAAGTAGAGTTGCTAATATACTTAAACAATCAACTACTCAAGGTATATGGGAAGGTGGAACAGAAGAATTTCAAAATGTTTTACAAAATTTAATAGAACAAACATACAATAAAGAAAGAGAAGTATTTGATTATGCAGGTGAACAATTTGGGCCGGGATTTGTAGCAGGTGTTGTATTTGGTGGCATAAGTGGTGGTGTACAAAGAAAAGAAAAATTAGAAGATAAAGTAGATGAAAAAACTATTTTAGAAGATGATGGTTCTGAAACTATTGAAGGTAATACAGAAGAAGTAACTAAAGAAGCAACTGAAGTTGGAACACCAGATGAAGTAGCACCAGATAGTTCTCCAGATGGATATCCTCCTGTTGGTTCTAATAATATTGTATTAACTAAATCTGGTGAAACTATAGGCAAAGGTCGTGTTGTAGAATATCCTGTTGTTCTTAATGATGATGGGTCTACAAGTAAAAACATAAGAGTTGAACTAGATGAAGGTGGTATTGTTGAAGAACCTTTAGATAGAGATTTAAAAATAGATTGGTTAGATAAACCAGAAACTAAACCTGTTGAAGAAGAAATAGCACCAGTTGAAGAAGAAATTGTAGAAGAAGAAATAACACCAATAGAAGAAGAAATAACACCAATAGAAGAAAATATAATTATTCCACCTGATATTAAAGTTGGTGATACAATAGAAGTTTTTGATATTGCAGGAAATAAATATAAAACAAAAGTAACTGCAAAAGATGAAACATCTGGTTCTATAAAAGTTAAAAATCAACAAGGACAAGAAGTTGTAGTTAATCAAAATGCCTCTGCAACAACAGTAAATATTAGAAGTCCAAATTATGAATTTGATACTGTAAAAATACCTAAACCAATTAATGAATTATCTAAAAAAGAATTAGAACTTATAAAAGAAAAATTAGAAGGCCAACGAAAAATTTTTGAAGATGCTAATGCTACTAATCAACTTGATTATATAACTATAATAAAAGATTTAAATGCAGTTAAATTAAGATTAAAAGAAGGACAAGCTAAAGAAACTAAACCATCTTTACAAGTAGATTCCATTACAGGTGACAATGGATGGAATAGACAAATGGGTCAAGCTATTGCAAGTGACAATGAAACTCTTAAAGATGAACTAACACAATTACCATTAGATAATTTATTATCTCAAGAAAATAATTTATCTGCATTAAAAGTTACATCTAGATATATAGAACAAGGTAAATTAGAAAACGAAACAGTACAAAAAAACTTTGATGCTATTAATAAAAGAATAGCTGAACTAGAAGGTAGACCAGTAGAACAACCTACTCCTGTAGTAGAAGAAACTACACCAGAAGTTGTTGCACCTGTTGTTGAAACAACAGAACCTATTACAGCTTTAGATATAGAAAAATTTCCAGACAATTATGATAATCAAATAAATAGTTTAATTGATCAAGGTTTTGATGGAACAACAAATACTGTTGGTTCTAAATCTCCATTTGTTAGAGAATTGTATGATTTAAATCAAGACAAATCAACTATATATAATGCAGTTAAACAAGTTAATGCAGACATTCGTGATTTTATAAATTTAAGAAAAGATGAACAAACAGAAACTGTTACACCTGTTGTTGAAGAAAAACCTTTAACTACGGTTGAAAAAATATTTGCTAAACCTACCACACCTGTTGAGCCTGTTAAAAAAGAAGAAGAAAAAGATGTTTTAACAGAAGAAGAAATGGCTGGTTTTTTATCTACATTAGAAGAAACTGATGCAGTTACAAAAGAAACACCTGTAGTAGAAGAAGTTCCTTCTGATCCAAAAGAAAGAGCAAAATTTTATAATGACAATGTTGCAGAAGTGCAAAGAGGTAAGCCAGAACGAGCTATGCTTCGTGCTAATATGTATCATGCAGGTGCTTTAAGTCCTTTACTTGAAAGTGCAGGTGATTTAATACATAGAGCTACAGAACTTGGGGGAATACATGGTGCTGTAAAAGAAAAAGTTGAGAAACTTTTAAGAAATATTAGATTAACTCCGGGTGATCCTGCTTATTTATTTCCAAGAACTATTGTAGAACATGAAAGACAAATAAAAAGTAATGTTAAATCTAAAAAAATAGATGAAAAAGAATATAGAGATACGTTAAATAAACTTTTAGCAGATTATGTGGCTGAACATGAAAAAATGCCAACATATAATGAACTACAAGAAAATTCAAAACAAGCCGCCATTGCTGTAGGTAAATTAGATTTTGAAGAAGCTATAAAGTTTTTAAAAAAAATTAAAGCTGTTACAGATAAAGGAAAAAAGTTTTTTGACAAAAAAGCGTTAGAGTATTATGGTGATAAAAAAACACCTGTAGTAAAAGATGAAATAACTCAAAGAGAAGAAGCTGTACAACAAAGAGAAGATGATTTAACTTTTGGTCAAGGTATATTTAGACTATATGATCCTAGATCACCTTTAAGAACAGCAAAAGAATACAATAATGCTTTAAATGCTTATAGAAGAGAAATAGCAGACCCATCTGTAATTGGTAGAAAATATTTACAAGACGTAGAAAAAGCATACGCAAAAAGAGTAAATCAACTTACAAATACTGAATTTTTAGATAATTTATATATTGATGAGCAAGCTGATCCTTTAAACTATACTCAATTTGAAAGATTACTTAATGAATTAGGCAATGCTACATTAGATATAAAAGATCAAGCAACTGGTAAATTAATTAGAAAAAAAACCGCAGAAATTAAGGTAAAACCAGTAAGAGATGCAATTAAGTATATTAAAGATAAAAACTATGATAAAAAACCACCAGAGACTCCTCCCCTACCGGAGTTCGCAGAACAAAAGGAGGAAGTGAGTGAGCGAGACACTGAAACAATTACCGACATTACTGACGTTGAAAGAGGCGAAAGCGTTCTGGGCAGTAGAGAGCAACCCGATACTGACGTTAGTGGGGCATCAGAACGAGTTACAACTGGGGTACGAGGAGTACCTACATCTGTTAGCAAACCGACTCCAGATATTAGCGGAGAACGAGGAAGACCTAGAAGAGAGGATGAATCTGTTGATCCCACCGAGGGACAGGATGTTCAATCTAGAAACGAAGTTGAAGGAAGGCTCGTTGGGGACAACATTACTGGAAATGTGTCTGGACAGTTGGGAGATACTGTCACAGGAATTGAATCAAGTTCAGTTCCCGATACAACTGAAACCCAACAAGAATTACGAGACAACGCTCAACGAAAGCACGATAATGTCGTGGCTGAACGAAGCCTCGCCAGTGACATCGGAAAGATAGAAGGATTAAATAATAACGATAAACAAATTATTAAAGATGTTTTTACATATGATTATGACATCTTTGAAGAAGTATATTTAGATTATGATGCTACTACTTTACAAGGATTTAAAAAAACTAAAATACCAAGCTATTTACAAAATGATATTGAGGAAACTCTTATTGATACAATGGAAGATCAACAAGAGTTGTTACAACAAATATATAACACAACAAAAAATAAGTATCCAGAGTTATCACCTAACATAAATAGATATAATCAAGAAAAACTTGAAGAAGATTTTGATGATTTTGCTAGTAGTTTAAATGATTTAAAATCTAGAATAACACCTCCGGGTGATGGTGGAGCTGCTGCTAATCTAGATTCTGGTGTAGGACAAGTAGAGTATGGATCAGAAGTATTTGGTGTTCCTACTATAAAACCTACAAAAGAATCATATGATAAAGTAAAACCTCAATTATTAAAAAGATTAGATCAACATAGTAAAGCTGGATTGCCTTTTCAAAGTGCAATGAAATCATTAATTAATGATATTGACAGATCATTTATTGATACTTCTTTAACACCAGAACAAAAAAACGAAGCTAGAAGTAATAGTGAACAATGGAAAACATCTATGGGTGCATTTGTTCGTTTTGCTACAGACATACAATCTGAATATAAAAATGTTCAAGGTGAAAGAAATACACTATTTCAAACTAAATATAATCCTAAAGTAAAAGGTAATTCTTTAGACACTCATATGCCAATAGAGTTATTAGCATCTTCTGGTAAAGGATTGCGTAACTTAGATGTTCGTGTTGGTGACATTAAACAATATGTTGCTGATAATTTAGATATGAGTTTAGATGAAGTAAATGATAAATTTGGTTCAGAACAAATAGAAGCATTAGGTTTAGCTATTGATCAATTAAAAGCAAACAAAGGATTTGTTTTAGGCGATCAAACAGGAATAGGTAAAGGTAGAGTTGTAGCCGCACTTATGCGATATGCAAAGAAAAATGCTCAACACGTTGTGTTTGTTACACATAAATCTGGTTTATATACTGATATGATTCGTGATATGAAAGATATTGGCGAAGATGTATCTAATATGAAAATATTACCTACTGACAATAATCATACTGTAGATTTAAGTTCTCTAAATGAAGAAAGTTTTAAAACTGAAACAAGAGAAAAACATGAGGCTTTATTAAATAAGTTATCTAGTGATCAAGGTATGTTAGAAAATAATTATGATTATATTTTTACAACTTATTATCAATTAAATAGAGATTCAAAACCAGATGAACAAGGTTTTAAAACTCCTATTAATAAAGCTAGACATAATTTTATAGAATCAATTGCACCAAATGCTATATTTATTTTAGATGAAAGTCACAATGCTGGTGGTAGTTCTAATAGAAAAGTAAAAGCTGACAAAATAAATACTCGTGCTACTTTTATTAGACACGCTTTAAATAATTCTAGAGGTGCAGTATTTTCTTCTGCAACATGGGCTAAAAATCCTGTTGTTATGGATTTGTACATGAATACAGACATACAAGAATCTATACCAGATTCTGATCAATTTGTTGATGTTATGCAAACAAGAGGTATTCCGTTACAACAAATCGTAACTAATATGTTAGCACAAACAGGTCAATACAGACGTGTTGAAAGAAGTTTTGATGGTGTAGAGTATAGTGTTTACAATGATGGAAAAGGTGTTGCACACGATAAAGAATTAGCAAAACAAATTTCTGATTTATTTTTAGACATACATTTAATTGATATGCAATTATCTGACATAGCTAAAAAAATTGCCTCTTCTGATCCAGATTTTGCATCTGCACAAGCACAAGCAGGTTTACAAGGTAGAGTTGTTCCTAGTGATTTTAAATCACAAATGTACAATATTTCTACAATGTTAATGACAAGTTTTAAAGTAAACGATGCTGTTAATTATGCAAACAATGAAGTAAAAAACAATCAAAGAAAAGTTGTTATTACAGTTTCACGAACAGGTGAAAATTTACTTCGTCAAATAATGGCAGATAAAAGTTTAAAAGCTGGTGATAGAATTACACTTACTTATAATGATTTATTATTAAAATATTTAGATCGTGCTTTAGAATACACAATGTCTGTTAAAGTACCAAAAGCAGATGTTCCTATTTATAGTGCAAGAAAAAAATTGTCTAATGAAGAAGTTAATGAATTTGGTGAAGGTAATTTAGTAGAACAAATTGAAGAGTTAAAAAGTAGAATAAGAGATACTGATTTTGGTAATTTGTCTTTAAATCCAGTAGATAATATTATTAACAATTTAAGAAATTCTAATATTAAAGTAGGAGAAATTACAGGCAGACAATATGCTATAGATTCAAAAGGTATTATAACACCAAGAGGTGATTCTTCTATTAAAAAAAGAAGAAGAATAGATAGTTTTCAAAATGGTGAATTAGATGTATTGGTTATAAATCAAAGTGCATCTACTGGTTATTCTATGCATTCTGATCAAAGAGCTAAAGATAAAAAACAAAGACACATGATTGTCTTAGAAGCTGAACCAGAAATTAATACTTACTTACAAATGTTAGGTCGTATATTTAGAACAGGACAAGTAAGTCTTCCTAAGTATACTATAATGACAACTGATCATCCAGCAGAACAAAGATTATCCTCTATGTTGGCAAAAAAAATGGCATCATTAAATGCTACTGTTACTGGTGGTCAAGACTCAGTTTACACTACATCAGACTCTTTAGATTTCTTTAATACTATAGGAGATAAAGTTACAAAAGAATTTTTAGAATCTCATGCAGAAATTAGAGATGTATTAGATATAGATTTAACAGGAAAAATAGATGGTATAGCTAATAAAGTTTCTAGTAGTTTATTAATATTTGATCCAGCATTAGCTACTGAATATTATGATTTTGTTGCAAAAAGATATGTAGAGTTAAAAGAAGAAGAAACAGCATTTGGAACTAACACATTAGATATGGCTAATCTAACTAAAGCAGATGCAATATCTATTGGTGAAATAGATATGATACAAGATGGTTCAACAACTGGAACTATATTTCAACAACCAGTGTACATGGAACAAGTATCTATTAATAAAAAAACTAAACCTTTAACACAAACGCAATTACAAAAAGAATTAAGAACTACTTTAGGTTTAACTACAGAAAATGTACAATTAGATAAAAAAAATGCTCAAGAAAAAGTTAATAAATATAATGAAAAACAATTAGATCAAGCTGTTGAAATATATGATACTGCTATAGAAAAAGTTCGTCAAGACACAACAAAAAAACCAGCACAAATACAATCACAAGTTAAAAAATTACAAGATGTTAAAAATCAAATAACAAGAAATATAAAAAGTTTTCCTGTAGGAACACAAATAAGAATTTCTTTAAACACAGGAAAAGATAACGCTATAGTTGAACATGGTATTATTCTTGATAGAAAACATGAAGGAACATCTACAGCTACAAATACTGGTAGTTTTAAAATTAAAATAGCTTTAGCACAAGGTGATGCACAAAAAATTACATTAGGTTTATCAAGATTTATTGATAACCAAGGAAACTTATCATCTGAAAATAGAATTGAAAATGCATTAACAACACCAGAAGGAAAATCAATTGATGAATTGTTTGTATCTGGTCAAGAAAATGTAAGAGAAACAAGGTATATTGTTACAGGCAATTTATTAACTGGATCAGCTATTGTTAAAGGTGGTCAAGTTGCTAAACTACAAAGAAACGATGGTACAATAATACAAACTATTGTTATGCCTAAAAATTATAAACATGAGAAAGCAGAAGCTAGTATTCCTGTTCTGCTTGATTACCAAGCGGCAACGTCATATCTTTACAATAGTAAATTTGGTGAATTAAAAACCTATAGTGGAGATGTGCGTATACAAAAAACAGGAGGAGATAGTGCAACTGTATTTACTACAAGAAAAGATATAATAGAAAGAGCATTAGATAAGAGTGATATAAGCATGGTTGACTTAGATTTTAAAAAGTCATCTGATGGTAGAACATGGTCTGCTACAACAACATTAAGCACATTAAAAGATTATGTTTTACCTAATTATGCAGGAAATGGAATTAACTTTCAAACTATTAAAGAAAGAGAAATAGCAAAAGAAGCTAAAGAAAAAGTTATTTTACAAAATGAACAAGGTATTAGACCACCAAGTTCAGCTGGTGCAATGGGTGTTGATCCAGAAACAGTAAAAGAATCTATTAAAGAAGATGAAAGAAAGTCTAAAGATAACATTATAAAAAGGTCAAGAAATACCCTTACCTCATTGTTTAATATTGTAAAAAACAAAAAAAGAATTAATCCATTTATTGATAAGGATAGATCATCTACAGACAGTATACATATACCAAAAGAAACTTTATCTAAAATTGAAAAAGAAGGTATTCTTCCAACTTTTATAATGCCTTTTAAATATTTTTTACCAACTTATGTTACTGCTAATCAATTAAAAGATAAATCAATAGCTAAGTTAATTCAAAAAGGTATAGAATATGAATCTAAAATACGAGTGCGATCTAAAACTTTTATTGATAGATATAAAAAAATTAGAACTAAATATAAAGGAGCACAATTTTCTAAGGTTGTTGATTTATTATTTGTTGGTGATGCATCACAAAAAGTATTTACTGATAAAGAATTAAAAGAAGGTTTTACTTTAACTAAACAAGAAATAGCAGATTTAAAAAGTCAAGGATTTAGCATTAATGAAATAAATAAAATTAAATCTATTAAATTTAGTGACAAAGAAATAGCAATGTACAAAGAAATTAGATTGTTATTTGATAAAATTGGTAAGTATATAGATCAACATAGAAGAAGTATGTTGCCTAAAATAAGATCAGCACAAGCATTAATACGAACTCGTTTATATAGTTTAATTAGTCCAGATTCTTTATCAGATTTTAAAAAATTAATGGTGCAACGATCTAATAAAATGCGACAAATAAGAAATGGTATTGGAAATCCACAAACACAATTAGCTGAATTATTAGAAATAGATGAAAGAATTTATAGTATACCATTAATTAATACATCCCCTACAACATTTAATTCTTTTATCACTGCATATGAAAATTATTATATTGAAGAAAATAAATTACAAAGCACATCTGTAAGAAGAAAAGTTGGCTATGTACCACATAAATTTTTTGGTAATTTTAAATTAAAAGTTTTAAAAGAAATAGATGAAAATGGTAATGAAATATATGAAAATTTAATTACTCCTCAATTAAGTCAAGAAACTATAGATGGATTAAGAGCACAAGGTAGAACTAATGAAGAAATAGAATCAATAGCAAGTGCTGTTGAATCTAGTAAAAATACTTTATTTTTTAATAGTAAAGAAGATGCAATAAAAGCAGCACAAGAACACATAAAAAATAATCCTACAGATACAATTCGTGTTGAGCCTACTGATTTACAAATATATTCTAACGATGCTACTGTATTAAATGATCAAGAATACAGATCAATTATGAACTCTTTAACTGAAAGTTTATCAGAAAAATACACTGCTGAAGAGTTACGAGGTAACATTAAAGATGTAATAAGAAGAAAAGGCAGAAGAAGAATACCAGAATTTTCTTTAAAAAGAAGAGGTGTTGCTGGATATGATAAAAACTTAGATAAAGTATTTAGAACATTTGCTGGTTCTGTTTCTAAATATGTTTACATGGATGAATTAAAGTATGATTATGTAAACCTTATGGAACGTAAAGGTTGGGGTGAAGTTAGTGAAGTTTCAGATGAAGCTAGACCTGTAGCAAATTGGTTAAGATCATGGTGGGATGATGTAAATAACAGACCACAAGAAACAGAAATACAAATTGATAAAGCATTAAACACTTTAGAAAAATCTGTTCCTAAAAAAATATTTTATGCGGCAGGTATAGGAGCTATTGCAACACCATTTGTTGTAGGAGGCCCAATTGCTCCACTTATTATTGGTGGTGCAACATCTATAATGATGGCAAGATCAATGGGTAAAACACAAAGAAAAAGTCGTGCTATCACAGGCGATATGTTGTCTTTATCTGCTCATTTAAAACTTGGATCTTTTTTTAATTTATCATCTGCTCTTGTTAACTTATCACAAATAGGTTTAAACACTTATAGTAAGATGGGTGCTGTTCTTACATCTGCTGGATTTAGAAGAGCTATTCCTGCTTTGTATAGATTATCTAGAAATGACTATAGAGAAATTATAAAAAATAGAAAAAATTATAGTGCTAGTAAAGTTAATTCGGCAATGGATGCTTTATTACTTGCACAAAAAGCAGAAATTAAATCTTCATATTTTTATTCTGACAGAGCACCAGACATATTTACAGAGCAATCAAAACTTGGTCAACTATCTATGTTATGGTTTCAAAGTGCAGAGTCTTTAAACCGAGCTACATCATTTTTTGCTGGATACATTAAAGCAGAAAAACAAGGAAAAAATAGAGAACAAGCAATTAAATCTGGATTGTTTGCAGTACAACAACAACAATTTAGTTATGATAATGCGGCTAAACCGGGTGTTCTTAGAAATACATTTTTGCGTGTACCATTACAATTTAAAAACTGGTTTATACAAGAGTTAGTATTTATATCTGGTTTACGAAATGCAGAAATTCCTAGATTTTTAGCATCTACATTTGTATTAGCTGGTGCATTAGGTCATCCAGCATATATGTTATTAAGTCAACTTATATCATTGTTAACTGGTGGAGATTATGAACCAGATAAAGATTTAATGGAATGGGCAATTAATGAAAGTGCTAAAGGAAATCTAAATGGAATGGTTGGTCAATTTATTACTCATGGTGCTCCAGCAATTATATCTGAAGGTGGCACAGGTATTGGTATTAACTTAACAAATAGAGTTGGATTTGGTGATAGATTTTTACCATCAGAAATTAGAGATTTGTACGGGCCTTTTATAAATACATTACTTACATCTAGTAAATTAAAACAAGAAGGAGCTACTGCTGTAGATCATTTAGTTAATTTATCTCCAGCATTTAAACCTTTAAAATCTATAGAAGCTATGGCTGGTGGTATGCCTCTTAGTACAATAGCTACAGATACAGAATTATTTACAAATAACATGGCTGAAACATTACAAGGTGATCAAAAACCTTTGTATACAAACCCTTATAAGAATCAAAGTATTAAATATGAATTAACATTAAGTGATGTATTTAGAATGACATTTGGTTTTGAACCTACAAAGGTTGCACAATTTAATGATTTAACAAAAAATATTCGTTCTAATAAAGAAAAAAGACTTGAAAATTTAGAAGATGTTAGAACTGATATTAACATTGCTGTCCGTAAATATGGTAATGATTATGAAAGTCTTAATGTTGCACTTACATTTATCATAGAAGAAGCTATTAAAAATGGTATAGAAATTAATAGAACTGGTATTAAAAGAATGATTAAAGATGCATTTTTTAGTCAAATAGATAAAGATTTAAAATCAGCACCTAAAACACAAAGACTAGAAATTATTGATCAAATTAAAGCATTAGAAAAATACTATGGTTTAGATTTTTCTCAACTAGTAGACTAGGATATTTATGGAAAAACATGAAGTTAAAGAAGTAGTTGAGGAAACTATAGAAGAAGTATTAGAAAAATTTGGCTTAAATCCAACAGAAATACAAGAGGCACAAAGGGATTTTATATACCTTCGTACCCAAAGAGTATTGCATGAAAAGGTATCTTTTAGGATACGAGTCATTATATGGGGATTGGTTATATCTGGTGTAGTATCTTTAATTGCTTTAGGATTTAAAAGTTTTTTCAAATAAGTGTTGTCAAATCATTTTAAATTGCCTATAAAATTTTAACAAAGGAAAAACATGAGATACAAAAGAATTTTTGTAATCTCTGACCTCCACGCTCCGTATTGTCACCCCGAAGCGTTAGAGTTTATCAAGAAAATTAATAAACAATATAAGCCGGATTGTGTTGTAAATATGGGAGATGAATTAGATTATTCATCATCTTCATATCACGAGCCTTCTACAGAACTTGATTCTCCTGCTATTGAATTAGAAAAAGGAAGAAAAGTAATTAAGGAATTAGAAAAAATATTTCCTAAGTTACATCTTCTTGAGTCTAATCATGGGAGTATGGCTTTTCGTAAAGCTAATACAGCCAAGATACCTGTTGAATTACTTAAACCATACAATGAAATGTTAGGTGTAAGTAATAAATGGACATGGCATCACACCTTAACATTAGAAGCTAGTAATGGTGAAAAAATTTATTTTGTTCATCAGCAATCTTCAAATGTTTTACAAGTGTGTGCAGCAGTATCAATGAATGTAGTACAAGCTCACTACCACACTAAGTCATGTCTGCATTACATTAGTAGTCCAGAAAAACTTATGTGGGCAATGAATGTAGGATGTTTAATAGACAAAGATAACCTAGCTTTTAAATACAGCAGAGTTGCTGTTAAAAGACCTGTGTTATCTTGTGCTGTTATTACTGATGGTATACCACACATTGTACCTATGGTTCTTAAAAGAGGTGGTAGCTGGGATGGTAAAGTTAATGTCTGATCCAGTTAATCATCCAGACCATTATACTAATGGTAAACAAGAAGTTATATCTGTTCTGGAAAATACTTTGTCTGATATACAATTTCAAGGGTATTTAAAAGGAAATATTCTTAAATATTTGTTACGTTATGATCACATATCGAAAGAACCAAAGTATCAATCTTTAGAAAAAGCAGAGTGGTATTTAAAAATATTAATTGAAAAGGTAAAAAAAAATGCTTGAAGGAGTTAGTGAAAATTTAGAATACATGGCTAGAACCATATGGGGAGAAGCTCGTGGAGAAGATGAACAAGGCAAGATCGCTGTAGGTCATGTTATAAAAAATAGAAGAGACAAACAAACTTGGATGGGTAAAACTATCAAAGATGTTTGTTTAAAAAAATGGCAGTTTTCATGTTGGAATGAAAACGATCCAAATAGAGAAAAAATTTTAGCTTTAAAATTAAATGATTTAGAAGATTATTTAGAACTATCGGCTAAAGTAATTAGTGGAATGTATGATGATCCAACTAAAGGATCAACACATTACTACGCTAAGTCAATGAAAAGTCCACCTAAGTGGGCAGAAGGTAAAGAACCTGTTTATGATCATGGGGGTCATCTTTTTTTTAATGATGTAAAATAAGAGGAGAAAATATGGAAAAAATTAAATCAATGTGGGATGGTTTATCCAAAAAAGGTAGAATAGCAACTGTTGCAATTATCGCTATAGTTGTTGTTGTTATCTGGGGACAAATATTCTAATGTTAAATTTATTATTAAAACCCTTGCTCGGTGTTGCCGGGCAAGCGGTAACTGGTTTTGTAGAAACAAAACGAATTAAGCAAGAGGCTAAACTTACAGAGATACAAGCTAAAACTAAATTGCGTCAGCAACAGATATCTGGTGAGGTTTCTTGGGAAGCATCAGCCGTAGATCAAATGAAAGGTTCGTGGAAAGACGAATTTTGGACTTGGATTTTTG
>VTLG01004040.1_pt1 | contig 44702 bp, 73 predicted proteins | sample 4694571 | NCBI WGS metagenome assembly VTLG01 (sample SAMN12604809, study PRJNA352737) | marine metagenome | biome: ENVO:00000447; feature: ENVO:00000209|ENVO:00000569|ENVO:01000036; material: ENVO:00002151; isolation source: viral sequences binned using virsorter ...
GAGGTGCGTATGTGTGGGCTTGTTTTTATGCAGATGCATTACCAGCCACGCTTGACGTTGTAGTTGGTGCTGGTGGAACTGTTAGTGGGACTTTTGTAGATGGAGGAACAGGTGGAGATTCAGAAGTCCATCTCACTTCTAGTTACACAAGCCTAGGCAGTATCGCTGATGGCGCAGGCAAGATACTTCTCAAGGCCTGGGGCGGTGGAGGCGGTTCTAAATCTCTTTCTGCTGGAGGCGGTGGCGGCGGAGGTGGAGGAACAGGTTCTGGTGGGTCATCTGTCTCTAATTCTGCAACTGGAGGAAGCGGAGGAAACCCAACAATCTCAGGCCAAGATGCTGGAGACTCTTTAGCTGGTCGTGGAGCCAAAGGGGGAAGCGGAACAAACGATACGGGCGGCGTTGGTCATAGTGCAGAATACGGTGGCGGTGGAGGTGGTGCTGGAGGCGGTGCTGGAGGGTCAGAAGAAGGCGGTGCTGGCGGTTCTTCCTTATACGGGGCAGGAGGCGGCGGTGGAGGAAGTAGCGTAGGTACGCCTAGTGGACGTAATGGAGAAGGTGGTGCGTGGAGCAGTTACACTGACGGAGGCGGAGGGGCTGATGGTCAAACCGCAACTGCTGGAACCAATAGAGAATTTGGTTGCGGAGATGGCGGAGGCGGAGGCAATTTAAATGGTAATGGAGCCGCAGGTGGAACACCAGGCGGCGGAGGTGGTGGCGGTGGTCGTCATACGGGTGATACATCTGGAGGAGTCGGAGCAAGAGGCGAGGTGAGAATATGGGCCTGGTGACAGCGAATACAGTTGGGCTATCTGGCATAGTTGCGCCGAAGCCTGACGTGCAGATTTTTACGACTTCTGGAACATGGACGAAACCGCCTGGATGCTCGCGTGTCTATATGGAAATCGTCGGAGGTGGAGGCGGAGGCGGAGCAGGTAGCCGAAATGCAGGCAACGACTCAGGAGCAGGAGGCGGAGGCGGTGGTGCGTTTGTTCGCGCTATCTACGATGCCAGCGCATTACCTGTCAGTCTCCCTGTGGTTGTTTCTACTGGTGCCTCCGCTGTGACTGAAGCCGCCAATGGCCTAAATGGAAATCACACCCACGTTGGGAATGAAACATCCGCTAGTACCGCTAATAGCGGATTCTGTCTCTATGCAGGCGGAGGTCAGGGAGGCCGTGCGGGGCAAGCTGGCACAGTTCGTATTGGTGGGTCTGGTGGCAATGCACAGGTGCAGGGCGCAAGCTATTATCTTTCTGGGCCTCCGTATCTTCAAGGCTCTAACGAAGGTGGTCGTGTAGGTGGGGCTGGTGGCTCTGGAGGTACTTCTGCTATCCAGGGTGGCAATGCTGAGTTTGGTGGAGGCGGCGGAGGGCCAGGTGGGTTCGGAGATACTGCCGCTAAAGTAGGCGGAGACTCTATCTATGGTGCTGGCGGAGGAGGAGGTTCTGGCGGTCAGGGTGCATCAGGGGTCGCAGAGGAAGGAGGAGCATGGAGCGCATATTCTGGCGGAAGCGGTGCCGCGCCCAGTGCTAACGGGAGTTCTCCAAGTGCCGCAACCAATGGCACTAGCCGATTATATGGTGCTGGCGATGGTGGTGGTGGAGGCGGAGGGTCATCTAGCGGCAACGTAGGAGGCACAGGCGGAAGCGGAGGAATCCCTGGAGGCGGTGGCGGAGGAAGTGGCGCAACGAATGATTCAGGTGATTATTCCACTGGAGGCGCAGGAGCCAGGGGCGAAGTCCGAATCTATAGTTGGTAGGTAAGTATGGGTAGATATGCTTGGATAGTAACCGCAACAGGAGCGGTGAATAACGTAATAGAATATGACGGGTCGGCTCCTTTGAGCCTGCCTGACGGTATAGAACTGCGTGAGGCTGATAATAATGCAGAGCCAGGTGGGACTTGGAACGGTTCGGCTTTTGTCCGTGCCGTAATTCCTACACCTACTCGCACAGAAGTGTTGATGTATGAGGTCACTAACCCTGTCGCTAGTTATGACGCAGACAACGAACCAGTGAATAAGACGAGCGATGTAGTAGCCGCCGAGAAGTTGGAACTCAAGAACCTCTTACTTGCAGAACTTCAGGCTGGAGACTTATCGCAAGAGCGAACGCAGACGTTGCTCCGGTTGGAGCGAGAATAGGCCATGATCTGTCGGACGGAGTGCTAGGTAATCCGTCCAACGGGACGGGTAAATCTAGTACAAAGGAGACCTCTTTCATGTCGGAAAATTTATGTAGCATTTGTTACACACTACAAAAGGTTGTTAGCGAGCTATCCTAGCTTGCTTGCTATGGCGGAATTAGATGACATAAGGGAGGAGTTAGCACTAGCTAGAGAGGAGATAGCCGCACTTAGAATCAAGGCTACGACAACGCTCTCTGGTACGGAATTTCTGACTTTATTAATGGTCGGGCCTGTGATTGCCGCTTTCGTGATACTGGGCGTCATCATTGTCTGGAAAACTACGAGCAACCCTGACCAAGTCGCCCCGCACTTAGACATTATTCTGGTGGCATTTGCGATCTTTGCCAATCCAGTATCGGGGGCATTGGGCGCAGTAGTCGGTAGGTTTGCGGAGGATAAAAAGAAGAAAGACGATGAGACTTAAATTAGGGCCAAAAACTATCAGTATCCCGTCAGCAAGATTACCTCAGATCGGACTGCCTTATCTAAAATTACTGACCGCGATCAGAATTCCAATCCCTAAGATGGTCAGAGTGGGAGGTTTCCGTGCCGCACTTATGTCTCTCTTGGTGGTGGCTGGAGGGTTCGGTGCCAGTTTTGCTCTCATTATTAATGGCACGAATGATGTACCAACGTGGCCTGAAGCGGGGGCGGAGTATGCGTTACCCAATATCAACGGTCAACGACTTGCCCCAGATACGGAAACGCCTATGGAAAGGTCGCAGACGTTAAAGATAAATCTAGCCAGTGGAGTGAGGCTTGAGTCGCTGACTCTTAACAATCTTGATTTAGGCAAGGCTGGTTTAACAGACTGCCTGGAAATAACTAGAGCGCAAGGCAACTCGTCAGGCTGGCTATACGTGGATAACTGGACGGCAACCGGGGTAACTGCTCCTTCTGCCGACTTTGCCAATGCTGAGATCGCTAACCTCGCTCTGGCGGCTTATGTAGACGGACATACTGTGGAAGCGACCATTGATAGCACGATTACGGACTTGGAGATTTCTAGCACCCGTGGTTCAGGTACGTTCACGGCTCAAAACTCAGTGGTTGACCGTGTGCTTATAGTTCTTGCTGGTGATGCGGTAATTGGAACTCTTGCTATGACCGATGTAGATTGCTCAGTCGGCGGCTGGAATGTGGACTACGTTAAAGCCGGGTCGTTCACCTTGGACAACACTAGCAAGTTCGGTGACGGCGATGGCATTAATACCGCCGACTTCGTGGTGAACGCCACTGTAAAGTCAAGGGTCATGACGGATAATCTAGTTGATACTCCGATCACTGTAAAGTAGAATTGCGGAGGCTTTAGAGCCGATCCGATCACAGAGACACAAAATATAAAACAACCCTCTTAAATCAAGCGAGGCGCACGGGAAATTATGGTACAAGCACCACCTAGACCCATAGAAAGCCAGATTGATATCGAATTAGAGGATTTGCATGAGTTGGCCCGAATCAACCCGGTGGCATGGGAGCAACTCCTTCATATTGCTGACAATCGCCAGAACCAGGCCCGTATCGAAGATTTAGAAGCGCATCTAGCGAAGGCCCACGAAACGGTAAAGGTCGGCTGTCCGCATCACGGTGAAACGGGTTGCCCGACGCTGGCAGAGCATCGGGTAGTGACCAAAGCGGAACTGGACGCAAAAATGAATTGTCAGAAAATCGACATTGCCGCATGAGTCCAGACAAGTATTTCGCGGAGCGGTTCAACAAGTTCTTGACGAACGACTGGGTTCACTTGGAGCGCAAAGTGGCGGCTCTGGAAGCTAAAGTCCATTTGCTTCTGGGCGGGACATCTCTGTTAATCGGTTTAATGGTATACGCGGTGGTTAAATGAAAACGGTCATAGGACGGATTCGCCCTCAGATATTCCTGGCGATACTGGCGGCTACGATCTTCAGTATGTTTGGGATGTGGGTGGGCTACAAGATGGACGCTATTGAAGTCCTGACGGCTCTTATCGGGGGTCTGTTTGGATTTCTGGGTGGAGTGTCACTGAAGGTACTGGAGAACGAGTGAAGCATCTCGCACGTATCGCAGGGACGGTCGGGCTGATCCACTGTTGCGAGGATATCGCTTTGCTGTCGTTGGGGCGGTTTCTGCCGGTGCCGGTCTGGGCTATGTACATTATCGGGATCGCTTTATCAACGACAATTCTGACGTTTCTTATAGACAAGATTAGCCGCAGAGCGCAATCTTCTGATGGGGTTGCCTCCCCCCATATCAGCTAGGGGAGCCGTCACCCCCGGCTCCCCTAGCACTTTGGTACAAGCTGGTACTCAAAGAGTCCGTTCTTTCTCTCGCCTCTGGGTCGTCGTTCGATTACGTGGCTCCCAAACCGCTTCTTCCGTAAGTCCCGAAGTCTAGCTGAAACGGAAGCCTCCGGTGCGCCTACACGGGTCGCAAGCTCACTGAGCGTCAGCCACTCCCCTTCTTGCAATGCCAGCCACACACGTCCCATTTGGCTGGCAAGGCGTTTCTCGTCAAACTCTGCTTCATACGTGTCACCGTCAAACCGCATCGTTTGTTGAACCATCTTTCTTTCCTTTCTTTTTATCGTAAATGATCTGGGGTAGGTCTTTCGATTTGATGATCCGTTGAGTCCCGTCTACTTGGGTCACGGTAATGTCGCCGTGTCGATTGTCTAGATCAGGCTTCGGCCAAAAGTGCCAGGGGCCGTGGACGCCTTTGGGTAACGTCCGCTCATCTTCATATACCCAATCGTTCATTTCGATTCTCCATTAAGTGGATATTCTAACGCCAAGTTCGGCTAAAGCGTCGTCAATGTCGGGGCCAGCCCCGAAACGAAGAAGCAAATTGTCAACTCTCATATCAATGTAACTGTCACACTGGAGGCCGCGTCGTCCGTCCTTGCACCAACGGCCGTAGGCCTCTCCAACAGCGTCGTAAGATTCCTTACAGAGTCGGACAAAAGCCACGCTAGGGGTATCAAAATTTGTGGACTTCTGAACGTCGGTTAAGACAATGTTTTCGATTTCGCTGACTATTTCCTTAACTACTGCGTCCATAATGTTCTCCCCAACCCGTTTAAGTTTTAGCCAGGCTTGTGACTGGCAATGCGGGTTAAACACCCCCGAAGGGGTGTCCACTCCCCAGTTAAGCGAAGTGTCGCTCTTCCTTCCAGCGGTCAATCTCTTGGTTAATATGCCGTGAATAAGCTCTGAAGATTTTATTTTCTTGCTCGACAGAGCGGTTAAGACGGTAAAGCGGACAGTTCTGGATATCGAGAATGTCTCGTCGGCTAATCTTGTATCCCGTATGTTTGTGTCCGCACTGTGGGCAAGTCTGGCGTTTCATGGTGTTCTCTCCGGTGTTTTCGTATTTGTGGGAAACCCCACAACCATATGATAAACCTATTTGTATAGTTTGTCAACACCCAATTTAGACCAATTTGAAAACTCGTTTAAGCGACACCCCGGCGACATACCGGCGTCAGCTCAGCGACATGATTTCTTTGCCCTGTTTGTTAAATGCTTTATTGATGCTTGGAACCGCCAGCGTCCCTGTCTCTGTCAGCATATCCAGCATTCTGCGGAACCAGTCGTTGTTTGCTTTGTGTTCGTAAGCCGTCAGCCCAGGATAGTATTTCTCGCTCCAACCTTCCATAATCAACCTCACCTACTCAAGATTTCCACGATAGCGTCCCAGTCCGTAGGACGCCACAAGTAGACTTCGACGCACGGTACTTCCGTGAGTTTGGTTAGCCAGGTCTGTTGTTGCTCTTTAAGGCGTCCTTTAACGGTCTTTAGTTCTGCGTAGATCAGCCGTGGCCCCCGCACTAAACAAAGATCGGGAAAACCGGGATCGGAACGGCGACTGTCGTAAGTGTGATAGGTCAACCAGCCGCAAGGCTTTGCCACGTTGAGAACCATTTGTTGAAAGTCTTTTTCTAATATATTGGGCCAGCGACGGACGCGAGGCTGGCCCGGTGTTTTGGCTACCCGACGACGTGCCATATCTTCTCTCCCTCGTCGTTGTTCCCGTAACGAAACTTTTGACTGCGGGATAGTTGACTAGAAAGCGCGTTGGCGTTGCCTTTATATCCTATCTGCGAGACCAGATCAGCGATCGGCATTGGCCCCTCGTCTCTCAGCACTACCTCCGCCTTGGAGATAATACTAAGGTTGTCGAAGAACTCTGGGACGTCCTCCATAGCTTCACTGGAGACCGATACGATGTTCCCGTCGCTAAAAGAGAACTGGTAGCTCACACTAGGGTGAAGCCGCCCCTCGTTGGACTTCTCATGAAGTAGAGCGACGTGAATGAGATTGTCGCCTACAGTCTGGGCCTTTTTCAGTTCGTAGATATTCCTGGGGTAGTTCACCCAATAGACCGATCCAAATGGGCCACTGGAGCCGACGCCTTTACTCCGGTGGGCGATGGTCAGCGACGCCACTTTGAGCGACCGTAAAGCAGTAAAGTAAGCGATAGCCATTGCCGCCGCTTCGGGTTCACCGCCACAAGCTGGCCCCGCTGAGTCCACGATAACCAGCCCGATGTCGTTGTCCGCCACGATCTTTTGTAACTCTGCGATCTCTGACGCCACCGGTTGATAGCAGAACCGATAGAACACGTTACTTGATTCGTCCAGTCCAAAGCCGTTATGTAAACTGTTAAAGCGTCGGGCCGCTACTGAACTTCCCGTCTCGTAGTCCAGATAAAGCACGTTGCTTTTAGCGGGTCTGAGTTTGCCAAACGTCAGACCCTGATCAACTAGAACCGCGCAGAGACCCGCCAGGTAGCTTTTCCCGATCCCACCTTGCCCGTAGACCAAAGTCGCTTCACCGTCCAGTAAAAGCGGCTCCAGACGCCACGGAGGGGTCTCTGGTGCATCCACGCCGCCCAACCGGACGACCGGCTCACCTTCACGGTATCTCTGGATAACTGCGACGCAAAGCTCCTCGATAATGGCTGACCAGTCGCGCTGAACCATGTTGCCACGTTCGGCGCAAAAGTTGGCTACCTCCCGGCGTCCACGGGTCGAGAGCAAGTTCAAAGTTGTCCAGTGGATATGTCCTTCGGGCCACGCTTTGATCACTACCTCACCGGTCGGAACTCCCCGCGTTTCCCGAATGCGTTCTACTGTGGCAGAGACCTGGGCTTCTTCCCAGTTAAGACGGTACACCCCGCCTACCACCGTCATGGAAAATGGCTGTCTCTGATCAGGTGTCATTGTTACCGTTCCAAATGGGACGCCGTGCCGGTGGCAATGGTTTGGCGTTCGTACTCTGGGCCGGTGCCGTTGCTGGCCTGTACTCGCTCTGAGAGACCCGTACAGGCGGTTCTAGGCTTTGAGCGACCAGTTCAGCTATCTCACGCCGTAAAGCCTGGATTTCGTCTCTCATGGCTCTGGCATTGTAGTCGCCCATATCTGCTGGTGGGTGCGGGGTCAAGCCCCGCTCGTAGAAGTAGCCTCTGAAAGTATCAGAGACCGGGAAATCAATCAGGTCTTCAGTAAAAGCCAATTTCTTTCTGCTCCTTAAATTCTTTCTCCGTGTATCCCTCGACCCGTTCACCGGTACGAATATCGTAGTAAAAACTGCTTAAACTGTGTGCGTACTTTTCGTAAAGAGTATCTATCAGTTTCAAGATGTTCTCCACGGATATGGAATCCCGACCGCCCTGGTCAGGAACTGGTGGACAGTCTTTGATTACCTTAGTTAGATGTCCTAAAAACTCGCCGACTGCCGCCACTTGTGAGTCACCCATCGGGTTTTGCGCGTGTTTAATCGGTTTGTAAGGCATCTTGCTCCTTCTCCAGTAATCCGCCGTCTTGAGGCCAAGCACGACCTTTAACGGTTCTGTATTCGGTCAAGCCTGGTTCCACAATTTCCGAATAATATCTTCTCTCCCAACACGTAAGGTAATGACCCCCGTCACCTGTACCGGTCTTACGGGGGCGACGGGACTGCTTTTCCCGAAGGCAACAGCAACCATCTCCCGTCTTTTCGAAATGTTCTTCGTTTGGTAACGACGACCAAGTTCTCATATGCATATCCAACCAACAAGTGGCCCCCGCGTCGTTCAACAAGATGCAAACGCGGAAGCCCTCTCGATCACTCGCGCCACCCATATCCGTTATCAGAAATATCTTGTACACATTTCCGTCGTCCGTAATAGGTAGTTGGTCGAAATCAAAGCTGACCCATCTATTCTCTTTAATCGCTAGTGCGTTGATTGCTTCCAATGCCTTGTACGTCAAGATTACGTGCGGACTTGGATGTGCGCCCCACATTAGAACGGTAACTCCGCAGGCTCCGGTAGAAGTTCTTCGCCGCCGTCGTAGACGCACCAACCTCCATCGGATTTCTGATGTGTCCATTTGGACACGCCGCTCTTGCTAGTCTTGTACTCAAATGGGACGTGGTGTTCGTCACACTCAAGCGCGATGGTTGCCGGTGCTTCGGTCTCGTCTATCTTGACGGCCCCAAGCGATTCGGCCACTTTGACCAGCGGGGAATCTTCTTCTGGCGCACGTCCAGCCGCAAGCTCGTCCGCTGTGATGTAATCGTCGGCTATGGCTCCGTGAAAGATATCCACAAAGTTAGAGATTTCTGACACGTCTATAAGCTGACCCACCGCAAGATCAATCGCCCCTTTGAAAGCGACTTGACGCTCGATCGAGCGACGCTCCCGATCTTTCAGACTTCCGCCACCCCCGGCACCCCCGGCACCCCCGACATTGTCCGGTGCTTTGACGTCCCAGGCCACGATGTCCCAACGATAGCTCCAATCAAGTTCAGGGTCTTTCTCTGAGCCGTCTTGGTTTTTGAGTAACTGCCCCTTTTTGAACTGCGCCCAATGATCCGTGTTGATCAAGGCTTCCCGTTTCTCAGCCGTGTCCGCCTGGGGCATCAGGTTCTGATTAACGTAAAAGGTCGGCGGATATTGCGTCCAGGGTACGCTGGCCTTGAATTTGAATTGAGGCCCGTAATTACCGGACACCGGCTCGATAGGTTCCGTGATGGTGCATTGTTCTACCCGTAAATTTTGTGATACCACTATGCCTCCTGTTTTCTTTTACCCGTATTCGCCCACTGTTCTTCAATTTGGCGAGGGGTACGCCGTGCTATGCGCCGTTTCTCCCAGGCGAGAGTCCGCTGGATGTACTCGTTGAAGTCGTCCAGAGACAGCTTCGCTACCCTTTCCCCAAGGGAGATTTTCTGGGCCTCCCAGAAGTTCTCGTTCCAGTCCGCCCCCATAAGTTGCCAGCGACGGATGTTGATATATTGCCCAAGCAACAAGTCGCTGTCTCTGATCGTTCCTTTTTTCATGTTCTACACCAACTCTCCAAAGTAACCTACCGCTATCCATTGCTCTGCGTCGAACTGTGCGCCCCGTTCTGAGGCGGTGCTAACTGGAAACTCTTGCTCGTCGTACCGGTAAACGCCGCCAAATTGGTTAGGCTCCCATCTGTTTGCGAGGATACTTATTTGGCCGTCCCAGGTGTATTTGGTTCTGTAGTTCCCGATGGTTTCACGGATTAAATTTCCTTCGGTATCGGTGCCGGTTCCTTCAACGTAAGTGATATGCTCGTCGATTGTGATATGTTCGAAGGTGGTGTACCCGGTGTTGGTTAGCTGTCTCATGGTGTTCTCTCCGTTTGTTTTGTTTCTGTGATCTCTCACAGCCTAATGATACATCTTATTGTACAGTTTGTCAACACCAAGTTTAGTCCAGTTTTCGGAATCGCATACCGTCAGCTAAACCGCGCTCTGCTTCTGTCCGAAGTCTGACGATATTGTGGAATAGCATCTGGGCGTAATCGAAGTTTACTACTTGGGCTACCTCTAGCACTGAAGCGTTACTGCGGATCACGTAGCCTTCGTGGACTTTCTCGCCGGTAATGGCCTCGTACCCGACCCCGTAACCAGCTACTTGCAGAGCCGACTCAGGGTAGATATCTCCCCCGGTTTTCCAGTCAAAGATTGCCACGGTGTCACCCCGCTTGGCGATACAGTCCGCCGTACCAGCGAACGCACCTGACGGATGATAGACCGTCGGTTCTGCGTCCAAGACCGTCCACTCATGCTTGTCCAGCCACTCGACCACTTGTTGGGCAGGCTTGTAAAGCTCTGGGCTAAACATTGGTTCTGGCCCCAGTCCCATCGAATGCTTTAACCAAGCCTCAATCGCCGCGTGGACGTCGCTCCCGTACTTTCTGGAAATGCTCCCCTTAGACGGTGCTTTCGCCGCCAGTGTCCGTAATGTCTCTGCCGGTAGATGGCTTTGGTATAGACCCGAATCATCGTCGTTGTTGGGATCACCGAAAAGAGCGTTAAGGACTGAATTTCTCCCGGCGTTGTACAACCCCCCAGAGTTCTTTAACGTACCCGCTATGGTGCTTATACCGCCCATACCGTAGCATTTCTCAGGGGTCGGGACAGTGTGCCGTTTCCCAGTACCAGTACAAGCAGAACACTTACCGCAAGGATAGTCTTGGACAACGTAAGTGTGTCCGTTCTCTCCCCAGGTTTTTTGTGTAACTTTCCGCAAGAACTCTGGTTTGGTCGCGGCTGGTAATGTCATTATTTTATCTGGCAATCGTCATGCTCCTTACTAGGTCGGTTAAATATTGGCCCCATTCACCCGTGGCCGGTCTGCCTGATTCAATCTCCGTAATGGCTACATAAACGCTCTGGTCGTCCACTCGAAACCCTGCGCGGCGTACCATTGCCGCACAGAGTCTCTTGTCGTTTGAGCTAAGCAAGCGTTGTCACTGTGGTCTGAGGTTTCGGGAACTCTCTTTCGGCTGATCTGGCGAATGATTGCAACCGGAGCCAAGCCTGTATTTTCCGGTCTCGTCCCTTGCCGAACCACGACTTAGCCAGCCGCTCGTCAGTCGCTTCACCGATCTCGCCGTGACCTACCCGCTCAAAGTAGTCCACGAACTCCGTGACGGCGTTGTAAGCGGCCCAGGCAGTCCCACGGACTCCCGGCAGTTCTTGGCCCCGACCGGTTATGAAAAGTTTGTTGAGTCTGTCGAGGGTCTCGACCGTGTAGCGGTGGGTGCTTTCATCCCCGTCAGCACTATATAGAGAAAGGGCGAAATTCTTCATGCTGGTCTCGCTCATGGGTTTATTGACCAGTTGATCCACTCCTTCCATCATGCGGTCAAAGTATGTCTCCGTGAGTTTCAAGGCTTTACGGGCCGCTACCGCTTTGTTTGCGACGTTTCCTGTGTGTCGGATCGTTATCACGTCGCTCTGGAAGTCTTTGCGGCCCAGAGCGTATGTAAGCGTATTGGAGCAAACAACCCTGACGAGTGTTGGCCGCATCTGGAGTGGCAAGCTCCCGTCGTGGCTGGTGCTAAGTAGAATGTACGGCTCCACTTCGTCGCCGCTTACCACTGTCCGACGGTCTCCGACCTTGGCGAGAATCCACACAACCTTCCCGCCACGCAATGCCCCCGCTGTGTGGTAGACTCCTTGGCCGGGGCCGACCACCGCATCGAACAACCCGAAAGAATCCCGGTTTTGTACCACTGTATACCGGGAAGTACGCAGTCCCAGGATCGCTTTGTTGTCCTGTCTCCGTACAAAGCGATAGGGGTCTTCTACTCCAAACCCACCTTGTGCCATTCCCCCGAAAGAGTATACCGGCTCAAGGGCTACGTCCCAGTCAAGATGGGCGGCGGCTATCGCTTCTTCAGCCGTAGCCGGTGCGTCCAGCTTCTGACCGAAGCCGTGCCAGGGGGTATCCCCCACGTAAAACATTTCTGCGATTTCCGTTCCATGTTCTTGGATGACGCTAATCTCACTAGGCATTTGCGACACTCTCCAATTCATCTCGTTTCGCTAGAAGAGCGTCCACGGTCGGCAAAGATTCCCACTCCGCAAAGCTCATATCCAGTACGCACGTCCCGCCTGGTTCAGTGTTGAGAATGATCATTGAGCGGACTTCGCAATCGTTATGAATAAAAGTCATGCCGGTGACGTAGATCGTCCCGTCGTCTTTGATCGGCAATTTCTCAAAGTAGACGTTGCGGTTTCTTTCCATACGAACTGAGGACTCATTGATCTCCTTGAGTCTCTGGTATGAGATGACCTTGTTCTGGCCGACGTCAGGGCGTTTCCCCGTTTTCCTTTCCCGTAGATACCGATTATTTCTACTGGTCATGGTGCCTCCACCCGTTAAATTATGACCGGACTTGTGACCGGTCTGCGGGTTAAACGGCCCGAAGGCCGTCCACTCCCCTATTTCGGCTCTGCGATGTACTTCAGGTCTGACGGTCGGATCGCCGGGATGCTGGTGAAAGGCCAGCAATTCTCGCCTTCCAGTAGGCACTGGAGTGCCATCTCGCCACAGCAAGGACAGACTTCCGGTAGGTCGATAATGGGCCGGTTCGCTTTGGTGTCCAAAGAGTTCTTTCCGTTCCGTGGATTTGATTCCTGAGTGTATGTCGATCCCATAATGTTCTCCCCAACCCGTTAATGTTTTAGCCAGGCTTGTGACTGGCAATGCGGGTTAAACGCCCCGAAGGGCGTCCACTCCCCAGGTTAGTAAGCCCGGTCGTCTGCCAACAAGATTTGCTGTAAAGGAAGGACAGTTTCCCCGTATCTTTCTGCTCGACTGATGTAAGCGGAGACGTTCCCAGTAAAGTTGGAGTTAACACGATCTTCCGCTGACTCAATAGGTCGAACAATAACAAAAAGTTCAGGGTCAGAAAGCTCTATCAAAGGCAACGTATTTAGAACAGGATTGTTCCGAAGGAAGGATTTGGCCGCGCCTATAGCGGTTTTGTAGTCGCTAAGTCCAACGTCGATGTACCCGTTGCCGGTCTGAGTGCTGAGTAGGCTGATGGCGAAAGTGACGTTTTTCATGGTGTTCTCTCCCGTTTGTTTTGTATTTGTGGTATTTCCCACAACGTAATGATACGCCCCCGTTGTACAGTGTGTCAACCCTTTTTCTGACGAATCCTACAGATTGGAATCAACATCAAATAAGAGGATCGTCAGATACGCCTAGTTGCTGAAGCTCTGTGAAAGTAGTGACCCCGTAATGCTTCTTCAGCCGATCCCCGGCAATGGACTGCGTGGCTTTGGTGATGCGGGTCTGAGCGGCCCGTAATGCCTCTAACGCTTGCCACTGGTCAAAGTCTTTACGGACAGTCGCCCCACAGCACTCACAGACCCTGGACTCGTCGTTAAGGGTTTCTTCAACAGTCGCTAGAAGTTGTCGTGCCACTTCAAGACGGGTCGGCGCGTTGTCTTGTAGCGGGTGCCACTCAAATACTTTCTGCACTAGCTCAAGCAAAACGAAGGATACTTTCTCCGGTTGATATTCTTTATCCATGTTCTACCAGTCCACCGTTATGAATGGGCCAGCGTTTCCCGAAAGCTCTGGCCCCCAACCTGTCTCGCATTTTTCCCAGTCACCCAAAGACCGTGAACCGTTAGCGTTACGCTTGATGTCCGCTACGTAATGGATCGTCTTAGGGTTTCCTTTTTCAACTCCCATGATCTGAACTACTTCCCGCCGGTCGTCAGGGGGTAATGCAGTGACTTGCCCACCGACCGCATCCGCCGCTTCCCCGAACTCTGTGATCCAACATTCGACCACGAAGATATAGGAGTCGGGTTCTTCAGCCATCAGGATTTTTCGTATCGCATTTGGCAGGTCTCCGTCAGGGAGATCGACCAAAGCGTAGACCGCCCCAACGTCGTCTACGCTATCCAGGGCGATCATTACCGGTAGAAGTTCCTCGTCTATCGTTTCCACGTTGTATCTTGCTATAAGTTTCGTCTTGTCCAAGTTTTCTTGGAGATATATTGATGGTGTCAATTTAGATCACCTCCGAAATTTTAGGAGTCCCAAAGTATAAGTCGCGCTCTATCTTCAGTCCCACCGGGCCGTTAATGCTCTCAAGCTCGTCAAGGCTGAAGCTCCCGTACTCTTTCTCAAAGCCGTCAACCAACCCGAAGAATACGCGGGTCTCAGGATCGTACTCTAATGCGTACCAAGTCCACCCGGCCCAAGGGGTGTAGAATTTCGCCTGGATCACGGCGTTGCCCCCTTGTCCGTCAGTCGCCCCAAGCGGCGGGAGTTTTTTCTCGATTGCCTTAGTAAGTAGTTTCACGGTGGTATCTCCTTTTATTTGTTTCTGTGATTTCTCACAACGTAATGATACGCCCCGTTGTATAGTTTGTCAACACATGATTAAGAATCAGTTTCGGACACCCCTAGGCCCACACCGGTTTTAAGGAAGTCGCTGAATGTCTCCAGATGAACCACCCAACGCCCACCGATTTTTCGGCAACCCGGCAGGGCCGATTCGTTGGCCCTTAAATAAAGCGTGGTCTCGCTGATGCCCGTCGATTTCGCTAATTGGGGAATCGACATTGCGATAATTGGAATGCCATCTTCGGTTCTATAATCCATCATTCCCGCCCAGGAAAGGGGCCACGCCCCGCTTTCCATATAGCTATGTCTAGCTGGTACGTAAGCTCCGATGCTTGCACCGGATAGCCAAGTTTAATTGACGCTGGCTCCATGACGGGTTGCCAGGTGTACTGTGACCCCATAGGGCCGGTCTCCAGTTCTTCGCCCGGTATCCCGTCGATGTTGATAAGATACCCGGCAATAGCGGCCTCAGAGTGTTTTGGCATGTCGTTCGATCTCCATGTGCTGAATGTCCTTAACCGTTCTGCGTCCATAAAGTCCTCGCTGAGTGTGTCGAATACCAAGATTTAGATGAACCCAACTTTTGCCGGTCTTTGTCGCCTTCAGACCCGTGGCCTCACAGATCGGACAAAAGCCTGTGCCGGTTTTCTGGTTGACCCGTGTGAGGTTTGTCCCGCTCCCGGTGCAAACTTTCTGGTCATGTCTCCAGTGATGACGACCAGCGCGGGAAGAATAGTCGATGTCACTTTCTACCGGAGGTTCGGCGTTTCCGAAAATTGCCTTGGCCCCGTTGAGTGCGTTCGCCAGAATATTTGAAAGACCCATAATGCTCCTCTCAGTCGATTTGTGGGCATTGCCCAGGATTGGGTAACGATAGCTCTGGTATAAACAAAGATAAGAGCCTAGCCAGCCGGTTGCGCTTTTCTTCAGGCGTCCCGTCCATCAAAGCTGTTATACGATCCTTCGCTGGATGGTTCTGCGCCAGTTCCTCTTGGATGTGTAGAGCGTCGTGTGCCATTAGTCGTTCCTCCGTAAAGTTCGTAGTTCCAAGTACGTAGGTTTACCCAGTCCATATTCCTTCCGTAACTCCAGCGGGATATCCCTGGTAGTGCTGTGAAGTTCTCTTGTGCCGATATGTTGGCGATGCAATTTCCAGAGAGTCGCGCTTTGCGCTCCGATGCTAGTCGCACGACAGGCGTGACCGCAGGTAAAGGTGCGGTTTCTGGTGCGGCGTATCTTGTACTCAGCGTGGCGGATCGCAACGTCATCCCCGCAAACGTCACAGGGATAAAGACCCCAGGAGTAAAGAGTCTGGCAATGTTTGTCACAAAATATTTTGCTCTTGCTCAGATAAGGCTTTACCACGAACTCTTTCTCACAATGCCGACAAGTGTTCATTATTGGCGGAGGTTTGACTACCGCTGGTAGGCCTTCGGTTAGAAGTATCTGGCGGACACGCTCACGGGTCACGGTTCCAAGACGCCGCGCTATCTCAGCTTGTGAGATTGAAGGATGTTCCCGGCGTAGCTGGACTACTTTCTGCCGGTTGGTAAGCCCCGCCCGTTGCTCTGCTTTCAGAGCGTCCAGACGGGCCTGTTCCAAGGGTCTCTGGTTGATCTCTACTAACAGACTCATAATGCCTCCTTTGATTTGTGTGTGTGGCGATTGCCGCAGTCTAATGATACGTTGCGTTGTACAGTTTGTCAACACCAAGTTTAATACAGCTTGCGGGTGCTATAAGGGATCGACTCAGACGGGCCTTTGTACCGCTTGGTGCGTTTCACGAATGGGGCTACTTTTTCCCAAGCATTCGTGGTCACACTCCAGGCAGAAATCTCGCCTTCGGGTAAGCGGATATTTTTCCAGGCGTAAGCCGCTAAATGCACCATGTCGATAGCGTCCTCTCTGCCTTCTTTGTTTTCATTGACTCTGGCGTTGTACCAGTCCACCATCTGGTGGACGTCGTAGATGCCGTTTGGGTTCAAGACGGCTAGGGCGTACCGAAGGGTCTCGTCCGTGGACTCGCGGGTGTTTTCGTAGGTGTTATGCGTATATTCCACTGTAAGTATCTCCAAATGCTGGTTTATTCGTGCGCCTCGTCCGATTTAAAGGGGTCGTTTAATGGTTTCCGGTCTGGGGGTCGGCTAGTCCTCGAACTCGACCCCTTGGGCCGCTAGTTGCTCTTTAACCCAGGCTACCCGTCGGGCGTCGTCACGGAAATTGAACATATCCGATGACGGCACGTACAGGGCGTCAGGTTCTGCCCAGTCTTCGCACTGACCGTATCCTCCCGGTATATTGCAGGCTCGTCGCGCCTCTGCCGGTGCTTGCTCCCAGATCGAGAAAGCGATGCGGCGGAATGATGCGGGATGCGCGATAGCGAATGCGATCCGTTCGATATCCAGGGGGGCGTCCGATTCCTTCACCCGAACTTTGGCCCGTATGGAAGTTGACCGGGGGCAAGTCCCGTGAACTAGATCAAGCTCGACCCGCTTGCCCGATTTTTCGAGTAGGTCGATCAGCCCCACGATGGTCGCCCCTTTATCCATCATTTCCCGCGTGGACACTCCACTCGATGCTGAGATGTTAAAGACGATCCGAACGATGCGACCGGTGGAGGGGTCTTCTACTCTAGACTGTTGCTCGACCATCCAGGCTTCTGGATGACCGGTGGCCCACCGGCCAAAGTCGAGGACGCCAGGGCCGGTGATATCCATCACCGTCTCAGTTTTAATGCGATGCGTCGGCAGGATGTTTGAGAAGCTCTTTACGTGGTCGTTAAGTTGAGCAGTCCCATCTTTCCAACCGTTCCGCCCCAGGTTGATCGCCTCGTCCCAACCGGCACCGGCCCAACCGTAATCGTCCCCCTTTCGGGAAGATCGCCCGGTCATGGTAGTCTCGCCCTTTTCTGCAAGCTCCATGTAGTCGTACCAGTTATCAAAGATGAACCAGTGGACTCGCTTCTCTGGCCGGTAATGTTTGCTATCTGTTCCGTACATCTCTGTTATGCTCCGATCTGTATTTGTGGGAAACCCCACAACGTAATGATAAACCTATTTGTATAGTTTGTCAACACCCATCCAGGCCCGGTTTTTACACCAGGCTCTGGAGGCGGTTTCGGTCGTCGCTGGTCATCTTCTGGAAGATCAAGCGGTCGGCAACCGTGGCAGGATCAAGTTTGCCAGCGGCCAACATCTTGGCCCCGGCGATGCTGGCTCTAGGACTGATCACGACCCGCATCTGGTGTTCAGCGGCGAGGTCACGGAGGCGTTGGACGTATAAGACCCATCGCTCCGCAGTCCAACCTTCCCAACCGGCGTAAGTTGGTTCAACGCTGGTAGGAGTGGAGGGGGCTTGGCCGGTGGCCCAAAAGATTTCGGCGTCCGTATCGTAATCCATAGGGACGTTGGCGAAGCGGTCGAGGCTGGCCCCGTCAAGTTGGTTACGGCCAACGTAAACTCGATCAGCACCTCCGCCGTAGGTGTTACCAGCGGCGACAACTACGAAGTCAGGGTGCCGCTCTACTTCCGAACCGTCGGGGAAAGTGTAGTGGCTGTTGGCAAGTGCGGCGTTAAGAGTAGTGAGGACGCCAGAGTTAGCGGCGTCCATCTCGTCAAGTAGAAGGACTCCACCGAACTCGTAAGGACGGCGGAGGCAACCGGGGATGTACTCACCGTTGGTAGGATTGACGAAGCCGACAAGGTTCCACTCTGAGGTCTGAGGCCCCATGGATTTTTCGTAGTAGGACAGGTTGAGGGTCTCAGCGGCCATCCTGGCGGCGGAAGTTTTTCCACTACCAGCAGGGCCGACTAAGAAGATATGTTGCCGTTCGGCTAACCAGGCTTCCATCTCAGGGACGATCAAATGGCGGCTATAGTCGCGGCCAATTTTCACCACCGCCGCCGAAGTCTCGAAAGTGAATTTTGGTGTCTCAGGCTCTTGGGAGGTTTCTAGTTGTTTTTCCCACTCTTTCCGTTCCAGTTTGTCGTAGAAGTTTTTGCTCTGAGGTTTCTCAAAGCTCTGAGGGCAGTTATGGAGAGTAAGGTCGCAGTTATGAAGTCTCCACCAATGTTTGCCGCTACGGTAGCGAACCTTGTTCCAATGAAGGTTGGTCTCATGGCAGTATTTGCAGGTTTTGGTTCCGTAGCGAAGATTTTGCCGGTTGGAAGTTTCTGTCGTCATGGTGTTCACCCCGTCTCAAATTTGTTGTTGTGGTATTTCCCACAACCATTAGCTTAAACCTATTTGTACAGTTTGTCAACACAAGTTAGACAAGTTTCCTAGATTGGAATCAACATTAAATAAGAGAAATCCCAGAAGCGTTGAAATCCTCTATGCCAGTCTGTACAATTACTTCTGTTAATGAGTCGTTAACTTGTTAACGGGGAGGTGGTGAAGTGGTAACGACATTAAACATTCCAACTCACGGGACGCCGCAAGACGATACGGCCACGCTGGTAAAGCGGTTGAGGACGCAGGGTTATTCTTTCGCTGAGATCGGCACTTGGTTCGGCGTCCACTGGCGGACTATCTATAGATGGGGGCGAGGTGAGAATCACCCCTGGCAACCGGTAGCAGTCAACCAGCTATTGGCGCAGATGCTTGCCAAAAGCCAAAATTAAGTATTGCTCTATGCAATACAAAGTATCGACCCTCTAGGCGTGGAGAAAGAGTGCAGGATTTTGTGACAATCTGTACAACGGGTCGGAAAAGGAATAGACCCCTTAGAAAGCCCCTTACAGGGCCACCAGGGGCATTCTCATTTAGCAAGTCGGTAATACTAAGTATCGCGTAATGAGATATTAACGTGTTAAGCAACAGGTGTTAAACTGTTAATCAGGAGCTTCGTTAACACGTTAACACCCTATATAGATACAGTTAACTGTTAACTAGAGACGGGCTTTAAGGCCCGTCGTTAACTAGATTACTAGAGAGAGGAAGCATTGCAGACGATACGTGATCGGGTCATCGAACTCCGAAAAGTACCCGCCAGCGACCTTATAGAAAACCCCAGAAACTGGCGGAAACATCCGCCATCCCAACGGTCGGCAATGGCCGGTGCGTTGAATGAGATCGGCTTGGCGGATGCGGTAATCGCCAGAGAAACGCCTGAAGGTCTCCAGTTGATTGACGGTCATCTCCGTCAAGAAGTGATGGGAGATGCATTGGTGCCGGTGCTGGTGGTGGACTTAACGGAAGAAGAAGCGGATAAGTTGTTGCTGACGTTAGACCCCCTGACGGCAATGGCTACTACTGATACGGACAAGCTACTTGGCCTTCTTGAAGAAACGGAGTTCAGCACTTCCGCCATTAACGATATGCTGGAAGCTCTGGCAAACGGCGAACGTCACCCCATGCCAGATTGGAGCCAGTACGAACCGCCTGACCAGGCCGGTATTGAAGAACGGGTGGATGCATTGGAGAATCGTTTTACGAAAGACCGGCAAGACTTAGACGAGCGAATGCTTGAGCTTATCTGCCCCGAATGTGGCAACGAGTTCAGCATTCATCAGCGGGAGTTGAAGTACGATTTTGATGTCGATAGCTAATACGGGCTTAGACGAAATAAATCAGTTCATCGAGACAGTCCACTGGAAGTACGCCAGTACGATGCCCAAAGTACCTCACGAATACACGATGAGAGAGTGGAACGACGCCGCCCCGTTTGAAGCGTTCCTTCACTATATCTTACATTTCGGAGACCTACGGAAAGAGTACCACTGGAAGCGTATCTACTTGGATGTGGGTGATTATTACTACTGGTGGATGGGTGCGCCTATACATAGAGCGACCGTCATTAACCGTGCCAGACTTGACCAACCGGAGCGATCTAACTTTATCTCTTGATGTTCATGCGTACAGTGGGAAGCGGAAGGACAGACTACCCGCAAGGCGTTCAGTACGATGCCTTGAATCGGGCGTTGCAGGAAGCTCACTTTGGTACGGTGAGCAAAACGAAAACTATCTACAGCTTACACGATGAGGATGGCGTAGCTATTGGGATATGCGGCGTTGTGTGGTATGCCCGAAGTTGCCGGTTCACGAATGCTTTTGTGGCACCGGAGCATCGTGGGCGTGGGGGGTATAGAGTAATGATGGAATACCGGATTAAGTTAGCTAGAGCTAGAGGCGTCCGCACCATTGAATCTTGCTGTACGAGTATGTCTTTACCGGAGTTCTTAAAACGTGGGGCTATTCCGATTCATTACTATCCACGTATCAATCAGACGAAAGTGAGAATAGTCCTATGATTGCAGGGGTTATCACCGTTCCCGGTCGGGCTAAAGCCTTGGAAAGATTGCTGGATATAGTGGCTCCAGAAGTCCGAAGCGTCGAAGTGTTTATGGATAAAGAGCGGCGGGGGTATACATGGAACTACGGGCGCATGTTTAGAACGATGTTGCCCAAGACTCCGGTTGATGAACCCGTTCTGTTGATGACGGACGATGCTATCACTATTCCTGGCTGGTATGGCCGATGGCTTAAAATCCACAAAGAAGCGCAGACCGACTTGTACACATTATTCGGTAGACAGCACCATCTGTTCAAGCAAGAGAATCTTGACCGGGGCTATATCACTAAAGTGCAAGCTCGCGGCTGGTACGACCAAGGATCAATTTTTATCAACCAGCAAACATTGCCGTCACGTCTCGATAGTTGGTTCTTTTCTGGTGGGCGCGAATGGATGAATGAGCGACGCAAGATGTCAGCTAATCATTTTGATTTAAGGATTCAAGCCTATTTCGTATCTCATGAGATTCCGTGGACTATCACGACCCCTACGTTATTCGACCATCAAGATGTACCGTCCACATTGGGTCATCCCACGATTAAAGGAAGCCCGGCTTACGTGGGTCATTCGAGATTTCAGATTCAAGAAGGTAGTTATGCATGAGATAGGACTTCACAGAGTTAGCCAGAACGATATCCACAACGGATTAGATGACTTGATGGAAGGGAGCCAGTCGGACATTACTTACGTTGATCCGCCGTGGGGTTTTGGGCATGAGAAGTACTTCCACACAGCCTTGCTGAAGGTTGATCCCGGTACGGTCGTCCCACGTCCTGTTGAGAATGGATTCCTAGACACATTCTTCCAAGTTATCTACAAGCATTCGAAAAATATGGCTTTTGTGGAATACGGTGAACGGTGGCAGAGCGAAGTCCAACGGAGCGCGGAGCAAGCTGGATTCTCGTCTCTGGCGATTGCCAAAGTTTTCTATAAAGCGAATAAGAAACTCCTGCCGTATGATTTGCATATCTTTAGTAAGGTTCCTGTTTCGTTGGCACCGGGTTATGTTGAGTCCATCGAAGGTAAGGTCGGCGGAGCGGCGGTATCTTACGCGGCGTTAATTCCGTTCGCTGTAAAGGGAGGAATCTTGCTAGATGCTTGCTGTGGGCAAGGTGAGTTCGCCAAGACAGCGTTGAGATTGCAGATGCGGTTTTTCGGTAACGAGTTCAATCCTGCTCGTCTTGCTAAAACCATCAAGCGACTGCACTGATGAGAATTTACAATAAAACTAATGTCTGGGATGCGGCGGTTAAGCGGTTCGACTGGCTATTTGAGGAATTTCCTAACGTAGTGGTCTCGTTCAGTGGGGGTAAAGACAGCACGATAATTTTTCACATGGCGTTAGAAGCGGCCCGTAGAGCTAACCGCTTACCGTTGAACGTCCTGTTCGTTGACCAAGAAGGTGAGTGGGAATCCACCATCGAGCAGATACGTTATGTCATGTACCACCCAGACGTTAAGCCTTACTGGTTGCAAGTACCGTTGAAACTCTTTAACGCTACGTCACACGATCAGCATTGGTTGATGACTTGGGACGAATCCCAGAAAGATGATTGGGTGCATCCATACGATCCTATTAGCCTTAAAGAAAACGTCTACGCTGAAGATCGGTTCCACGCTATATTCAATGCGGCTCTAAAGTACCATTTCGGGGATACGCCAACAGCTAATATTGGTGGTGTCAGAGCGGAGGAGAGTACCAGCCGCTTGGTCGGCTTAACACACCAGATCACGTACAAGTGGGTGACGTGGGGCAAGAAGCTGGATGAGGCAATCAAGCATTACACCTTCTACCCGATCTACGACTGGTCGTACACAGATGTGTGGAAAGCCATTGCAGAGCATGACTGGCCTTACAGCAAACTGTATGATTTGATGCACCAGTACGGCGTCACGATAATGAATATGCGAGTAAGCAATCTTTTTCATGAAACGGCAGTCCACCAGCTTTTCTATCTCCAAGAGTTTGAACCAGAGACGTATGCTAAACTTGCTAACCGGTTAAAGGGCGTAGACATGGCCGGGAAACTGGGTGCTGATGATTACTTTGTCCGTGAACTCCCGTTCATGTTTGAATCATGGCGCGAATACCGGGACTACTTGCTGGAGCATTTGATAGACAATCCAGATTGGCGCAAGCGTATGGCCCGACGTTTTGCCAAGCATGATTACGAACTGGGCGAGGTAATGGGCGACGTGAAATATAAGGCTCATGTCCAGTCTATACTTGCCCACGATTGGGAAGGGGTGAAAGTGGTGAATTTCCGTAACAGTAAGCCTACCCGTGGGGTAGCACGTCGCTTGAAGAAAGAGCGGGAGGCGGCTAATGTTTAACGATCCAGTGGCCCATGTTCAGTGGGTGCCTTTGGACAAAGTGTCAGCGAACGACTACAACCCTAACGTGGTAGCCCCTAACGAACTGAGGCTTCTGTACCACTCGATTTTAATGGACGGGTATACTCAGCCGGTCGTTACCTTCTACGACGCTGAGAGCGACGTATACACCATTGTTGATGGGTTCCACCGGTATCTGGTTATGAGCTACCACAAAGACATCAGAGAGCGTACCAATGGCCTGCTACCGGTGGTCGTTATAGACAAGAGTGTGAACGAACGCATGGCTTCTACGGTTCGCCACAACAGAGCCAGAGGAAAGCACCAAGTCACTGGAATGGCGGGGATCGTATTTTCTATGCTGGATAATGGCATGAACGATGCGAGTATCTGCAACGAACTTGGCCTGGAAGCCGACGAACTTATACGTCTCAAATACGTTACGGGATTTGCTAAACTCTTTGAGGATGTAGAATATAAGAAATCCTGGGAGTCCCGGCGTCAGATTCGACTACGGCGGGACTATGTAGAAAATGCCGGAAAGTAAATTATCGCCACGTCGCATATCAGCCGTAGAGAAGCAACGCAGAGCCGTTGAGCTACGGATGGCAGGGCATACGTGGCAGACAATAGCGGATACTCTGGGATACTCCAACCATTCCAGTGCGATCAGGGCTGTGGAGGCGGCTCTTGTTAAAACGCTGGAGCCTGCGGCGGATAGTTTCCGTGCGCTCACATTAGAACGACTCACAAAAGTTATCCAAGTATTCTGGCCCATGATGATCCAAGGAGACTACTCAGCGGCCCGTACTGTGATGCAAGCATCGTCTGATATCCGCAAGTTGATGGGGCTGGATTCTCCGGTGCAGGTGGAACACGGCGGGAATGGCATCCCGATCCAACACGAAGTTTCTCAAGTGAGCATTGAAATTGGTGACGTTACCGAAGCCCTCAAAGTCCTTGCAGATATTGGGGCAGTCCGGTTGGAACCAAATGGACACCAAACTAACGGTTCCTTGGACTCCCTATATCCCGCACAAACCGACAGCTAAACAACTCGCTTTCTTAATGCTCGATGTCCGCGAAGCTCTGTACGGCGGGGCGGCTGGAGGCGGTAAATCGGACGCTTTGCTTATGGCGGCGTTGCAATACGTGGATACCCCTGGCTATTCGGCTCTATTGCTGAGAAAGACGTTTGCTGACTTGGCTCTACCTGGGGCGTTAATGACTCGCGCCAACGAATGGCTTCGGCCCACTGGCACACGCTTCGCGGCTAACCAGCACAGGTGGGTGTTCCCGTCAGGAGCTAATCTGACTTTTGGATACCTAGATTCGGCAGGAGCGGAGTACCGCTACCAGTCCTCAGAGTTCCAGTTCATAGGATTCGATGAGCTTACTCAGTTCAGAGAATCCCAATACCGGTACTTGTTCAGCCGTCTAAGGCGGTTGGAAGGTTCTGAAATCCCTTTGCGTATGAGATCGGCGTCTAACCCAGGCGGTATTGGACACGAATGGGTCAGGGCTAGATTCGTGGACAAGACAGAGGACGACGGAGACCGGATGTTCGTTCCCGCTACCCTTGCAGATAACCCCTATTTGGACGCGGAGGGCTACGTACAGAGCTTAGAACAACTCGACCCGGTGACACGTCAGCAACTGCTAAATGGCGACTGGACAGCGCGACAGGACGGCAACCTGTTCAAGCGGGAGTGGATGCCTGTAGTGGATGAGTTGCCGGTGCAGATCAACAAGTCTGTGCGTTTCTGGGACTTGGCGGCAACGTCAGCGAAAGACGGGGCCGATCCTGACTATACTGCAGGAGTGCGTGTGGATTACGGGGCTGATGGCCTTTACTACGTGGCAGACGTCCAGAGAATGCGCGGGAGTCCCGCTGAAGTTGAGGCCCGTGTGCGTCAGACAGCAATGATAGACGGCCCTCACACGCTTGTAGTGATCGAACAAGAGCCTGGGGCTAGTGGGGTGAATACTATCCACCATTACGTGACTCGCATTATTCCAGAGTTTACGGTACGTGGTCAGCGTTCGTCAGGCTCAAAGGTAGAGCGAGCGGGGCCAGTGAGTAGTCAAGCAGAGGTCGGCAATGTACGCTTAGTACGAGGCGGTTGGTTGCCGCCATTCTTGGACGAGCTAGAAGCATTTCCGATTGGTGGACACGACGACCAAGTGGACGCTCTCTCAGGGGCGTTTATGAGGCTACGTGGGGCGAGACAGCCTGACCCGGTTATACACCAGCTAATTGGGGCCAGACGCAGAACATTAGCGGAGAACCCGCTTGGGCTAGATGAGAACGATCCTAGATACTGGGATACGGATAGATAAGGGATACCCTTGGCTAGTAAAGGCTACCCTTGGCTAGTAAAGGCTACCCTTGGTTGGTAAAGACTAGCTTTGGTGGATAAGGGATAGCTTTGGTGGATAAGGGATAGCTTTGGTAGATAAGGGATAGCTTTGGTTGGTGAATGGTGGCTTTGGTTGGTAAAGACTAGCTTTGGGGTGAAAATGAGTCGTAATTTTTTTATGAGTCGAGGGTGCTAATATCATGGTTTCTATGAGTGGGAACGGAGTCAATCCTGTAGCAGAGTCGTTAATGCGTTGGGTACAGCAACAGAGCGATGACCGACGGGGCGACTATGACACGGCCCGAAGTTATTACAACGGTGATCACGACACCGCATTGACTGACCGGTTGAAGAAGTTTCTACCTCCCCGGCTCCAGTTCCGTGACAACTTTATGAATGTTGTCGTGGATACCCTGGCTGAACGTCTCAAAGTCATAGGTTTTGAGATCGAGAACGAAACAGTCTCTGAATGGGTCTGGGATTTGTGGAATCTGAACCGCATGGACTACACCCAAGGAGTTATCCACACGGAAACAGTAATGCTTGGGGATAGCTACGTCCTGTGTGACTGGGATGAAGTACGGGAGCGGCCACGCTGGACACACCAACCGGCAGAGATGATTATTCCTCATTACGACGAGACCCGCAGGGAGATTGACTGGATATCTAAGAAGTGGCTTCAGCATCCTGAACTGGGTGAAGAACCGGAGACACGCCTTAATCTCTATTATCCTGACCGGGTAGAAAAGTACGTTGCTCGTGGGGGTATATGGGCCAGATACCGGGATGAGGATGACGAGGCGTGGCCTGTGCCGTGGCTAGACCGCGTAGGGCAACCCTTGGGTATTCCTTTTATACATTTTCGCAACCGTCCGATGGGATCGGACTTTGGACAGTCGGAGATAATAAATGTAATTCCCATGCAGGACTTACTGAATAAAACTCTGATTGATTTGACGATGATCTTGGATACCCTAGCGTTCCCACAGCGATACACGATCAATGTCAATCACGGCTCCAGTAGGCTTGATATCATGCCGGGAAGCGTCGCAGAGTTCCATAGCGAGTACGATGGCGGCTCAGTGGGTCAGTGGAATGCGGCCCCGGTAGACGGCCCTCTACGGTCGTTAGAGGCTCTTGTACAGCATATAGCGGGTACGACCCGCACTCCACAGCACTTGTTCCAAGTGGTTGGCGGTGCGCCTTCTGGTGAAGCGTTGAAAACTGCGGAAGCGGGACTGGTGCAGAAAGCGAAACAGCGCATGGTTAACTTCGGTAATGCGTGGGAGGACGCAATCGTTTTCTCTCTCAAAGTGCAAGCCGCCTTCGGGTCGGCTGTGGCGAATCCCGAAGAAATACGACCAGAGACTACTTGGGACGATCCAGAGACACGCAACGAACAAGCGCATATGGAAAGTTTGAAATCCAAGCTGGAACTGGGGATACCCAAACATCAGATATGGAGGGAGATGGGCTACTCTCAGAACGAGATAGATATGATGGACGAAGATGCGACATCGGAACGAGCTTCTGAAAGTAGCGTGGGAGCAGAGATACTACGAAGTTTCCAAGCGGGTACGATTTAACTAATGTCAGCGTCTGAAGCACAAGAAGCGGTTGAAGGTATTGCCAAGCGTCTGGGGGCGTTGGAACGGGGTGCGTCTCAGGAGATTATTGATGCATATAAACCCGTTGACGAGAACATACGACAGCGGATTGCTCAGATAGTATCTTTGGCGCAGAAGCGCAAACTCAAGCCTGCACAGATCGCTAGAATGACCGCTATGACTACCTTGCGGGCGCAGATAATCGGGGAGTTAGCTGTCTACCAGAGTATCGTGAATGGGATCATTACTAACGGCCAGCAAGGGGCTATAGCACTGTCTGAGACCGGCTCCCGTATGGTCGTTGACCGGTCATTGCCCCGTGGTCTCAAGATAGATAACCTGGCACGTCTTGGGATTCAGTGGAACCGTGTTCCCAGAGAGGCGTTTCAGGGCTTTGTTGGTATTGCTGGAGACGGGAAACCGTTGGGGGATTTACTAAGCCGCTACGGAGGGCAGAACGCCACACGCATAGCAACAGAGATCAAGACGGGGATCGTATCGGGGAAGGGGCCGCGTGAAGTCGCCCGCGTTGCCCAGAGAGCCACGGGCATCCCACTCTCAGAGGCATTAACGATCAGTCGGACGGAGATCAACCGGACGCACCGGGAAGCGACGCGCCTGAACTACGCGGCCAACAGCGACATAGTGCAGGGCTACCGCCGCTTGGCTAGTAAGGATGATAAAACGTGTATGGCTTGTATCGCTCTGGACGGTACGACATACGAGAACAATGAACCGCTGGACGCTCATCCTAATTGCCGATGTACGATGGTGCCTGATACACTTACGTACCAAGACCTTGGGCTGGATATCCCAGAGGAAGCCCGTCCTGAATCGGGGCAAGATTGGTTCAAGAAACAACCTGAATCTGTCCAGCGGGATATGATGGGTGGTCGGAGATTCGACGCATTCCAGAAAGGTAAAATTGGACTATCTGACCTTGTATCTGTTAGCTCTAATCCAACTTGGGGTAAAAGTGCAACGGTTAAATCAGTAAAAGCATTGGGGGTATGATGATCGCAGTTATCAACGGTGAAGTTAAAGCGGTAGTTAGGCAAATGCGGGGTGTGGTCTGGTGTCCATTCTGTGACCGAAGCCGGTCACTCAAAGACGGCTATTTCTGTGACGGTTGCCGTGCTGAGTTCTCTGATGTGGTAGAGACGCCCGTTGAAGCTGTCGTTGAACCAGTGGTTGAAGCCAGCGATGAAGCAGAGACGGCACCTCGTCGCCGTAGCAAGGCGGAATAGTGGTCTGCTATAGATGTGGGCGGGAGGCTCTGGAATTAGCCCCTCTGTGGCCCTACGAGCGAGAAACGTACCCTGAGATCGAGATTGTAATGCGTCTGTGTATGCATTGTGGTTTGGAGCAAAATCATTACGGCCACGACGAGATACTTACGCCGTCTGAAGCGGCTTACAAAGCTCCGCCAGCCTTCACTCCTACTGGGCAAATCTGGAACGCTAGAAAGCCTCAACCGGCGTAGAGAGTACGATAATGCCTAAGAAATCTGGTGGATCAAAACCGAAAGGCCGGGTGAAAACCGGCCCTCCGAAAGATAAACGTCTGAGCAACAAGGGCGGCTCCAAGTACAAAAAGTAGCTTAGTGGTATTTGTGCCGACGTCCTGGGTAGATGGAGTAAAAGGTCAGATCGCTTGTACCAAGATATTCTATGTTGATTACTCTGTGGTACTGACCAGCTAGGATGCTGAAAACGTCGCCAGCTTGAGCGGGAAAGTCAGTGGAGTGTTCATCGTCGTCGCCTATCCGAATAAAGCCGGTTCCTTCCAAGAAGATATAGATTTCTTCCTGATCGTCATGGCTGTGGCCGCTGGTAGACTTTCCGTTGTGTAAGACTGTCTTTGAGATCGTAAGCGTGTCTAAATAGTGATTGTCGATTACGTCGTAGGTCTCAGTGCTTCGGAGTAGTAACCCAAGGTGCTGGATCGAGATATCAGGGCTGTCCGTCCACGGCACCGGAGGCTTGTCTAGTTCTATTCTCATCCTAGTTACTTCCTTTGGTTACTCGACTTGCGGTGATGCGGTTATTGGCACTCTCGTGTGCGCTTGCGAATGGCCCCTTGGCGTCTGCGGTATTTTCGTAGATAGCGCGGCAAATGTTATTCCACGCATCCACTGATGCGGCTCTACCCGTAAGCAACACCGTCCCGTCTGTGCCATGAACCACCTTGATAATGTTGTCGGGGGTAATCTCTAACTTAAGTTTTGCTGACATCTTTATGTCTCCTTTTTGTTGCACCGGTCGCAAATCCCGGTATGCGGATTTCCTGGGGCGATATGGCCGCAAAGCTGGCAGACGATTTTCCCTTTTCTCATGGTTATGCCTCCTTTGTTAGATCGACTATGACTACGTTCCCAGAGGCCTTTTGAGTGATCACTAATTTTGTAGGGACTTCTGAACCGTTTTCGTACATCGTTACGATGTAGGTGGAATCTGTGTCTGAAGTGGTAATTCTCGTTTTCATGTTGCTCACTCCGTCCCGTTAGTTCGATTTATCCGAAGTAGCCGTCAAGTGTTTTTTCGGCGGCGGCGGTAAGTTCCAGGCCAACGTGGTTAGGAATCTGGCCGGTGGAGTCTGCGTCTACGAAGTGGGCGACGCAGTAAGCGATGGTCTCGTCACGCCCGTGGTTGTGCTGGTCAAGTGCTACGAAAACCCCGGCTACTAGGTTGCAGTTGGTGCAGTTTTTCATGTTGCTCACTCCGTCCCGGTTGTTTCTGTGATTTCTCACAACCATATGATAGCATAGTGTGTACAAACTGTCAACCCCTAATTTCAACGAGTTTCAAAACTCGTTTGCATTTGATATACTGCGAGAATTACCGCAACCCTGCGGGTACAAGTAGGGGGAATATGGTCACAGAGAATACGGAACCTATGGCAGAAGGGGAGCCGACTCAACCGGTAGAGGCCGCACCGCCTACGGGAGAGTCAACAGCGGAACCGACTTATACACAAGAACAAGTGAACCAGATGATGGGGAAAACGCGGCGTGAGGAACGCGGCAAATTCGCTGACTATGGGACGCTTAAAGAACGGGCCGCTAAAGCTGACGAACTGGAGCAAGCACAACTTACGGAGAAGGAGCGGTTGGAAGCACGGGTGGAGCAGGCTGAAAAGCAAGCTCAAGCCGCCGACCAGCGCATTGCAGAAACGCTGATCTCTACCGCTATTCAAGTGCAAGCTGGACAGATGGGAGTAGTTGACCCCGAAGCCGCCTCTCTTTTGATAGACCGGAGCAACGTCCGGTATTCGGCAGAGGATGGCGTGAGCGGAGTAGAAGACGCTTTGACCCAACTGCTAGAGAACAAGCCATATCTCAAAGCGACCAATCGGACGCCCAACATAAACCCAGAAGGCGGACAACCGGATACTTCAGTACGCTTAACGGCTGAACAACGCGAAGCCGCCCGGTATTTGGGGATGTCTGAGGAGCAATATAGCAAGGGACTCAGAACTTAAATCTTTGAACGACGGATAGAACGTCTAGGAGATAATTATGGCCGCAAATGGCTTTGAGTGGCGATATAACATATCGGGTGGACGCCCGTTAATTCTTACCTTTCTCATGAAAGATACGGAGACTCTAACCAGGGGCGATATGCTTAATCTGGAGTCTGGCGAAGTCGATCTTCTGGCAACCGGCGATGTCGCCGCTGTCGGGATATTCGTTGGCCCAGAAAACCCCAATGATTCCGTGGACGGGAAACCTGGCACGTTATCAGGAACGGACAGCACGACTTTGGTTAAAGCGATCGTGAATCCAGACGCAGTTTACGCCGATACTAATGACACCAACGCACGACTGGCAGGGGCTTTGCTCGACGTCTCCGGTGCTACCGGGGCGCAGACACTTGCATCTGCATCGAACAATGAGTTCGTAGTGGTTGAGCGTAAGCGTCAGGCCAGCGACGAGACCCGCGTTCAGTTCACGGCTCCGACTCATTATCTGAGCAAGGTTCAATAGGAGCTAGTAATGCCTTTAACGAGTGGTAATTTTGCCGACCTGCTTGCGCCGGGATTAAAGAGTATCTTTGATGACGAACTCGCTGGCAGGCCTGCACCAATGATTGATATGCTGTTCAACGTGCAAAGCTCGACCCGCTTTGAAGAACAGCACCAAGGTATGGGCGCACAGGGGCTTGTCCCAATGTTTGACGGGACGGTTCCTTACGCTGATTTCGATGCTGGCTATCGTGTGGACATTCGTAACTACGAGTTGGCGCAAGGCATTCAGATCGAACGCCGACTTGTTGATGATGACCAGACGGGACAGATACGAGCCAGAGCAGGCAATATGGGCGCGGCGTTTGCCAATACCATTGAGTCTGATGCGGCTGACGTGTTTATTAACGCCTTCACCGACAGCGGGACGAACCGGATGGGTGCTTCTACAGCGGGTGCCGATGGCGTCGCTCTACTTAGCACCGCCCACCCGTACAGCCCTGCTAACACCAACAACACCCAGTCGAACGAAGGAACATTGGCCCTGACGATAGACAATCTGGATACTACTCGTCAGGCTATGCGGAACTTCACAGACGACAAGGGACAACTCCTTGGCGTGAATCCCGATATGCTTCTCGTTCCACCAGAACTTGAGCGGACAGCAACCCAGATCGTCAGCGAACGAGCATTATACGAGCCTGGATCGGCTCAGTACGATGTCAATATGTTCTCTGGCCGCTTCCGCCCGATCGTCTGGAACCGTCTGACCGACGGGAATGCCTGGTTCCTTATGGACTCCCGGCTAATGAAGCAACATCTGATCTGGCAATGGCGTTTCCGCCCTGAGTTCGCTCAGTCAGAGGACTTCGACGGTCTGACAGCCAAGTTCCGTGGCTACATGCGCTATGGTATCGGCTGGACTGACTGGAAATGGATATACGGTCAAAATCCTAGCTAAATAAAAGCTGAATAGGCAGAACTGGCGGGGCTTTGGTGGCTCCTTTGCCCCGCTGGTTCCTTAATTTAAGGAGGAACTGGCGATGCCTACTAATTTCCCATCAGGTGTGAAATCCCGTGGCGTACCCGTTGAAGGACTGGGTGGAATTGGAAGCCCTTTGCTTACGACTGGTAACGTCTACCATGTAGACAGTGGTGCGGACACCGCTGACGACGACAATGCGGCAACCAATCCAAAGCAACCCGCCGCCACTTTAGACGGCGCGATTGGCAAATGTACGGCTAACAATGGCGACGTGATCCTTGTGGCTCCTGGCCACTCTGAGACCATATCAGCCGCCGCCGCAATCACATTTGACGTTGCCGGTGTGACGGTTATCGGAATGGGTGTTGGCAACAGCCGCCCTACGATCACTCTGGACACCGCCGCAACTACTGACATTGACGTGACTGCCGCTGATGTGCAGATTCACAACATGATTTTCTCGATGAACTATGCCGATATCGTTGAGGTTTTTGATCTCAGTGCGGCAGGCTTTGTCGTGAATAAATGTCGCTTTGTAGATACGGCCACGAATATGAACTTCGTTGATCTGATTAAATGCACTACGACTGACAACGAAGCTGACCGTCTGGAGTTCACCAACAATGTCGTTATTAGCCCTGACACGGGTAACAACGGCGTCATTGATATCGGTGGTGATATCGCTGGACTGGTCTTTAATAACAACTACATTCGCATGGGTGTGGCGAACTCTGAGGCCATTATTTCAGTGGCCACTGGTAAAGACGTTACCGATGCTGAGATTTGCTATAACCATATCTACCGTCTGAATACCGCAGGCGATCTTTTGATCGACAGCGACACGTCGGACAATACCGGGATAATCGCCCACAACCGCATCGGTCACGCTGACACCGCTTCTGAGATTCTGATTGACGCCGATGGCGTCCGCCAGTTTGACAACTTGGGAACGGCGACCGATACCGCTTCTGGATACGTCTTACCCGCCATCGACAGTTAAGGGGGATAGATGTACGGTTATCAATCGGTCACAATCAACTCTGGCGAGGCGGCGGGATCGAATGGTTCCGCCACCGCCAACAATACATCGAGCCACGTCGTTACAGGGCAGATATGCTCTATCGGTGTGACTTACGGAGACTCGCCACCTGGCACGACGGACGTGACGATCGCCACGGCAGGGAATAACGGCCCCGCTTTGACGATCCTGACGCTAACCAACGCCAACACAAATGGCTGGTTCCATCCTCGTCACGTAGTGGACAGCAACACGGGCGCAGACATTGAATATGCTGATGGTTATTCGGTCTATGACAAGGTTTGCGTGGCTGACAATATCACGGTGACGATTGCACAAGCTAACAATCCTGACACCGCTGAAGTCGTTATTGTTTATTACGCTGGTGCTTGATGGCTATCGAAAAACACACCATCAAGGTGTCTACGACCGGAAGTAGCGGGTCAGCGACAGGTTCCTTGGTGACGGCTTTGCCGTATTGTGAACTGCTTGCGGTGCGGATGGACTTTCATGCCTCCGCACCCGGTACGACCGATACTACTCTTTCGTCTCCAGGCGATCCCGTGGCGGTCACTCTGCTTACGGTTACAAACAGCGCGACCGATGCGTGGTACTACCCAACGCACCAGTTGGATGATGCCAGCGCGTCCGCTATCACTGGGGCTTATATCCCGGCTATTGTCCACGGCAACTTGCTGACGGAGTTAGCGGGGTGTGATGCCCTTACTGACGCTCTAGTAATGACTATCTGGGTGAGAGTGTAATGGCTTTTACGTACACCGCTGGAAGCACCGCTGACCGGGACAGAGTACGCCTTGAAATCGGAGATACCGACGCCGACCGTGCTTTGTTCCAAGATGCGGAATTAGACGACTTTTTATCCCAAGAAGGAAACAGTATTCTGGGTTCCGCCGCAAGAGCGTGTGAGACCCTGGCCGTGAGATTCGCCAGAGACTTCACTTTCTCCGCTGACGGGGCTAGTTTCCAGAAGGGCAATATCACGCAGATGTACATGGCCCAAGCTAAACGGTTACGCCGTCAAGCGCGGGGGGCCACGGTGGTCGTCCCTCGACGTGTGGATGGTTACAGTGTTTACACCGACAGCGACGAAGTGACCGGCTTGAATATCTTGGACTCCGGTACGGGAATGTTCGGGCGGTACTCAGATGGTTAACAAGTTACTTCAGACGGATGATTTGGTATACGCCAGATCAGAGAGCCAGAAAGCATTGCCTGATAACATCACGATCCAGCGAAAGACGCTGGTGAGCGATAAACAAGGCGGTTTTACGGAAAGCTGGTCTAACGTATACCAGAACGTACCTGGCCGCGTCTCCGTGACCGGTGGGAGCGAGTCCATGTCAGCAGGTCAACAAGACGTCCAGATCAGCGCAACCTTAACGATCGCTTACGACCAGTCAATCGAACAAACTGACCGGGTGATCCACGGCGACGAGACCTACGAAGTCCAGATGGTGGACTCTGGTAAAACCTGGGCATTGGCGAGAAGATGCCAGATGCGCCGATTGTAGGACTGACTGATGCACGGTGTCAGAATCAGACCTGTAATTCTTTGCTGGCCCGTGTTAAGCTAAACGGAACAAGTCTAGTTGAAATCAAATGCCGCCGATGCGGTGCGTTAGCGGTGTTTGAGTCCAGCCCCCAGGCAATTCTGGAATCAGACGGGCAGGGGGGCTACCGGATACAATCGAATAAGCCACCGTAGAGGCTCTGAGAAGCCCATTAAGCGGCTTGAACGCTGACGGGGTATCCACAGATACCAGGGAGCCTTAGAGACCCCCAATCGTCCGCGTGGGCATTGGGGGATTTTTTATGGCTGGCATAGAAGTGGACGTCAAGACAACCGTAAAGCTCGATCCTCGTTGGCGTGAGGTTGAAAACAAGGTCAACGCGGTTCTCAAGATTGCGGCGTTCGCCGTAGAGCGTAAGGGTAAAGAGAAATCCCCCGTTGATACAGGAGCGAACCGGGACAGTATCTTCGTGGCAGAGGTCGAAGATGTCGGGGGCGCACCGGCTTACCGGGTCGGGCCAACGACAGAGTACGGCCCATTTCTGGAGTTCGGCACATACAAGATGATCGCCAGACCGTATATGGTGCCTGCACTGGAGTCTGAATCCCCTCGCCTCCAAGAAGCTATCGCTCAGATTATGAAGGACTTGGAATAGTGGCGAATCTCAGAGTTAACTTGGACACGGCGATCTACACCGTTCTCAATGTGGCGGCTGTCACCAACGAAGCCACCGGGGGAGTCTATAACTCAATGGCTCCTGACGGGACGGAGCCGCCGTTCGTGATATTCCAGGCAATGGCTAAAACGGACAACTACTTTGCTTATAGTGAGCGGGGTGGCTCTGCCGTTTATATGGTCAAGGCGGTCACACGAAGCGTGTGGCCCAAGGAAGCTGGCGATATTGATACTCAGATCGACTCAGTGATGCAAGACGCTTCTTTGAGCATTACAGGACACTCTCTAGTTTCTTGTCGCCGGGAAGAAGATATCTATCTGGTGGAAGATCAAAGCGGTGTAATCTACCATCATATTGGGGGGCTGTACAGAATCATTGCGGACGAAAGCTAAAGCATCTTGTACTCATCACTGGCAGATTGCCAGGGCCAACGGCCCGGTGAGTATGGGAACTTGCAAATACTGTAAAACAACCAAAGAGTTCGCCAACTCCATTTTCACAGACAAACTCCAGATCACATTAGCGAAGGACGAAACTGATGCCAGCTTCGACCAAGAAGAAGAAAATCGTAGACGCTGGAACTGGTGGGGCAGATAGCGATGTTTGGTATCTTGCGCTCCATAAGCTCCATATTGTGCAAGGGCCGGGGGTCAAACCGTCCAGCATTAGATTCTATCCCGGCCAACGGTTTGCCTTGGACGGTGATGAGTTTGTGGACGTTGAGGCATTGCTTAGAACCGGCGCAATCAAAGTATACGAAGATTCAGACGCAGAGTGGGCGCAAGCAAGGTTAGCGGAGAGACCGGAACCGCCCAAGAGGAGAAGAAACCGTGGCTAGAATCAGTGCGAAATCCGCAGGCCTGTTGGTCGATGAGTTCGACTTTAGCGGTGTAAGTAATTCAATGGATTTGAGCTTTGCTGAATCCCCGGCAGACGTGACTGCGTTTGCTGACACGGATATGACCTATATTCAAGGCAAGCCTACATTCACTTTCAACGTGAATGGTCTCTGGTCTACCGCCAGCCCGAACTACGACGGCGAGATGTTCACCGATCTTACAGCCACAAACCGGCGTGTGGGTATCTACCCAGGCGGACTCAGTGACGGCACTTTTGGGTATGAAGGAGCAACGAATATCAGCGCATCGCCTAGAGTTAGCACGATTGGCGACGCTATAGCTTGCAACGTCACTTGGCAAGGAGCGTCTGCGCCGTTCCGGTCTACTATTCTGAGATACGCCACAGATAGTTCCAGTGCGAATGGCACTCAGTACACGCTTGGCACTATCGCAAATACGAACACGATTATAGGCGTTCTGAGGTTACTTGAAATCGGCGGTTCTGGGAATAATACGCTGGACGTAAAAATTCAATCAGACACAAGCGGCTTTAGTAGCGCGACCGACCAGCTAACATTCACCCAATTAAACCAGGGTAGCGGGGCTACTTTCGAGACCAAGACAGCGACCGGGCCTGGCGGGTCAGACAATATCTGGCGGGTCGTAGTCACGATAGCAGGAGCGGGGAGCCGCTCCTTCAAATTCATAGTCGGCTTCGGTTATTACGTCACATAGGAGGAAGCGATGGCAAGAACCCACGGTAAGGATAGTAATTTCAGCTTTAACGGCATAGCTATTGAAGATGAACTGAACTCCGTTACGATGAACGCTACGGTTGCTGAAGCGGACGTTACCGCCTTTAGTGATGCGTACCAGAACTTTATTGCCGGTAAGAAAAACGTCACATTTGACGTGGCCGGGTCTCTGGATATGTTGGCGTCTCAAGGTGACGCCACGATCTTTGACCACCTAACTCTAACGAGTGGGCCAAAGACGCTGGTGTTTGATCCTGATGGGGCTGGCCCAGATACTAACAGCCCTGAATATACTTGCACGTCGTCCGGTCTGACCGGTGCGATCTGTAGCAGTTATTCCATCAGCCTTCCGGTTGGTGGAGCGGCGACCTACTCAGCGACATTTCAATGCTCTGGATCAACTACTAGAGCCGTTTCGTAGGAGGAACAATGGCACGAACACACGGTAAGGATGCTGACTTTTCGTTTGACTCTGTAGCTCTTGAGGACGAGTTAAGCTCAGTCTCTCTCAACTTCACAGTACCCGAAGCGGACGTTACGGCTTTCGCTGACACGTACCAAAACTTCTTGGCGGGAAAACCCACGGCAACTATTGATGTGAGCGGCTTTGCGGACTTAGCGTCCAGCCAAGGCGACGCAACTATCTTTGGTGAGCTTGGTCTGGAAGGCGAAGAATGGGACTTTGAACCAGATGGCTCGACCGGGTATAACGGGTTCGCTATCGTAACTTCGTACTCGATTTCCAGCACCGTCGGAGGGCCGATAACTTACTCCGCATCGTTCCGCCACAATGGTGGTTCAGCGGCTCTGGATGCCGCCGCGCCGACACGCGGTTAATCTTTTTCCCCCCTTCTCTCCCCTTCTAGGGGTGGGGAGGGGGGAGGGACTAAAGGAGAGGAGGCTCTATGAAGCCCAAAATACCAACAGTTAAAGTCGAGTCGGACGAGTGCGCTATCAATATTGGGCAGGTAATTGAGGACGGCGAGATAGTCGAGCCGGGAACGCCGCATTACGTTCATGAGAACGAGTGGGTCGAGATACTGCCAGTAATAACTGTGCGCGAGGTTATGCAGATTTCCCGCTTACAGAACAGCGCAGGAGATTCGTCGGCTCTGGGTGAGAATCTTTCTGATTTATGCCGACAGTTATCCAAGCGAGTAATTGCCTGGAATTGGACAGACTTGATGGGAGAGGAAATGGAGCAACCTTATAACCGGCCTGACGTTCTGGAACGGTTGGCGTCGGAAGAACTTATGTGGTTGCTGTCTGCCGCTTCCCAACAGGAGTCGGCTGATGAAAGAAAAAAAGACTCAGAGAAGTCGGAGAACACATCCTTGGAGATGGCGATCAACCCGAAAGAGTGACTATAAGTATTCTGTGTGACTCGTTCGGGTGTTTGCCTAGCCAAATAATGGACGAGAACTGGGAGACGCTAAAAGAGATTATGGACTACCGGTTGCTGGTCAGTGCCAGAGACCAACACAATCAAGACGCAACTCAGATGCAACCGGCGCAAGTAAAACTTTGGCAAGAAATGGTAGAGGCGGTAGAAAGCGATGGCTGACGCGGCGACAATTTCGGTTCTGTTATCAGCAAAGGATGAGGCTTCTGCGAAGCTAAAGACCGTTGGGGATAACATGGGTCGGCTTGGTCAGAACTTCCAAAAACATGGAAAGGCTATCGGTCTGGGAATGCTGGCGGTTGGTGCTGGTATCGAAGTGCTTGCCAAACAACAGCAAGAATTAACTGAGAGTACCCGCAAGCTGTCCTACCAAACTGGTCTAACGGAAGGAGATATTCGGAAGCTGGCTACCGAACTGAGTAATGCTACTTTTCCTCTCCAGTCGGCTATCGACTTGATGATGCTTGGAGCTAGACAGGGGCTGGAAACTGGAGAGGCCTTACAGCAATATGCGAACTTCTGGGATATGATCGGTGACGCCACCGGTGGGAGTGCCGAAAAGATGGCGGAGATGGGGGCGTCATTGGCGGCTCTAGGTATCGAAGTAGGCGAAGAAAGCAGACTTCTAGAAGCGTTCGGGCTTATCCAAACGACCACCACTGGATCGGTTCAAAACTTTATCAAAACCGTCTCTATGTTGGCTCCAGAACTAGCCGCGATGGGTCTGTCGGTTAATGACGTGGCCGTTATATTGACTGCAATGGAGCGGGAGTTAGGCCAAGCTGGACGTATTGCTATAACGGAATTTAGAGAGGCTTTAGAGAAATCTGAGACAGGACTTACGGGGGTGCTGGAACTTCTGGGTTTGACCGAAACCCAGCTTGATACATACCGGGTCAAGTTAGAGGAATCTGGGAAAGTTATGATGACCCAGGCCGAACTCTACGCAAGCACGAAAACCAGCATGGACAATCTAAAATCCGCTATGGAGGATTTAGCATTTGCAAACGGTGCGTTGATCGAAAAAGCCGCCGCTCTCGCTCCGTTGCTTTTAGCTCTCCCTCCAGCGGTCACTGGAGCTACGATAGCTTACGGCCTACTTGAGCCGGTTATTCTTAGAGCGCGGTTGGCTTTCATAGGCCTTAATCTTTCTATGGGCGTGATTGCGGCAATTATCATAGGCATTAGTGTGGCAATCACGGCGGCTATTCTTGTATGGAAGAACTGGGATAAAGTAGTCGAGATCGCTAAGAAGGGGCTTGCTCTCTTTGTGAAGGCGGCTGTTGGGTATATCAAAATTTGGCTAGAAGCCGCGAAAGCCATAGTTTCGTGGATACCTGGGTTAGACTCAGTTGAGGAGAAAATTCAGTCTGGTATAAATACCTTGGATGGGTTTTCGGACAAGATAAATAGCTGGGCAACTGATTCTGGTAACGCATTAGAACAGACCGGCGATGCCTGGGGCGCGATGGAAGATCAACACCATTCTGTCAGCGACGGCGTTATAGAGAACAATGTCCGCACTGGTGCTTCCACGGTTGATTTGGAACAAATTGTGGGAACCAGTACCGCCTCTATGGTGCAGTCTCACGTAGGCTTGCAACGTGCGACAGAGATGACGGCAGAAGCCGCTGAACTTGGTTGGGGGGCGGTAGAAGATGCCGTATTGCAGGCGCAGGGTGTCACGATTAAATCGCTTGATGAGATTATCAGAGCGCAAGAAGATTTAGAATCATCTCTGGATTCCAACTTAGACAGAATCCGTTCAAACATGGATGCCACCAATATCCAATGGAATAAAACTGGCAAGGAAATGGAAGATGTGGTGCAAGCCTGGGCGGATATCATGGACATGGAAATCGAAGATGTTCTGGCTCGCATGGATGAACTGAATGTAGACACCGAAAACGTCAAAGCCACTCTGAATACTTTCACTGACGAAACAGGTCGTAATTTCTTTACCTGGGCAGATAACGTAGATGAAGCCGCCAAGCAAGCCGCGCTCTCGTTAAAGAACACCGAAGCCACCCTACAGACCCAGATGGATAAGTATAAGGATGTCCTTGTTGGTGGCTTTAATGTCGAAGCACTTTCAATGATGGGTTGGGGCGAATTTCAAATAGAAAATGCTATGGCCGAACAGGTTAAAAAATTAGAAGAAGCTGAACAACGGTTAGCAGACCGCATGGCTAATATCGGTGGACGAGAAGAAGAAAGGGAAGCAGGAAGCAGACAGCGGAATATCCATGCGTTAGGAATGGGTACTGGTCAGACAACCGTTTTGGGTGCGTTTCAAACAATTCAAGAATCGGCAAAGTGGGGTTCACCAAGCCATCGAACAAAGATTAAAGAGATGACAGAGGAAGCGATATTAGACGCCATTCTTGAAAGTGCTGGGGCTGAAGCGGCTCTGGGAAGCCATGACGCTATCCGCGCCGCTGGGTTGGCTGACCTGTTCGGTCTGGATAAAAAACAACGTGGAGGGCTAAGCAAAGGTGGACTAACCCTGGTAGGCGAAAGCGGCCCAGAAATCGTTAACTTGCCTGGAGGTTCGTTCGTGCATCCAAACGGTACTAGCCCTGGTGGGGTCACTAATCAATTCCACTTCCACGGTGCCGTCTATGGCGTTGAGGACTTGAAAGAAGCGGTCGTTGAAGCGGTACGTGACCACGCGATCAGTGGCGGATTCTCTGGCGTGTTTGCGGAGGCGTGATGAAGCGACGACTGAAATGTTTGTTGGGCTTTCACCGGTTCCAGCATTGTTCGTGCGGAACGTCACAGATGTGTATCTGGTGCTACAAGCTGATAGGAGAACCTCATGTTTGAGTATTTTTGCAAAGTAAACAGGGTGGTTGACGGAGACACCATTGACGTGACGGTTGATTTGGGTTTCGATATCCACCATTCGGCACGTGTTCGGATGATGGGGATCGACACCCCTGAATCGAGAACAAGAAATTTAGCTGAGAAAGCTCTGGGACTCGCTAGTAAAGCCAGGTTAAAAGAGCTTCTCAAAGGTAAAAAAGTAAAAATTGAAACTTCTAAAGAAGGCAAGGGAAAATTTGGCCGCATCCTTGCGGACGTCATTACGATTGACAAAGAAGGCAACGAGACCAACTGCAATAACCAACTCATTGAAGAAGGCCACGCTCGCCCCTATTTCGGTGGCTCAAAAGTTCCGTGGGTCTAAGAAACTAAAGGATAATTTGCCTGAATAATGCCTACTGGTACTTACGTTTTAGCGGTGGACTGGAATAACGACGGAGACTTTAGTGACTCCGGTGAAGATATAACCGCACGTACCATGAACGTGGAATGGAAGCGGGGGAACGACTACGCCTCACAGCTAGTGGGGAAAGCCGTTGCTGGTACGTTAAACGCCACATTAAATAATGTCAGCGGGGATTACTCGACCTTTAATTCATCGTCGGCACTCTACGGGAACCTGTTACCGGGGCGTAAAGTTAAATTGACCGGTAATGACGGATCGACAACGCGGACACTCTGGACAGGCTTTCTGGAGAGCATTGAGCCGGTTCCGTCTGCCAAAGGCGCGAACTTAGCGAAACTCAGAGCTATTGGGCCTCTGGGATATCTCAACAAGTTCGACGTATCGACGTCAATGTTTGCCAGTAAATACGCAGGCGATCTCGTTGGCGAGGTATTAGATGCCGCTGGCTGGCCTGCGGACGATAGAGACTTGGACACCGGGATCGTGGAGTTCCCTAGATTCTGGTGCCAAAGCACCAAAACGCTGAAAGCCTTACGGCTGATAGAGGAAACTGAGACCGGGTTACTGGAAGAAGCGGCGGACGGCAAGATTGTCTACCGTGACCGTCACGCCCGATCCAAGGATAGTCGCTCTACGGCGTCACAGGCGACGTACAGCGATGCTTCAGCCGCCGCGTTAGCGTATACGCACATAACGCAGATTGACCCCCTTAAATTCGTTTACAATGAGCTTAGAGCGAATCTGCAACTCCATTCGGGGGCGTGGATTCTAGGAAGCGCATCGTTGGGTGTCCAGACTGAGCTTGGCGGTGGTGCGGCGGTGCTATGGACATACCCTGAAGTTGGTAGCAATTCGCCTAGCATAGCGGCTGGTGCTACGAGAACATTTGTGGCTCAGTATCCGTCAAGCGGATCGGCCAACACCGCCAGGGCTGTGGATTTCTGGGAGAACTTGACAGCGACCACGGACTATCTGGCGAACGATCAAGCGGACGGCGACGGGACAAACCGCACATCGAGCATTAGCGTATCGTTGACCAAACGGGCGCAATCAATGGACGTAGCTTTAACTAATGGACACTCTGGGACTGTCTATATCACCAAGCTCCAAGCCCAAGGCCACGCTGTCACGTCCAAAGATAATTTTGAAGTATCTGCGTCAGACGCGACGAGCCAGACCGCTTTCGGGAAAAGAACTTATCCGCACCCCGGTAAGTTTGTTCCCGACGCAACCGAAGCGCAGAACTGGGCAGACTTTCATCTGCAAGCGTGGAAAGACCCTGTCCCGCTGTTGCGAGTAACCCTGGCTGGCAACCGTTCCACGGCCACCTTGACGGATATTATGTCCCGTGAGATCAGCGACCTTGTAACGGTTGTTGCCACAAATGACGCGGCGTTGGGGATCAACGAGTCGTTCTTTGTCGAAAATATACATCACCAGTTAGACGCACAATTAAACCACCGGACTACAATGACTTTATCCCAGGCGTCGGGATACGCCGGGTTCTTTTTAATTGGCACATCGGCGTTGGGAGTCAGCACCCGGCTGGCGTATTAAGGAGGATTTATGGCCTGGACAACACCCCGAACGTGGACGACTGGTGAAGTAGTCACCAAAGCGATCATGGATACGCACGTTAAAGATAATTTTAATATGACCGCTCCAGCTATCCTGACGACGGCTGGAGACATTCTGTACGCTTCCAGTGCGAACACGCCAGCAAGGTTAGCTAAATCAACAACGTCTACGCATTATTTGACCAACCAAGGAACCAGTAACGTGCCAGCATGGGGTCAGGTTAATATGGGCAACGGTGTCACTGGAACGCTCCCAGTGGGGAATGGCGGCACCGGAGCAACAACCCTGACCGATGGCGGTATTCTAATTGGTAATGGAAGTGGCGCATTTGTAGCAATGGCAGTTCTAGCTGACGGAGAAATGGTTGTTGGTGACGGTACGACTGATCCAGTAGCCGAAAGCGGTGCCACGCTCCGCACCAGCATAGGTGTTGGTACTGGTGATAGCCCTCAATTCACTGGCATAGAATTAAGCCACGCAACAGCTAATACGCTAACGGCATCCAGTGGCGTTCTCAGCATCGAAGGCAACGCAGTCTACATGGCAGGCGGAACCGATGTAGCCGTCGCTGATGGTGGCACAAATCTATCTAGCTACTCGGCAGGCGATGTTATCTATGCTTCGGGTACAACCACGTTAGCAAAATTAGCCAAGCCTGGAACCCCAGCAGGGGAAGTCTTAACCTTTGCGGCAAGCGCATCTGCACCTAGTTGGGCGGCTCCTGCCGCTAGTGGCAAGAATATTGGCTTCATCTTGGCGATGGGCTAGAAGGAGAAACTATGGCATCAGGCGACGAGACACTAAAGTTCTTAGGTATCCACGCATTAAGCAACTCTGCTAACGAGACTACCGTAACGTCTTCGCACACCTACACGATAATCTCCGTGACGTTCTGCGAAATGGGTGGTGCTGATGAATTAATTTCGATGTATGTGGACGATGCGTCCAATGACATTTATGTTCTGAACGAACAATCTCTGCCAGCCAAAAGCACTTTTGTATTCAATGACAAGATAGTTCTAGAAGCGGCAGACAAGTTAGGATTCATCACCGCATCGGCGGCTAACGTCGATGTGGCTGTTAGCTATCTGGATCAGGAACTGTAATGAGCGGTCTAGTCACAGAAACTAACCAGAAGGGTAAAACGTCTGGCTTGACCCAAGGCTTCACGTTCCACCGCTTTACGTCCACCTATTCCAACTGGCCGAAGCCGTATGGTTGCACGATGCTGGTCATAGAGGCAATCGGCGGTGGTGGAGCAGGTGGCGGAGGTTCCGATAACCATCAAGACGGAGGCGGCGGTGGTGGCGGAGGCGCACTGGCTCGATTAAGTTTTCCCGCCGAATCTTTAGGCGAAACATTAACTGTTACAGTAGGCGCAGTAGCCGCTGGCGGTGCAGGCGGCGACGGCGCAGATGGAGGCGATGGAACCGCAGGGAATTTTTCTGCCGTTACTGATGATGATTCCAGTAAAGTAATTATCAAAGCCTGGGGCGGCGGCGGAGGAGCAGGCGGCGACCATAGCGGTGGTGCGATTGGAGCAGGGGGAGGTGGGGGCGGAACAGGGAATATTGGTGGGTCAAGTTCTGCGTCAACAGGCGGTAACGGCGGCGACCCAGACATTCAAGGTTCTACACAGGGTGACAGCCTTGGAGGTAGAGGTGCGAGAGGCGCAGACGTTAGCGGTGTTGCTGGCTTTAATGCTGAATATGGAGGAGGAGGCGGTGGGAGTTCCAAATTAAACGCTTCTGTTGGTGCTGGTGGTTCGTCTTTGTTCGGGGCTGGCGGA
>VTLG01005755.1_pt1 | contig 44701 bp, 60 predicted proteins | sample 4694571 | NCBI WGS metagenome assembly VTLG01 (sample SAMN12604809, study PRJNA352737) | marine metagenome | biome: ENVO:00000447; feature: ENVO:00000209|ENVO:00000569|ENVO:01000036; material: ENVO:00002151; isolation source: viral sequences binned using virsorter ...
GGAGGAACTGCCGCTGCAGGAGGTGGAGCTGCTGCTGAAGGCGAGATAGTTCGCAAGTCTGCAGAAGGTATAACCAAGACAGGACGTGGCTTACTACCACCTTATGAAGGTGCTGGTGGTTTAGTCCCAGCTCCTTTACGATTAACTGGAAGATTAGGATTGCCTAGTCCACCAACCCCACTTCAATTAACTTCTGGTGGAAGAAATCTTTTACCTCCGTTTAGACCATCAGAATATTCTACAAGAGACTGGGAAAGTTATGTAAATACATCATATAATCAGATATTCTCAAAATACGGGCAACCTCAGCCATTTTAAATAATGGCATCGCTCTATAATACTGAGTCTTATCGTGTAAAAAGACTCATTGACATGTATAGGTCTAATCCTATGCAGTTTAATGAGGAACAGCTGGATGAGTTACAAGACTTAGCTAAACAAACAGACCTACCTTTTAATAGAGTTTCTTCAGACTTCAATCTCCGTAATACAATAGAGACAGCTATTGGCGGTGTAGCTGAAGGTTTTACTACGATTCCCGTAGGAAGAGAACCCCGCAATACATACGAAGCAATAGCACATTCACTTGGTCATCTTGTTGGATTTGCTCCCGGTATAGCCGCTATTCCATTGAAGGGATTAGCTACGGGTGCATCCAAGCTTGGTATGACAGGTGTTAAAAATGCATTAGAGAAAGGTGCTTTTGGTGCTTCAGTAGCTAACAAGTTCTCAGTGCCTATGTTTTTCGGGGACAAAGCAAGTGATCTTGTCAATAAGGGTATAGCTAAGGCTGGTATTGAATCACTTGAATATATGAAGCGTGGTAGTGCTATGCGTGGAGTATTTAATGATGCTGTGCATCTTGGCGTAGCAAGTGGAGTAAGTAGTATATGGGGAGGTCCAGATCAGATACTTAATTCTATGGTACATGGTAGTATAGCAGGTGGTGCATTTGGAGGGTTAGGTAATTTTAAACGTATAGGTAATCTCCTTCAAAGTAAGAATGTTCAAAATCATAAGAACGCAGAGCAGTTAATTAAAGCTGGTATAGGCTCTATGATGCTTGGTGTACCCACTACACTACAGGAACAACCTATAGAGATGCAGTTATATCAGTATCTATTGGGTGGATTTTTTGGTTATCAAGCTAGACCTTCACATGAGAAAGCTGCTATGCGTTTTTATGCTGAAGACATAGCATCAGGTAGACCCGACAGGGTATTCTATCCCGAGAAGAATCCTGAATGGGATACACTATCTAAAGATACAAAACAGTATGTACACAAGCAGGCTTCAGATCAAGCTCGTATGAGTATGATGAAGACAGGTGCTTGGAAGAATGAAGCTGAACTCGATACTCATCTTGCTACTGCAGCAGAGAAGCGTTACGGTAGAAAACCTACGGAAGAGGATAAGAATAATATAGCACGTGAACAGGCAGGCAGGATCATACAGGGTGGTATTATTATTGATCTTAAAGAGTGGGAAGACCCTTTCCCCGAAGAACAGGGTGACCCTAGGAGTGCACCAAGGGAACAAATGCTGGTTCAAATATTCAGGGAAGGTGGCAAACGTAACGGCAAAATTACAGGTGTTGAAGCTATTCCCAGAGGTGGAGATTATCATGGAGCAAGAATGGATTCTAATGCTCCAGTTAGTAAGGATGGTAAAGGTTGGGACATACCAGCAGAGAAACTAGATGGTAGAGAGATTATAACGCTACAGTATATTAACTTAAATCGAACTGAAAGTAGTGGTAAGATTATAGCAGAAAAGCCATTTGCAGGTAAACCAGATTTTGAGAATGGTACTATTAAATACAAAGTAAAGCCAGAAGACTGGTATGCTATTGAAGACCATCTTGCGTCTAATAATATGTATATAACTGGAGGCGTTAAAGACAAGGGCAACCTAAAGGTTAGCAAGTTTCATGCTGATATAAATCAAATCAGTCTTGATACTATGATAGACCATCTTTCAAGAGGGATGCTAAAAGAAGCTCTTGATAAAAATCCTGATTTAGCAGCGGGGGAACAAAAAAGATTATTAAATCAATATAGAAACGAGATTAAAGACAACTATGATACAAGTCTTCAAAAACAAATTGAATGGGTTGGTGATGCTATTCAATCAGAAGTTATGGAAAAGAACGTAGCGGATATTCATGAAAAGTCTTGGAAAAGTGAAGTGTTATGGGAAGCACAACGTAATGGTTTATACACAGAAGGGCAAGAACCGGGGGTAGGCTTTAGTAGAATAGGCACTTCTATAAATACTAATGTAGGTTCTAGGAATGTTGTTGATAGAAATAAACGTGAACAATTATTCCATACAAAGAATGTTCCTTTAAATTTTAAGATAAATGACAAAGATACTTTAAATATTACTGTATTAAAAGATTATGTTCCTAAAGAAGGAGAATTCCCAGATTTTTGGTATAAGCAAGATGTAAAACAACCAGATGGAAGTTTAAAAACATACAAGTATCCTTATGAGTCTCATACTGATGGTACTATATATTATAGACAGGATGTATACGACAGCATTGTAGATCAATCAGGTTTTTTAAGAGATGGTAAACTTATCCAAGACTTAATGAAAAATTCTGGTATGTTAAAACCCACTGTTGTTACAAGAACAGATACTGGTGTTATGTATATAAAAGCTGGTGGTAGAAGAGCATCAAAATCTATGCATGATTTTATGCTTGAAAATGATATTGATGTTATAGCGATGACTTCTGCTGCTAAAAACTCTGGAGGTATTAAACCAAGTAGATATGATTATATAGACGGTAGGCACGTGGCTCTTGATCAACTCGATATAAGACAAATGCCTATATCAGATATGAGATTAGACCTCGGTGTATACGAAAATCCTATAAAATCTACATCTCCCCAGATGATAGTCAGACAGTTATTTGGCAACCTCAATGAAGAACAGCATTCAGGTGTATCGAAACATGTATTTAAAACTATATATGAACCACTTATTGATGGTGATCCAGTACAAAATACTAAGATAGAAAATTATATTAAAGACCCATCTGTGGACATAGACTTTAATAATTTAAACATAGATCAGATTTCACTTAAAAATATTCACTCAGTTCTTGCTTCAGAAGGAAAACCATTAAAAAAATTAAGAACACATATACGTGATCATATTATGCGTATATCTACTAAGCGTGAAGAAGGTGAGTCTGATCTTAATTTTACTGATGCTCAGTGGCGTGACTTTATGTTTAGGAATAAACGTGTTTTTCATGTGGTTGGCACTAACGATGCTGTAGCAGACGGCTTTAAATATACTAATAAGTATTGGGAGCATGCATATAAGCGATATATGATTGATAGATATTTGCGTCCCAAGTGGAAGTATTCTGGTAAGGGTTGGGCTGCTCCCAATGGTCCAGAAGAACTCAAGGCAAAACGTGTTGAGTATGGTGAGTTTATGATGGATGATGGAATGAAATGGTTTCTTGTAGACTTTGACCCTAAAATAATTAAACTCGCATTAGGTAAAAAGAGAGGCAAAGATGAAGACGCATATCTTGGCGAAGTATGGGAAATAAAAGAAAAGCTAGATAAGCCATCTGAAATTAACAAAATGAAGGAAGCTGGTATTTATAGCAAAGTCAAAGAAGCAGTAGATGCTTTTGATACTGACTTTGTAGTTATAAGAGTTCCAGCAGATTCTTCCAGTGGTGCAAGAGTTCTAGTATTCAAAGGATTTACAGGACAGAAAGGCAATGCTATTACAACCCACCCTAAAGATGATTTTTATTTAGGCGGCATGGATAAGGATTCTGATTCCATGTTTGTTTATCATGGGTTTGATTCAAAAATAAAAAACGCTTATAGTAAAAATGAGATAAAAAATGAATGGGAAACAAAAGACGGCAAGATCATAGATGGTAAATCAACCGATCTTGATTCTGTGTTTAATGATGTCTCTGATCAGGATGTATATCTCCATCCAGCTAGTATATTCTCTCCTTCAATGAAAAAAGAAGTAGCTAGGAATGTTTATCAAGGCAACCTTGGTATAGGCTGGGCTATTAATAACCGCATGACTACACAAGCTTGGATTGATATGGCTATTGAGAACGGAGGTAAGCTTATTGTTGATGTGCATCCCCAGCTTAAAAATGAAATTACCAACGCTGAAACATTTCGTTTGAATTATGAATCAAATCTTGGTCAGTATGTACTAACATTAAAGCCTGAGTTTGGGAAACAGACAAGACTCTATGCGAGAGAGATGCTCAACCGCTCTGCAGATGCTGGTAATTATCCGAAGATGAAATCATATGTACGGTTTCCGAAATTGTTATTTGAACAAGCATTTGATATAGAATTTATACCAATAGGATGGATGAATGACCCTAAGTATGCATCAATGAAAGAATCATTTTCTTCAGGTGGCTTTAATAGAGTAAAAGACAACACTGATCTTGGCAAAGTTCATAAAATGATTCAAACTATGAAACCTAACGCTATGACTAAACTTACTGATCCTATGCTAGATAAGCGTGGTAATGTAGTTTTAGGTAGTGATGGTAAGCAAATAAGAATGCCTAGAACTGGTGCTATGGAACTTTATGAATTTCAAGAAAGAATTCTTGGTGATACAGAAGTTGGTCCTAATTTTAAATATAAGTTTCCAAATATTTTAAGCCGTATAGCAAATAAAGCTCGCAGTGATGGTGTTAATAAAATGACTTTTACCCATCCTTATGAATCTAATATAAGTCTAGTTAAGAATTTAAAATCTATCCTAGAGACAGACCCATTAGCTAAAGAGCTTGATATAGTTATTGAATTATCTAAAAACTTAGAAGCCAATAAATTAAAAGCATCAAGTTCTCTAGAGAGAGGTCAGTGGAAAGCTTTTGCAGAGCAACTCAGAAAAGAGAATTTAAAGATATCTAGTTTTATGGCACTGCTTAAAAAAGCACATGCTATTGAATCTAAGATTATAGCCGAAGGTGGCACTAGGCAAGATGTTATTAGGAATCTAAAAAGGATTCCCGAAAGAGCGTCTGAGATAAAATTAAAGTTTGAACGTACAGACAGGGACCCAGAAAGTGACCAGAAGAATACATATTTTTCTGATTATGATCTTGAAGTACATAACTTAAAAAATGCTTTACGTCAAGAGCTAGGTGAACAGGGTATAGACCCTGTACCGTTTGAACAATATCTTGATATATATTTACTTAGCCCCTTAACTAAGGGACGGAGATATGGATTATATAACAGAATGCCTTGGCAGTCTTCTCAAATTGGGAACAAAGCAATCAAGGAAGTCTTTGATGAGCTTGATGTAGTTACTGAGTTTGCAAAGCAGCCTGCAGTAAAGCAGATAGACAAACTTGAAAGCTTTTCTGAGTATCTACATAGACCATCTAACTATGCTAAGATAGATGATAGTTTTACCAAGTTTATGGGTCAAGAATTTTTAGGTGATCCAAAATTTGATAAAGATGTAAAGAAACTCAAAGACTATATGTCAGAACATCCGTTCTGGGCAGAACATCCTGAAGATGCATTTATTCAGTATACTATTGAGTTTGAAGGTTCTGGTAGATTATTTGAGACAATGACAAAGAATGATGTTTCCAACCTATTAAGATTCTTTGAGTATTATGATCCAAAGTTTAGAGATGGCTGGATAGATAAGTTTGTTAAAGACAAGTTTCCTGATACAAAAGATCGTGACCCTATGCGTATACAAAGGATTTTTTATTATAACAGACCAGCTACTTTGGATAAGAAAACATTAGCTCATGAAGTTAATATATTTAAACAAGCAAATGTTCCAGTAAGAGGTAATGATAGAGTTGTTATTAAAGATGTAAAGCGTGTTATGTCTACGCATGGTGCTATGCGTGAATGGTTAACCAGAATGGTAAGCCAATCAGAGAATGAAGTTTCAACAGTTATAAACAAGATGGATGAGTCTACATACAGAAGTCTTAAAAGTCTTACTCCTAATCAAAGGGTTGATCTTTTTAATAAAGCTATAGACATAATAGAAGGTAAAATTAAACTAAAAGATGTTTCAAAAGAATATTTAGAAAGTAAAATTCCTGTTGATGAAACAATTATAGTTGATGGTAAAGAAAAGGTAATCACTAAAGAATTCACTGGTGAACAGATGCTTGAATCGTTAACCAATAGAATACGTAATGACCTTGAAGAGTTTGGTAATGAGTATGTTTATTTATCAAGTGACTGGAAGAAGGCAGAGAAAGACATCAGCACTTCATCTCGTGTTGAGTTAAATGATTATATGGTATGGCTTAATGGCAAGTTTGACTTTAACAATTTTTATAAGAAGGTAGTTCAACCAGCTTGGGCTGGTAAGGATATTAAGAATATTCCTCTCGAAGCTATCTATAGAGCACAGTATGAATACAGGCTTGAACAGATTATAACTAATAATGATAAGATAAAAAATACATCTAGGTTTAGAAAACTTTATAGAGAAGGTAAGCTAAGTAAGGATAAAGATGGCAAGTTTATAAATACAAAGTTTAAACCTATAGGTAGATATGATAAGGAGACATACTTTCCACATATTTGGCGACCAATCAAAACCAAACATGAGAAAAAGATACTAACTGATTACGAAACGAATCTAGCTGAAGCAGAGATTAGCGAAGCTTTAAGTAAGCCTAATGAAGTTATTAAATACTTAACGGAACAAGCTAAGTTAATGAATCCAGAATCTGCAGAGAAATTGAATACTATTTTAAAAGAATATAATAAGACAAAGAATATTGATCTCTTGCGTTCTGTTGTAGAGCCTGCTATATATGCAAAATATAAATATGCAAGGGATGCACTGTCTCATCCTACTAAGTATGGTGAGACTCATATGTATGAAGCACTTGTACAGGTTGATATGACATCTAAAGATGTTGCTAGGATAATATCTGATCTAGTTCGTATTGGGTTCTTTTCAAGACCTAAGAATATTCTTGAAAGACAATCAGAATACCCAGCTTATATGAGAGAATATGATGCTATTAAGATGTACAAGGAAGGTATTGTTAAATCAAGATTAAAGAATCTTGCTGCACTTATGGGTGATGTTGAGATAGATAAGATGACTGTTAATAAACCATTTGGAAAATACACCAAGGATCATGCAGAGTTTTATCGTATGTATCTGCGTGATGCCCTTGGCTATAAGACAACATTTTCTGACTGGGTATTAAAGTCTATGGAGAATAGCGATCCATTGAAGTTGAAAAAGAATATGTATTATCAGACAAGCGATCATGAAATGATACAAAAGCTTGATCGTATATTAAAGTTCTTTGGTACAGAAAAACTTCCATTTGATCTACCAGCTAATGACCAAGCAAGGGCAGAAGAACTTGCAAGGATCATTCATAACATGGGTTCCTTAGAAGCTAAGTACCAGCTATTAACATTACTTGCTAATACTGGAGTAGCTACAGGTAATTTATTTGGAGGTTCTTTAAATACAATCACTAAGACTGGGCTTAGGAATTTTGTAAGAGCTACTAATTTTAAATATCTTGAAAAGAATATCCTTAAGAATGCAGATGGTGAATACCAGCTGAAGTTTAAGAATGGAAAATTTGTAAAAACAAAAAAAGATTTAAAGAATTGGATTATTGAGAAGGGAGTTATTGAGCAGTATATAAAAAACGAGCTTGATTTCAACCCGAAAGTTCAGGCAATGAAAAACAAGAAAGCTTTGTATGAATTTGCTAAAGATTTTAATAAGCTGCTTAAGAGAAACCCTGATCCCAATAGAGAAACTATCATGGAACTAGCCCGTAGGCATGGGGTTACTGAAAAGATGTTGGAGATAGGTGCATTCCCTATGCAGGCATCTGAGCGTTGGCTAAGAGCAAATGCTTTTCTATCACACATGCTGCAGATGAGAGATAGTTTTAATGGGATGGCGGGTCAATTAGATATGAATAGTGATGCTGTTATCAGGCATGCACTTAAAGGTGTTGAAGCTACGCAGTTTGTTTACCACAGTGTAGGCAGGAGTGCTTTCATGCGTACTGCTACAGGTAAGGTACTGACAAGATTCAAGAACTATGTCCAGAACCAGATAGGATTCCAGAGAGAGATTCACAGACAGGCTAAATTGTACGGCTTTAAGCCGGGAACAAAGCCTTATGATGAATTTCGTCGTCTATTTATGATCAATGCTATGCTTATGGCATTGGGTACAGCCTATGCTTACAGTTTGTTTGATGTAGCTACGCCTCCTCCATTCGACTGGATGAGAGAGACAGCGGAGTTACTATGGGGCGATAAAAGAGAACGAGAGAGAGCTTTTTTTGGTACATATCCAAGAGCTGTTGCTCCATTGCAAATCATCACCCCGCCTATTGCGAGAGTACCCCAAAGTTTAGTAATGTTACTTAACGGAGATTGGGAAAGATTTGCCGATTACCAAGCTTGGACACTATTTCCATTTGGCAGATTTGCCCGTTCTATAGATAAAACATTTAACGAACCTTATGGAACAACATTCGGTAGAGGTATGCAGCAATTCGTAAGAATTCCTACAGATAAATTTCAACGTGATTACGATAGAGCACAAATAGAAAAGATGCGTAAAGACTACATAGAATCCACTCTTGACGACTTGTATGAACCACAAGGTGAAGAGTGGGATAATAAGGAAAACTAATGGCTGATCAAAAAGAAGGTAAAAAACCAGCAGGGTTTTTAAATAAATATATTACAGCACCTTTTTCATATGAAGGATTAGGACTTATGGGTGGAGCTGTCGCAACAACTTATCCACTTTTTAAAGGCATGATTAATCAACAAAGTCCTGCTAATCTTGGAACTTACAGTCAGCTTGTGAAAAATAATCCTAATATGCGTGTTGTTGATATTGGAAAAATGGGACTTGGTCCAGAAGGCATTCAAAGAATGATGAAGGGTCCACACTTTGATCCAAGAAATAAAACAATATATATGATGGGCAAAGACCCTAGTATACTTGCTCATGAAATGGGACACTATAAACAATTTGATAAGCCAAGTACTTTGCGTAAAGGATTTAATTATAGTAGAGGTATTACTGGAATGCTTTCTCCTTTTTATGCACTTGGTGTTCTTACAACCAAAGATCAAGACACTGCTCAAAGAAGAGCTGCTACAGCTAGTGCAATGATGCTTCCGACATTAGCACATGAAATAGATGCTTCTTATCATGGAAGAAAAATTCTAATGGATGCAGAAAAAAATATTGGCAACCTTCCAGTAACTAAAGGATCTGGGGGAGCATTTAAGCCCATGTCTAAAGGTTCTCAGTTTATTAGATCGTTAGCACCATTTAAGGGCGTACCATCTTATTTGCTTGCTGCTATGACTCCTTATATTATGTATAAGAGTTTAGCAAGACGTGGTAAATATGGCACTGGTGACTATTCAACCTTAGATGGTGAGGAGAATTAACTATGGCAAAAGATAGATTTGGTTATGGTACTGAACTAACTTCTGAAGCATTTAAGGAACTTAAATCAATAACAGATGACGACGGTGTTGATGTTGGTAAGTACTTAAATTCTAAAGCATTTTCTGAGTGGTTAAAGCAAGAATACGAACCTTCAGATGATAAACAAATTAGAGCAATCTATAAAAGTATACTTGGCTCTTTTGAAGATGAAAAAGAAGCTCAAGAGATTGGGAGTAAATTCTTAAATATCATTGCAGCAAACAAACCTAATAACCCATGGGTTTAATAGATTTAATTGGACTAATAGTTTTCCAAATATATATAATAAAGAATCATAGTGGCTGGATCAAGAACATATAGTCAGACCAAAGGTAAGAAGGCTTGGATACAAGGTGCAGTTAAGCGACCCGGTGCTTTTACTAAAAAAGCTAAGGCTGCAGGCATGAGTGTATCAGCTTATGCTACTAAAGTCCTTAAAAAAGGTTCAAAAGCGTCCACTAGGACTAAAAGACAAGCCACTTTAGCCAAGACCTTCAAAAAGATGGTTAAGAGACGCAAGAAGAAATGATCATATTCGAGGCTATAGTAGGTATGCCTTACTCAAAGAAACGTCCATATACGCTAAATTAGGGACACTTTATTCAGGAGAAATATGCCAACTCGCAAGAACATGCAAGATTTGATATCAGATCGTAGAAAACAGTATAAAAAACTTATCAAGCCTAAAAAATCATCCAAAAAAAAGAAGTAATCTAAGATGAATCCAAATGATAAAGTCGTAGATGACTTTAGGAAGGATGATGATGGTAATATAATAGGTTGTCCTAAATGTGGTGCAAGAGCCATGAGAAAGGATGGCTTTTCTTATTATAAAGAAATCAAAAAACAATGCTGGCATTGTAATGCTTGCGGAAAGAAAACATTAAATCCAAGTATTGTTGAAGAGTCTTCATTTACTGTTTCAAATCGTGATCCTGAGTTTATACCTGTAGAAGACATTATAGATTTTAGAAAAAAACAATACGCTCAGAAATTAAAATCAAAAGAAACTAGAAAATTAGTAGACATTGCTATTAATATAGATGGACCCATAGGTATAGCACACTTTGGTGATCCTCATGTTGATGATGATGGTACTGATCTATCACAAATTATTCGTTACATGGATGTCCTTAACGATACAGAAGGTATGTACTGTGGTAACCTTGGAGACATCCAGAATAATTGGATTGGTAGGTTAGCTGTTTTATATGGTCAGCAATCTGTTGGAGCTAAAGAATCATGGAAGTTGACAGAGTATTTTGTAAACAAAGTAAACTGGTTATACTTAGTTGCTGGGAACCATGATGTATGGAGTGGTGATGGTGATCCATTAGAGTTTATAATGAGAGATCACAAAGGGCTGTATGAGCGTTGGGGTGCCAGAATGAATCTTGTATTCCCTAATGGGAAAGAAATCAGAGTTAACGCAAGACACACTTGGAAAGGTAACAGTATGTGGAATACTGCTCATGGAGTTTCTAAAGCTGCACAAATGGGGTGGAAGGATCACATACTTACTTGTGGACATACTCATGTATCGGGTTATCAAGTTATAAAAGACCCTGCATCTGGTTTAATAAGTCACGCTTTACAGGTTGCGTCTTTTAAAATAATAGATAATTATGCAGATAAGTTAGGACTTGATGATAAGAATATATTTAATTGTCCCGTTACAATCATTGACCCTCAATACGATGACAATGATAATAGATTGATAACTACAATCTTTAATCCTATTGTAGCATCAGAATACTTAACCTATAAAAGAAAAAAGGCTCTCGGTTAAGAGAGCCCTTTTGTTAGAAGATATAAGCCATTAGTTGATCATACACGAAGTCATCGTGTTTGTCCTGTAATAAATCAATTTGATCTTCCGTCATTTCCTTGCCTTTGTACAAGGCTTCTTCGATAAATGCATCACTGTAATCAGGATGGTCTGAATGGTCGACACCGCTAAAGGAGAGTATTTCTACTTCTTTTAGATCAAAGCGAAGTTTACCTGTAGCATGACATGAATCACAGGACTCTAAAGCTTGTTCAAGCTTTGAAGTTTGATCTTCGATATTTGTTTCATATGTCTCCCCGACTACACTGCCGCTGCCATTGCAGTCTGGGCATATATTTTTATTTACTAATTGAATAGTAATTGGTGTATCTTTACTCACTGTTTATTTTCCTTTCGTATATCACGCTTATTTAAGTATACCATCCACAATATCAAAACTAAGATTATTGTAAAGTTTATAAATACAAACCAAGATATATACATTATCCAGTTTGGTATATCAAGTATAATCATTTTTCATTGCTCCTTTTTATTTTAGCTAATGATTCCTTAGCCATACTACGATACTTTGAGCTATTAGCTTGTGTAGTTATAATATCGTCTAAGCAATCTATTGCCACAAACAATGAGTCTTCCAGTTCTTTAATATATTTGTCTTTACCCTGCAGTGGCTCATCGTGTTCTTTCAGTTTGCTAATAGGTATGACTCTTACTTCAACAGAAGCTCCTACCTTTTTCTTATCAAACTTCTTCGCAAAATCACGAGTTACCATATATTTGCCGGGATATACAAGATTATCATTCTTGTCTTTGTAAGATATGTCTACTATACATGGCAGCCTGTACTCTGCGATACCGATACATCTTTCTTTGTAACCGCCATCCCAGATAGGCTTTTGGATAGTATATTTATTCATTTTCGAATTCTTCCATAATATCGTGTATTTCCTGTAGTAATTCATGATACATTGTTTGATATTCTTCTACTTTACTCTCAATTCTATTAAGTCTCCATAGAACACTCAACAACATAGCTAACATCATTATCATGGTGAATTCCCAGTATGGAAAATATTCCACACTAAATAATGCTTCCCAATAGTATCTAATCATTGTATTGCCTCCCTATCCAATATTTATTATTGTATTTATTGTATAAATTCTCTAGATATCCCAAGCAATCCTTAATGACATCTGCTTTCATTAAATTATCCGTTTTGTCAAAATCATTATGAATCTGAGTTTTTCTCATTTCTCCACTTTCTTCGTCAAAATAAAAAGTTATTACTTTTTTCATTTATTCTTCTCCTTGTAGGTTTTATTATTACCATTTTTACAATAAGAGCATTTAACTCTTTTTAGACCATATGTAGGTAAATGTTTATACCTTATTATTGTACCTGTGCAGGATATTTCCCACACATGCTTACATGGCTTACAGAAATACAATGCATATGTCTTAGGGTTAACCTGTGTCTTATTCTTGTAAAGTTTTTTCTCTAAATACCAAGAGTCTAGATCGTCTAAGTCGAATAAGTCTTTCATATTATTTCTCTTTGATACTAAATCTTGCAAGGGACAAACGCCAACCTGTCCCTTGCTCATTGATCATCCTTTTAACTATTTAAGTCAAAACGACTTCTTTATCCTGTTATTCTTTTAAATAAGTTTAACAAGTCTTTATACCGTATTGTAACCAATGGTTCATGACGGTCTTCTTTGAGAATCTGTCCATAGACATGTTCACATGGCTTGAGATAGTCTGCAATAGCTTTACGTCCCTTGACTTGGAATTTATAGAAGTCATGTTTCATACTATCACCTGTAGTGATTGTTATGTCTACTTCTTCATGCCAGCCCAGTGATCTGCCATCTGAACCCCAAGCTCTTTGTGATTTAAAGCCGAAGTCTTTAGCTAAATTGACACATTCTCTTTCAATTCTGTTTCCTTTCTGTTTTGGTGCTTTGCCACTCATAGCCAGCACCTTTTGGCTTCCATATCTGTATACCTTGCATAACGCAAGTAATCTCCGCCAAATCCATCTGGATCATGTAGTTCTAAAACTGCATTTTTTCCTACGCCATTTATTTTTACTATTGTTCCATATTGTTCATAGTCAGACTTAAACCCAACCATATCTCCGATATGTACTTTTTTATTTTCTACGATTGCGTATTTTTTTGTCATGGTAACATTCTGTCCTTTATCGCAAATCCGAAGAACAGTTCTGTATTGAGCAGCCCTATGGAAAAGTGATGGTGATATCCTTTATGTACTCCAATACCTACTGTAAACATTAACACTCCAAACAAGACTACTTTAATACCTCTATAATCATCTTTAATGATCTTGGCATATTTGAATATTGGTAATCCAAATAATATTACATTCATATTCGTCTCTCAATTATGGAAATATGAGGGAAAGCGTTGATAGTGCGGAATCTATCATATGAAAAGGAGCATACGCTCTCCCCCACGAGGTTTTATAGTTGTTCAAAGTTAAAGGTTTCATAATTAAAAGTCATTTTGATTTCGAATGGATTCTCATCTCTAGTTCCAAGAGAAGATATAATCCTTATTCGTTCATCTTCAGGAATGCTTTCAAAACCTATAACTTTATCCGCTTTCTGTTCTATCACAGAGTTTCCTTTGAAACTATGTATACCTAGCCGTTCTCCGTTTTCCAGTTGCTGTGCAGCATACTTTGAAATATGGGAGATACCAAAGATTATTATCTTATGTTTATTAGCTAGGCTCTTTAGTTCCTTAATGATGAAATTCTGTCTTTCATATTCGTCATTATAGTATTTAGCTGGTATAGTATCTATCGTATCTATAACCAGCAGTTTTGGGTTGTATGTTTCAATGATCTTGTCATAATCACGTATATCTGGAGAATCACATGTAGTATGTATATGATTCATACTTTCTTTAAGAAATTGATCGTATTCATCATTCCAGACATTGAAATTGTCTTTGCTTAAGCTTAATACACATTGGAAAAACCTTCTGTTTATTAAGTCTTCGCCTACTTCTAATGACATGAACGCAGTTTTAATATCAGGAAATTGTGCTATTATCCATTGTACGAATGCTGTCTTACCAATCTTAGTATTACCACCAAGAATTGCTAAATCGCCAGCTTTGAACGTATAATCGTCTTTAATATCAACAACATCCTTAAGGTTAAACTCACTACTGTATTTAGATTCTTCTATATACTGTTTATAAGCATCTATCATTTGATCAACATTCTTCAGCTTAACACCATGTCCGTAGTCTTTCATCTTATAGTATTTACACTTTGGATCACAATGTGCTTCAAGTATCTCATCCTGACAAGTGTATTGATAGCCTTGTTTGAATGTATCAACTACAAGCCTGTTTATTTCTTCGTTTGAAAAGTCCTGAGGATATGTGCTTATCCAGCTCTGTCCGAGCAAATTGCACTGTTCCTGCGTAAAACCCTTTCTACGCCATATAGATACCAGCCTAAGCAAAGTTAAGTGCCTGTTGCTTACTCTAGCACCATTGTTTACTATGTGCTGCCCACATGTGACATCACTGTTGGTGGGATATTTGGCGTTTTTAAGTACTTTACGTTCTTTAGGTACTTCTTCTTTACTGTGTTCCATCGGTTTCCATATTGGATTAAATCCATTAACCGCTGGAGGTTGTTCATAGGATATATCTTTACAATATTCTACAATATCATTATAATTCATTTTAAGAAATTGCTCATGAGTCAAGTAATTCTTATATAGATTTGTCTTTTTATTGAGTGAAAAAGGTAATCTGATAAGACGCTTGGGATCATAGATCAAATCTACTGTGTCCTTGAAATCACGGACTATAGTTGATTTTACTTCTCTTGCTAAATGGATAGATGGCTTGAATCCATAAAGGTTTGGTATAACCACATGGAATCCACGACCACTAAACCATATATTGACAGATTCTTTCCTTGCTCCTAACTCTGTGAGTTTCCTATAGAGCTGGAAAGTTTTGTCTTTGACTTCGTCTCCTTCGTCTGATCCTTTATCTATGTCAAAAACAATTTTGTCAAGAGCTTGAACACCTTCGTAGTTCTTTATACTTCCGTTTTCTGCAACATAACTTGCAATATCTTCAGTATATAGGAACATACTCCTGTAAATCTCTTTACCGATGTTCTTTTTGACAACTTCATATAATTCATTAAATGGTACAACAGTATTCCTTGCTGATACATCGCCTATTGCAACTTCTACGTAATAGTTGCTGTAGTCCATTTGAACTCCGCATTTTATGTTGAAAAATAGTGGGGGAACCTAAATTCCCCCACATGAGAACATACTATTAAAGCTGATATCCTTTGTTATTAGATTCTTCTATCTCCGCAGGATTAAAGCTTGTGTCAGGTTCATCAGGTCTATAGTCCTTAACCCAGCCTTTATCAACAGCTGTGAAGAACTTTCTTTTCAGAACTTCATCCTGACCTGCTTTAGCTACTTCATTCCAGTAGGTCCAGCCTGTTTTGCCTGTTTTAGTTTGTCCATATACATACGATAAAGTACAGATATCGCTACCCTGTAGTTCTTCTAGGGCTGAATCAGTAAGCTGATTATTCTCATCTACTGATCTATCCCAGTTAAGACCTGCGGATTCAACGAGTATCTTTACTTTAGTTGCAGTACCAAAATTCTTTATACTGCCGTCATCGTTTCTATTGAAGAATCCACCGACTCGCATGGTTGGTTGAAAGCTTTTACCAATGTCAAGAGTTAATTCAATAGCAATATCGTCTTCTCTTCTTTGCCAAGACTCTTTTACATTATATCTGGCAACCACATCTACTATTTTAGATGTTCTTGTGAATACGCCTTTATTTTCAGGCATTTATCTTCTCCTTTTTGATTATATCTTTTAGTTTTTCGATTTTCTCTTCAGCCTGCTTTTCAGTAGGTATACTGGCAATAAACTCTTTTACTTGAGTTGACATTCCAGAACCATTGAATACAGGATCACGGGATAATCGTTCCAGTTTTACGTTTTGATCTATCGTTATCTTGCCTTTAGCAGTTGACTGACCAGTCACAAGTGTTTCCTTGCGATAGTCTAAGTCCCTTATGTCTTCGTTGTACCACAATTCTAATCCAAATCCTGTAGCCATTGAGACTGCTTTCGCTACACATCTGCGAAAAGTGTTCTCTATTTGTACAGAATTGGGATTGTTTTCTGCCTGCATTCTGAAGTCTCTTACTGCAAGGTACTCATGATGGATACTTTCGTCTCCATGTTGATCTGAATATCTGAGTTCGATATGCACTTCAGCTGATCCATCGGGATAAAACTCCACTGGATGTTTGATGTAGTGTGCATTTGGGTCTACAGATTTGATCCTTGACCAACACACTGCCCAAGATAAGTAATCCGCATCGAATTTGCCGTGAGATTTGTTCTCAACAAACTTACTATAGTCCATAGGACGCAGTATTTCGAAGGGATGTTTTGGAGTATCATCTACCATGTTATTTCCTCTTTATTTTAGTAGTGAAAGTTACAAATTGTACTGTATTTTTTCAATAATAAATACAACAATATGAGAAATTAGGGAGATACGAGCAGCAATCTGTCACCTTCCCTAGCGTGGTAGTTATAGATGTCTTGAGCGATCTGCAAATATTGTTTATAGTTCGACTGATCACTTAATTTATAGGTTTGATAACTAAGCTTACTTAAGAAACGATCATGATCGTATTCAGGTGTAGCAAAACAATGCAGCATTGCAATAACAAAGCCCCTTCTTTTGTATCCCTGATAATATTTACCAACACTTGTAATCTTTTCAGCTGTATCTTGTGCTAACGATAAGTTCTTTATCTTAAATGTTCCATTTCTGAAACGCTCAGATAGATTACCGCTAAACATTCTTTGATTAGTAAGTATTGCCTGTGTTTCATTATGTCCAAAGCCGTATTGACGCTTGAATTCTCTGTATTCAACATAATCGTCATACTCTCCGTCTTTGGTTTCAAGAGCTAAATCACAGTAGCAATGCATAAATGCTTCAGCAGTCCATACTTTCATCAATTCATTGATCTTTTGTACATGAACTAAGGTTAGTCCTTTTACCTGCATAAAAGACAGAGGCCAACCTTCTTCTTTGCAGATCATGTATCTGTGTTGACCATCAATAATTTGAAGTTGTTCGTTTACCACAATAGGTATTGGGATAAACATTTCTGTCATTGATTTACGCAACTTTTCAAGATGCGATTTATTTATATTTCTATTTCCAGTTATAAAACTGAATGCTTCATAGTCCTTACTAGTGTAGATTGTACGGACTTCTCTAGCATCTAAAGGTAGTTTATTGTTCATTTTTTACGCTCCAAGATTCTACAATATCATTATAAAGTATTGATGGTGTGTACTCTTCTTCGTCAAAAATGCTATTAGCAATTTCTACCAACAAGTCTTTTGGGCATTCTAACCCAAGCCAATACTCAACCATTTTTTTGTTTACTTTCATTTTTTTGCTATCCTTTTTTAAGCCTTAAGTGAAAAGGACATGATGTTTCGTTGCTTCAGTTGGGTCTTCCACCTAGGGTGCTATTTGTCGAAACAACTGTTAGTGTTAATTCACTTGTTATTCATGCCCTTTTCTGCTTAGTTGTTGTTATGCGTATGCTTCTAGTGCTTCTTTATCAAGCACAATACGTGATGCATACTTAAATGCATTACGCTTGTATTCAGCAGCCTTACCGAACTGTGTATTCTTGATCCAGTTCTTGTAAGTCTTTTGATGATCATAGTATTCAGTTACAGCGTTGTAGGCATCCCAAAGTGTTTCTCCTTTGTTGCCTGCACCGAACTTAAAGTTCTGCTTTAGCTGTTCGAATACTGGTGTGGCAAAGTCTCTGTGTGCTACACCGAGTTCGTTAGTACCACTCATGCCACGATTACGTAGAAACGGTATTACAGCTTCAAAGTAAACTTCAGCCTGTTTTTCGTCGATTTTATGATCATGCATCATGTTCATAATGTCATGTGCCTTAGCCCAGTTTGCATCTGCTTTATCAAGGATTTTACTGACTTCCTTAAGACGTTCACCTACACCAGTTGTATGTTTTATCGAGAATCGCATTGCTTTGTTTCCGTCTAAAGCCCAATCAAGTGTATTCTTACAGACCACTCTTATATCAGTTGGCTGCAGGAATACTGGTGTGCTGCCGTCATGTGAATTCATCAGTACAGCATATTGCAGTATTGTATCATCTCCCACCATATGACTTGATGGTTTCTTCGCAAGAATCCATACACGTTTACCGTTATCTATAGCACCTGCAGTTTCTAATGTATAACCCTTATCAAGTAATACTTTAAATGGTTCAAAAGCATCAGCGTTCTGCAGTACTTCGTATCGTTTTGATACGTTTCCTAATGGATACCAGTTACCTGTTGTATCTTTGCGTATAGTTACAAAGTATCCAGTTGGCATATCTGCTGTTGGTCGAAATATCCCAAAGTTTGTTTTAGAAGTATAGTAAGTTGGAACCTTCTTTACTTTCCAATCCAGATTACCATGAATTATTGCTTCTTCAATGGTAGGAGGATTAGGTAGTTTAACTCCAAGTTTATGCCAAGGTGTTTCACCTACATAAAACATGGTTTCATCAAGCAGTTCGTGTGCCATGATGTTTCTCCTTCGTTGGTTTTAATGGTGTAAGATTGTCAAATGTTAGTCCTTCATGTTGTATCGTTTTTTCGTATAACTCAATCTCTTCTTCAATTGCACTCTTTCTGTTTCTACAACAGTTAATCTGTACCAGTACAGTAGATAATGTATCTTGCAATTTGTATTGTATATCAAGAAGGTTTTTTTCTATAAACTCTTCAAGATGTAGCTTGTTTAGTTCATCATTCATCGTATGTATTCCTTAAGTAAATATAGTATTGATCTCTTAGATGTGTTTTCCAAGGTTTTTCTACAATGTCTATGATATCGTTTACACCAATAGAATGAATTGCATTTTTTCTATCGGTTCTTGCATACCATCTTAAGAAATCTGCAAAGTTATCATGTTCCCAATAATTTTCTTTGTATGCTTGTTTTATGTACCACATTTCATCCGGCATTATCTTTCTCCTTAAATGTTTCCATCCAAGCCTCCACAAGTTTTATTGCCATATCTTTATTTATACTAAATTCTTCTATAACATACTTGTGTACTCCATACATATTAGTTATTCCGCTTTCACGTAATGAATCTAAGTATGGAAATACTTCTTCAGCTAAGTTGTCAAATATGATGTCATTTTCATTAATCATTTATTACTCCAAATTAAAGGGACTGCCGCAAGACGGGTCTTTAAACATGTTCCAGCAGCCCCTATACCCAGAGTACGCTATGCTGAGATAATAATTCTTTTTAACAGCAAGTTAGCGTACTGCAGTTTAGATACCATCTTCAAAACAAAGGGTCTTTTATCGCCATCTACGATCTTGTCATAGAAGTGACGATTACTATTAAACCAATCAGTTAGTTCTACCTTCTTCATACTTCTTAATTCATCAAATGCTGAATTCTGCGTCGGTATGTACGGTCTGATCCGTTTGATGTCCTTTGTCGCTTCTCTCAGAGCTTTCGCTATGAACGTCTCTTTTGTCATCGGTTTCTCCTGAGTTAGTGATATGTATTTCTAAGTTTCCAAAATTGCTCATTGTATCCAATAGGGATATGATCTGTGGTGCTGTAAGTCCTCTTCTTGAGTCCATAATAACACCTTCCAGTGTTATTTCTACGTTGTATCGTTGTCTATTAGACACCCAGTCTACACCTTTAATTGTATAGTCTTTAGCAATCTTGAGAACATTACTTATTGCCCATGTAACATAGGCTATTGTTCTACTTTTACTCAACTTGGTCCTCCTTCATCTGTTTGATGTCGTTATCGAGTTGATATGTGTCATAGATTTCACTGGCAGTAAAATACTGTTTATTAGTTTTTCTTTCCCAGCATGGTTCACACCATCCTATGTCTTCATAACGCACTATTCCGTTATGATCTTCTGATTTTACTTCAGTAAATGTGAGTTCTTTTCCGCATTGAGGGCATGTTTCCCATTTATTCATAATCACTCCATTAAATATGAAATAAGAGGGAATTGTTTGGGCGGGTATGCAGTTATGGATAACTGTACCACCTTGACAAGGAGATATTAGGTTATCTACCCGCCCATTATAAATGCTGGCTTTTTGTTCTTCTTCGCTATTCCGAAGAACTTAGTAGCCTTTCACTACAAAGTGTCTTATAGTCAGTTGACCTCGAGTCCATTGACATAAGCCAGCATTATGTTTTTCTTGGAAAATTTCTTAAACCAGAATCATACATCAATCTTAGCTCTTTGAGCCTTTGATGTGCTTTTCCATTTTCCGCTATTTTTTTATCTTTTAAGAGCCATTCATACATATTAATAGCATCTTTTAGTGTAATACCATGTGAATGTCTCCTGAAAAGTTCAGGATATTTATGAAATGGTATTGGCATGTGGATTACCCGCTTGTTACCTGCTATTTATTGAAAGGAGAACTTAAAAAACTTTCTAAGCCTTTTTCAACTAAAAGCATAAAAGACGGTCTACCATTTCTTCCATAAGGATTTGCTGGTAGCATACCTTTATACCAATTTGGGTTTCCTCTAGGCTGATAAAAGGTTTTTCCGATTTTAGGTTTTTTCATTTTAGACTCCATTCATGTTTGAGTGTTTCGATAGGATCGTTATCTGTCTCTGCAGCTACATAGTTATCATAAGATTCTCTTATTAACCATGCTATTTCTTCGACTTGATCTTTCTTTTGCATTTTAAGGATCGTTTTAGCTACCTTTTTTGATAATTCAGTGAATATTTTATGTTCATCTGGTTTATCATAATAGCAACTTGATCCTACAATAAAGCAGTTATGCTTATGTATCTCCATCTTCGTCTCCTGCTCCCCAGACTGGAAATACGTCTGTTTTTCCAGCTCTGTAGTAGTTTAATGCACCGCCATCATTACCTTCGTCGTCCATTACAGGAAATATCCAAGATCGATCATCAAGTTGGAGACAGATTGGTCTTTTATACCAGCCTGTCTCTTCTGTTTCTTCTGTGGACATCCATTCTATTTTAACAATAGTTTTACCAAGCAGAAGTTTTTCTGCTCTCTTTGTCCAATTAATAGGAAGTTTCATTCTGTACCTTCTATGTTTTCGTCTATCCAGTCTGCTATGTCAGTAAAACTGAATTTATGTTCTGAAGTATCAGGAGTATGAGTATCATTCATAGTAGACAAGACTGAAACTAATTCGTTATCATCTGAACCACCATGTAATATTTCAGGAACTTTTGAATATCTATATTTCTCAAATTCGTATTGCTGTTCAATCCACTCGCCTGAAATATATTCTTCAGGTACTCCTGCGACTGAACAAGCAACACCGAGACAGCAATATTCTGGCTTATCTATAAGTTGTTCGTTTTCTCTTCTTAAAGCTCCAGCACCTTGTGTGTAATTACCACTTTTAAGTGCTTTGACCCATTCTTCTTTAAAATCTTTAGGAAGACTGTATTTATGCTTTAATTTATCATTCATGTGAGGTCCTTTATGTTTAAAGTTCTGCTGTAAAAGAACAAGTATCGTCTTTTTCTACGCATTCAAGTATTTGTTCTCCAAGTAATAGTCTTGCATACCATTCAAGATCGTGATGTACATTAATATGCTCTTGGTATTCTTTGAACCAATGATCTTGAAGAATGTTGTCATTGTAGCCATCATTAGCATCAAAGAATGTGTCAAGACGCTTTTTATTTTTACCAAGCTTGTTTTTACAGATTTTAATTCCTTCTTTTATATCGTCTAAATCGTCTTTATGAAAGAAGTAATTCATTTCTTCTGTCTGATATTCTTCACCACCGAAGAAATTAGCATCTGTACTTCCTTGTACTGCAAACCAGAATTTGCCTTCTATGTCTCCATGATAATATCTACCCATTGGTTTTTTCCCTTGTTTCTTTAATAAACATTTGTCTCACTTGTCCCAATACATCTTCCATGTTTAGTAACATTTGTCTTTCTACTTCAACATACTCAATAGATGCCGATTTCTGTATAGCTGAAATCAACAACTCTACTTCTTTTATGTTATGAAATACCATTGCTTTTATTGTTTTAGCCATATTTAATCCTTATAATTTTAAATAATGAAAAAAAAGGGAAAGGGTGTTAGCCCTTTCCCTATTGTTATTATGCCTGTGAGGACACAACCATGAAACGGTTCGATACTTCTTCACCGTCTTCCTTATGAGTGAATACACTCTTACCAGATGTAAGAATGGTCAGATGTTTGCTCTTGAGATAAGCAATCGTATTATCCAACTCTTCATCTGTTGTGTGAGATTGAACCCACATATTGTAGAATACAGACGGTGCTGGATCGTTCTCGTTTTGAGGTAGCATAGTTGCCTGTACCTGATTCATAGGTATAGTTTCATTAGTCCATTGTTCGTCAACAACTTCTGAACGCTGAAACTGTACACCAGTACGTATTTTACTTATGATGTCCTTTAACAACATAGGTTACTCCTTGTTAGGTTAGTTAATTAACAATGAAAAAAAAGGGTAAAGGATATGAGATGGAATAGACAGGTTTTTTGAAAAAATGCCTTTTTTGAAAGAAAGGATATTTTAAAAATATGGGTTACCTGTTGATGTATTATCAACTTAAGAAGTGCGTCCACTTCAAGTTAGACCGATTCGCTTTTGGCTACTAACGATCTTTTTATAACCCATTTGATCAAAAAAAGGGGAAAATGTATACTTCACACTTTCCCCTATCTTGCTGTGTCCACTAATCAACCAGAGCTTGATGCTCCTTGTAGGTAAATACTTTCTCCATTGTATCTAATTCAGCATCTGCATCGTTATAGTCCTTGAGCTTAGATATGATATTATGGATAGTACTTTCAACATTTCCACCATTATGATAGAATTTAAAGCAGTTAATAGTACAGAAATTGTTCCCTACTGATTCATGCGTGTAGACACTACCGCAACATGTACACCTTTTCATGATAGCATACTCCTTTTGGTGTTTATTAAGAACAACAAAAAAAAGGGTAAATAAATGCGTTTTTTGAAAAGTCCGCCTTAATTACAATTGAGGGTAAATAGATGAAAGTTTTTCAGGGCAGTTTAATTATGCATTTGCAGTAATCTTCAACACGCCACAGCATTACTATTGCACGGAGCGGAATATGACCTGCACTTTTCTACATAACTAAACTGACATAACTGGGGGTGACCCACCTATGCTGGGAACGACCCAACCCTGAATTTTTAAACAAATAAAAGGGTAAGGGCTGGTGTAAGCCCTATTGCAGTTTTGCAGTTTGTGTTTATAAAAGGGTAAGTCCATGATCTGAACCTACCCTTATTATTACTTTAGATTACCAGAGAGGAATAAAGCACTTATTATAAACAAATACATTATTATCTTTATCATATGTATCTAAATAAGCATCATACGCTTTACTGAATTCATCTTCTGGATTAAAATCCATCTCTCTATCAGCACCATTTTCAGCAAATAGGCAATTTAACGTATTTTCTACTATATCATACCATTCTTCATATGTTAACATATTATACTCCGTTAGTTAATTAATAAACACAAAAAAGGGTAAGTCAAATGGCTCCAAAGAGGAGCCAAATGACAGTACCAAGACCAATGACGACAGACACATATAGGAATGTCATAATGGTTATTATAAGCAGATCGTGAAGTAGATTTATGATCTTAATCATGACTGATTAATGAATGGTGATTGTAGAAATCTTTCCATTCCTTTGGCTACATGATCCATAAATTCTAACTTTATGGGTTTATAAGGTTGGAAGTTATCTCTCACGCTCATCATCCATGTATTAAACGATGAATCCTTCCATTCTTTAAGTGCCATCAGTTCATCATACTCGCTAAATGACATGTAGTCATGATCTTTAAATACACCTATGTTATTCATAGTATTCTCCTTTAGGTTAGTGAATTTACACAAAGAAAAGGGTAAACACAGATGTGCCTACCCTTTACTGATGTTACTGCATGTCACATGATGGACAGCCGTCATGATGCTTATGCAATGGCTCTTTACACATTTCTCGCTTACCAGCGTCTATGACAGGCTTGGTGAACTTACGAGTGTAATGAGCTGTATAAGCATATGTACCGACCATTAAGTGAACTGTGGTCATGCCAAGTGATTTGAGTGTATCTAACATGTTAGACTCCTTATGAGTTGGTTAATGAACAACAAATAAAAGGGTAAAAATAAAGCCCCGTAAGGGGCTCTATATTAACTGCTTATGAGGTTGGTATGATTGTACCAATATGGACTGAACAAGGTCACCTTGCAACCATATGTTGTATATTCCATATCTCCGTAAACTTCATGCTTTAGGATAGATGTGCAATAATCCCCGAGTATCTGCTGACTATCTGGGAACCTTTGTAACGAACCATTACATGTAGGAAGTAGATCGTGACAAGTGTCACATCTCTTAGCTTTCCAAGATGACCACCAAGGTATAGGTTCAATTACAAATAGTGAGTTTATGAATGATAGTAATGTGTTTAACATAGTGTACTCCTTGAGTTAATAAAGTTGATACATGAGGGTAAGATAGATGAGCATACCCACACCCTTGAGTAAGGATTAGTACTATGAGGGGGAGGACTGACCACCTGTGCATGGGGCACGTCTGACCATGTAGGCGTAGCGTGAGCGTAGGCTCTGGTCAGGCAGGGGCATGCCAGCTGTGGTCACGGGTGGGGCATGAGTAGATACGGGTGAGCGTAGCGAACACCTTCGACTCAACCCCCGCATTGAACTCAACGTAGAATTCAACGGCAACCCGTAACTTGCGGGGGGTGGGTCTATCTCATCCTCCCACACACATTCTTGATATATTTTTTTGAAGAGTTTTATTAGTATATTCTCTTATGGAAAAGAAGGTTATATACGAGAAGTTCAATGCACTTACTGGTAAGTGGGAAGAGGATTTGATCACAGAGACTGAATGGTTAAATAGCATGAAAGAGTTAGCTGATGAGAAAGAGATTCTAGATGCAGAGTTAGAGATCGTGAATAAGATCATTGAGCAGCACTTGAATGATCCTTTAGTTATCAGTAAATTAGTGGAGAGTAAGGATTAACACTAAGTATATACTTAGGTATATATACTATATAAGTAAGTATATATACCATATAGCTTACTCAGGGTATGTACTTGTGTACTTACTTAGTGTACATACTCGTGTACTTACACTGTAATGGAAAAATTAAAAAGAAAACTTAAGAAAAAGACAAAAGTCTATAATATTTATACTCAGAATGAGGCTGATGAAGCTGGATTAGACTATTCTCATTGGAAACAGACTCAAACAGGTGATTATGCTCTTTCAGACGATGGTTTTGTAGGCAAGTGTATAGGCAGAAAAGACTATACGGACAAAAAAGGTCGGGTTAAGACCTTTGTCAGGCTTGCCTATGGTGCGAACTGGGCGGGAAATACCAATAAGATACAATATCTTAAGAATAAGGAGTACGGAGTCTATACTCAGGCAAACCCGGAAGCTAATAACTGGGCTGTGCGTGAAGCTAATACAACCCGTGCCAAGAACCTTGTAAATGCCTATGTGGGGCAGTTAACTTCCACTAAGAAGGTAGATTACAACCAACTAGGGATGATTTACCGCCCAGATCAAAAAGAGCCTGCGGCTACAGTACGCAGAGTTTTAAAACAAGAGGTTATTAAAAAGATGGTAGAGAAAAAACTAAGGGAAGTTTTATCAGAAAAGGGAATCAATAACTCATCTGTTCTTGATACTATGCTGGAAGGACTGGATATAGCAAGAGCAAAACAGGATGTGACTAATATGATTAAGATTTCGGATGCTTTTATGGAGCTTCTGGAAATGAAACCCAATAAAAAGATTACAACAGATATGCTGCAGCTGGATGTTTCAAATAGCATTGGCGATATCATAGCAAAAGAAGAAAAGTCTTTTAAGGTGTCCCGAAAAATAGAAGAAGATGAGCCAGCAGAATAAAATAAAAAATAAACTGACTGGCAACCTTATGCTGTTTGGTAAGGTAACTATGCCTAATATGTACTCGGCTCCGTCACCTGACTTCCATTATGAGATCGCAGATCAACTAATGGACTTCTCAAAGAAGCAAATTAACATTATAGCCCCTCGTGGACACGCCAAATCATCTATAGTTGGTGGTGTGTTTCCTCTCTATCATCTCATGTTCCATGAGGGGCAGAAACTTGTAGTATTAGTATCCAGAACACAAGATCATGCTATTAAATTGCTTGGAACTATCAAGGATACACTTGATTTCTCCACCAATTTCCGTTCTATATTCGGATATTGGGGACAGCATAGTGCAAGACAGTGGGCTAAGAGTGAGATAGAGCTGAAAGACGGGTCTATGATTATATGTAAGGGTACAGGACAACAGCTAAGGGGAATTAAGAAGGGGAATCAGCGTCCTACATTGATTATTGTGGACGATCCTGAAGACGAAAACAATACAAAGACTTCAGAAGCTATGGAAGTAAACTTAAGATGGCTCCTGCAGTCTGCACTTCCGTCACTTGATCCTAAATCCGGCAGGATAGTGATTATCGGAACTCCACAACACCAGAGATGTATGGTGGAAACGCTGAAAGAAATGAAAGGCTGGACCAATATGCACTTTGCACCCAGCCTTAAGAAGAAGATATCTCTATGGGAAACGTGGCATCCAATAGAGAGTCTTATAAAGAAGAAAGAAGAGCTGGAATCTATCAATAGGGTATCCGTTTTCTACCGTGAATACCTATGTCAGATTATCGGAGATGAAGACCAGCTCTTTAAAGAGAAATACTTCCAGTATTACAAAGGAAAGATTACTCATAATGAAGAAAAAGATGCTTTCCTTGAGATTACAGACAGAAATGGGAAAGCAGTAGAAGAAAAAATTCCAGTAAATATATTCATGGGGGTTGATCCTGCATCATCTACACGGAGTACAGCAGATTACTCCACTATAGTAGCTGTTGCTATTGATAACGATAACAACAGGTACGTTCTCCCTTACTACCGCAAGCGGGCAACCCCTATGAACTTGGCAGACCAGATTATAGAGTATTTCAAGATATATAAACCTTCAAAGGTACGTATTGAGTCAGTAGGTTATCAGGAAATGCTCAGGGAATACGTAAAAGACAAATGTGAACGTGAGAATCTGTTTATAGCAGGTCTTGAGATACGTGAGAACCCAAGAAATAGCAAATCAGCCAGATTAGAAACGCTTGAACCTTATTTCGCACAGAACAAGGTTTATATACAAGATACTATGGTTGAATTGAAGGACGAGATGCTATTATATCCACGAGCAAAGCATGATGATCTTCTGGATGGGATGTATTATGCTATGAAGAAAATATATCCTCCATATCACAAGAATGAAGATGAGAAGGAACAAAAAACAGTACATGTGTCTAAAAATAAACATTATGACTGGATGTCATGTTAAATTGTATTTAATTTTTAAGGAGTAATTAATATTATATGCCTCAAATACATCCAGAGACACAAGCAACTCACGATATATTTAACGACTACAGCTCTGCCCGGAAGAACTGGGCTAGGCAAGCTGTAGAAGATGTAGAGTTCAGATCAGGTAAACAATGGAAAAAAGAACAGGTAAATGCTCTCCGTGCTCGTGCACAGGAGCCTTTAGTTGTTAATGTAATCCATCCTTCCGTTGAGCAGGCTAAGGCTATGCTCACATCCAATGCTCCCAAGTTTCAATCCACTGGTAGAGATACTTCAGATACTAAAGTAGGCAGAATTTTCTCTGACTTAATGTCTTGGGTATGGGATATCTCAGTAGGGAATGCAGAGCTTAAACGCTGCATAGATGATTATTATGTGAAGGGTATGGGTGTTATGATGAGCTATATTAAGCCTGATGCTGATTTTGGAAGAGGCGAAGTGATGGTTAAGTCTATTGATCCACTCTCGGTATACTTCGATCCAGATTCAGAAGACCCTTTCTGCCGTGATGCATCTAATGTAGTTGTTGCTAAACGCATGACAGAGAAAGAGCTTGTTGAAATGTATCCTGAATTCGAGGATGCTATTAGAGAGTCTCAGGAAACAAGCCATATCAGCGACTTTGATCAAAATAGGTTTGGTCTGTTTGATGAAGATGTAGTTCCTCAATCAAGGAAGCAATCTCTTCTTAATGCAGAAGATGAGCGTGAATTGGAAGTATTTGAGAGATATAATAAGGTTAAGACTCCTTATTACAAGATATTCGATCCATTTGAGAACAGAGAAGTTATATTAAACGATCCGCAGTATGATGAATACAGAAAAGAACCTGCAGCTATAGTAACTACAGCAGATAGTCAGCAGATATTTACCGATCAAAGCAATGTAAGTAATTTTATGCAGATCGTAGAAACTGTAGGAAAGGTTTATCACCTAGAAGAAGACCCAATGTCAGGTCAGCCAGTTCCTGTAAAAGGAGAAGAAACCATTACTTCTATACCCAATAGTACAACAAGTATAGATATGATTGATAAAGGTATATTGATTGATAGTGATAAAATCATGATGACCAAGGTTATGAATACAAATATCAAGCAATGTATATCCGTAGGCGATGTTTATCTATATTCTATTATTCTTCCTATCGAAGATTACCCTGTTGTGCCTTTTATGAATGGACATAACAGGAATCCTTATCCAACTAGCGATGTCAGGCTTGTCAGAGGACTTCAGGAATATATAAATAAGATTCGTTCTCTTATAGTAGCACATGCAAGTTCTTCAACTAACGTGAAATTGCTTATTCCACGTGGTTCTATGAACAAGAAACAACTCGAAGAAGAATGGGCAAAAGCAGGAACTGCTGTTATTGAGTTTGATCCTGAACTAGGACAGCCTATTGTAGCTGGTCCTGTTCCTCTTCCCAATGAGCTTTATAAGAATGAAGCAGATGCGAAGCAGGATATTGAAAGGATTCTGGGAATATATACATTTATGCAGGGCGATGTAGGTTCTGCACCGCAGACATTTAAGGGTACTATAGCAATGGATGAGTTTGGACAACGCAGGATTAAGTCCAAGCGTGATGATATCGAATCATCCTTGAATCAACTGGCTAGGTCTGTAGTAGGCTTGATACAATTTGTATATCAATCTGAAAAGACAGTCAGATTAATTCAGCCCAACAACAAACCCAAGGAAGTAAAAATTAATCAGAATATCTACGATGATGTCTCTGGAGAGCTAATCTCTAAGATAAATGATATAACAATAGGTAAATATGATGTAATTGTTGTTTCTGGCTCTACCCTTCCATCTAATAGATGGGCTAGATTTGAATATTACATGGAACTCTTTAAGGCTGGTTTAATAGATCAGACTGAAGTACTTAAGCAGACTGATGTTGCAGATATGGAAGGAGTCCTTCAGAGAGCTGGACAAATGCAGCAATTACAAGGTCAGGTTCAGCAACAGCAAGAACAGATCAAGAAGTTAGAAGGTGATCTACAAACTGCACAGCGTGAATCTGTACATGATCGCAAAAGAGTTGAAGTTAAAGAATTTGAGAAAAAACTGGCAAAGGCTGAGGCGAAAGCAGAGATGGCTACACAGCTATACAAAGAAAGAGCCGCAGACGAGCTTAAGAAGCTTCGTGAGGAAGTGAAAAAAGCAACCAGTAAAAAGGTCGGTTTAAAATAGCGGTTGCTGAAAACAAATCGCAAAGGAGAAAAACATGGCTGAAATATCACAAGAAGCTGGACTAAAAGTTGATGCTGATCCGTTTGGATATGGAGTAGAGAACCCAAAGGTTCCCGTTGAGGGAGTAGAGGTTCCGGCAGGTAATGACGTAACGAATACCAATTTATTCGAAGTCGATGTATCTGGACCATCAATCAACGAAACGCCTGTAGGAGAGCAGCAGGCTGAAAGTGAAGTTGTCTCTCAACAACCTGCAAAAGACGACCCGAGTAGGTTTGAATACTGGCAGAGTCAGGCAGACAAGGTGAAGGGTGAGTTGTCACAGACACAGCAGGAGCTTGCTTACTTTCGTGAGCAGGCTATGCAGGCTCAACAACAGACACCCCCCAATGGACAACCTAATGGACAGATGGTTCAGCAGGATTCATTGCAGTCACCCGTCAAGCCAGAGAAACCAGTCAACTACAACGAGGTTGATGCGTACAATGACCCCGAAAGTGCTTCTTTCAAGTACCGTTTGAGTAAAGAGAAGTATAACGATGACTATATTACATTCATTGAGGACAGAGAAACGAAACGTGAGCGTGAATACGCAGAGCGTTATCAACAGGCTATGATTGAGCAGGAGAGTAATAACCTTCGCAATAATGCCTATTCTCATGTTGTCAGTTCATATGGATGGGCTCCCGATCAGGCACGTAATTTTGTCGAATGGGCGAGCAATCCAAATAATGTCACCGTTGACCATCTTGCCAAGCTGTACCAAATGAAAGATGCACCGAACGCTCAAGTTGAGCAACGCAAAGGACAGATTATCAAAGAACGGGAAATAGCGTCAATGCCAAGGACTGCAGCTGTGGAAACTGGTAAGACCGAACCTCCTATGAATGATGAAGATACGTTCAATGCGGGTATGCTGGGCTGGAAGCGTTCATAAAGAAAGGACAATAAACAATGGCTGAAACAAAAAAGTCAATGTATAACGGCGGTACTGCCGGAGTCCTGTATACGGATCGAAGGGATTTCTACGTCAGCCCACAAGTTGTAAAAGAACTTTGGACTGATGTTGCCCCTTTCACTACTGTGATTTCGAACCGTGAAAGCAGGAAAGTGCCAGACCCAATTTTTAAGATGTTCGAGCATCGTAATCCTTGGGTAAAACAGAAGTGTCTTGTTAATAACGGTTCTGGTGTTACACTAGATGATGACGATAGTGGCGATACAGTTGCTGTCGATGGCATTGTTGGTTTGTCATCTAGCCCAGATGATTCATGGATCGGATTGGTATTCGAATTCTGGAATGTTGCAGAAACAACTAAAGCTGGAACAGCTGTAGTTACTGCAGTATCAGGTTCTAACCTTACCATGAAGTCGCTTTCTGGAGCCGCATTCAGTGTCGTAGATAATGCCCCGATGTATGTGATCGGTAATGCACAAGGTGAAGGTATGACTGCACCTGAAGCGTGGGCTGATGAATTGCAGGTAGTCTATAATTCTTCACAGATATTTAAGACTCCTTTGCAAATTACTGGAACACTATTGGCTGCTTCACTTCGAGGAGAGTCCTCAGAGTTAGCACGTTTACGTGCACAAAAAAACCAAGAACACAAAATGCAAAAAGAAAAGGCTTTCCTTTTCGGACAGCGTGATAGTGGAACTGGTTTAGGTGAAGCTGCATACGATGCAGGCAATAAAGCATCTAATGTTGATGAAACATTTGCTGACGATGGAAGAACAGATGCTGGAGGCAATGTTCTTAGGACAACCTATGGTGCTGTAAGTGCTATGGATAAATACGGTGAGAGTGGTTCTTATGATTATCAGAACGTCTTTAGTATTTCAGAGGCTACTTATACCTATAATAGTTTTGTGGACGACATGGAAAAGGTTTTCCAGTATGTTCCTGAAGCTGGTGTAAAGAGAGCTTTCTGTGGTGCTGGTGCACTTGGATACTGGTCTAAAATGGCTGGTAGTGAAGGTATAGCTGGATCATCAGGCTGGACTGTTAATCTGAGTGACATGAGACGTGATTCTCTGGGCTTTAACTATAAGATACTTGAGACACCTCACGGTATCCTTCAGTTGATTCCAACTCCCGCATTGCGTGGACCTTATAACAAGTACATGCTTGTTGTTAGTGAAGAGAATCTTTTTCATGCTCAGTATCGTTCACCCATGTATCAGGCTAACATCAAAACAGACAACGCTTTTGATGGAGTAAAAGATCAATACTTCTCCGATGAAGGCGTTGGCATGACATTAATAGAAAGTCATCATCTGTTTAAAGTTACAGATTAAGGAGGCTAATTATGGCTAGACCTTATATAGGTGGCTCAAGTGCTGCATGCGTAAGTAAGACTGCAAGTTTTTCTATTGGACAATCTGATCATGGAAAAGCTTTTATTCTATCTGGTAGTGCAATTACTGTTACATTACCTACTATATCAAGTTCCTTTACTGGATTTAGCTTTAAGGTTATATCTGGTGATACAAGTGAACATGTGGTATCTGGTGGTGCAAGTAAGATATACTATCATGGTAGTTATGGTGCTGACCATGCAACAAATACTGGTAGAGACATACACGAAACAGTATCATCTTTAACATTAAATGCTGGTGCAATTAATGATACGATTGATATTCTTTGTGATGGTACAAACTGGTATTGTAGTGGATCAACAAAAGCTACTGTTGATGCTTCTTAACAGCTAACTAAACTCGGGGGGAGATTAATAGTCTCCCCTCGAATTAAATTATGGCAGATTTTCAAGAACAAGCAATGGGAATAACTGGCTTGACGATAGACGCAAGTTCTACTGCTCCTAGTCGGGCAGAGTTTTCTACATTTTTAAATGACGGTGTTATTGATGTAACCGATAGGCATTTAAGAAGAAAGCCTTCTGATGATCATTTATTTTTAGCTGTTTCATCTGAGCAAACATCTCAAGGATTAAACTTAAATGGAGCTAAGATCACTTCAGTTGTTAGAGAGTCTGGAACTAATAATGACTGGAGAGAGTGTTCAAAAATTCATCCTTCAAAGCAAGGACAGGCAGTAGCATCTGGTAGCCTCCATCTTGCCACTACCCATAATCCAGTATATACTATTCTTGATAATGGAGCTATAAGTGTTTTTCCTGCTCCCGGTTCTGATCCAAATGCATTTAAAGTTTATTATGTAAATAATTCACCTGTAGAGACGGATGGGACCGCATTAGACCATGCCAGTACTGGTATAAAATTCTTTCCAAAAGATAAAATATACTTAGTGATATTGTATGCCAGTATAAAATCTTTACAAAGTTATTTATCTTCAATTAATATATCTACATTTAGCTTGAGTGCATCTGCACCAGCTACAGTACCAAGTGCTCCTACTATATCGGGAGGTTCAGTGGGTGCAATAACAATAGCTTCGTTACCTACTGCCCCTGCATATACAGCACCCGTAGTTAGTGGAGACACTCAAGAAATAACTGGAACGATAGTTGCTGGAGCTATAGGATCAACTGGAGATTTCTTAAATTTTCAACACTGGTATGATGTCCTTGCTGACATGATAGAGACAGAAGAAGATGTAGAGCTTGCAAATGCACAAATGCAAAAGATATCAACTTATATACAAGCCTATGGACAGGCTATGCAAAACCAACTTAATGTTTTTAATGATGCGAATGTTGAGTATCAAGCTGCCATTCAAAGAAATCTTCAGCAAGCTCAGATTAATATGCAGGATGCTCAAAAAGAAGCAGACCTTACTTTACAGGCAGCAATACAAGATTATACATTAGAGTTACAGAGAGTGTCTGCAGATGCATCCAAATATCAAGCACTCGTAGGTGCAGAGATTCAAACATACCAGCAGGAGTTAGCTGAAAAAACATCAGAGTATCAATGGATGACGGCAAGACTTCAAGATTTAAAACAAGAATATTATCAAGCTTTTAGCAATCCACAACAACAAAAGGTGAGATAAAATATGGCAGATGATGCAAATAGCAGAGTATCAGCATCTATATTTTTAGATGAAATAAAAACAAATATATCTGGAATAAGCAATTATACTCCAGCTGATTCTGCTGAAAAATGGATATTTGCAGAAGTTTCTGTTGGTAATGGAGCTAGTACAAATTTATTAGGAACCGGTAATGATTATCTTGGTTCTGGCATTGCAGTTTCACTTACGGATACTTTTCAATGGATTTTTATAAAAAATCTTTCAACAACATCTACTGAGGGTGTTGGTATAGATTTTAATGCTGGAACAGCTGCTTACAATTTAAAAACAACGATGTTTATAGGGGCTGGAGAATCTATAATTGTTAAAGTTCCCAATTCTTCTGTTGAAGATTGTCATGCTCGTTCTTGTACTATGGATAGCACAGGCAGTTACCCAAGTGCTCAAGGAAGTGCTACAGTCAAAGTTCATGTTGCCGGTATTTTAAACGATAGGTAAATAATATGACACAAACACAAATAATTGAAATGGTACAAATGCATCATCCTGAGATGGGCGAAACAGAAATACGTCTTTATCTAAATAAAGCATTAGATGAATTCTGTGAAAACACAAGGATATTAAAAGGTCAGCAGACTTTTACCACTACAGCAGATACACGTTATTACAAACTTGATGATCTTGATGCTGACGGAAGTGAAGCAGATCAACATAAGTTTATTGATGTTAGTAGAGTTGATTATAATAATTACCAAATATCTAGACTGCAAGACCCACCAGAAAAATATTCGAGTTCATAATGGCTACAAATGAAAGATCAAAGGCTTTAGAGCATGTCTGGTGGATAGAATATGCATCAGAAAAATCTGTAGGATATCACGTTCCATCTCTTGCTTTAGCTAAAGTAACTACTGCTGATACCACTACAAGCTTTGGTACTGCTACATCAGGTAAGACCGTAAGGGTGTATGGTTCAGTATATGATGAAGATTTTGTTTCTACTGGTACTGGCATTGCTCTTACAGAAGAGCCTAATATACCGAGTCAGTTTCATGAGGGATTGGCACATTATGTAATCATGAAAGGTTATGAAAACAAAATATCAAAAGACCCACAAGCTTTACAGAAATCTGGATACTTCAGGAATTACTGGGAACAGTGTAAGAAAATGGGCACAGAGTATGGTAACAGAAACTTTGATTCCACAGGGTTTAGTATTAAACCAGCAGACGGATTCTTAATGTAATATAAATAAACAAGCCCATTCACGGATGGTCAATCCTTAGGGCAGGAGGCAAACATGGCAAAACTACATTCACTCACAGTACAAGAAGGCGTAAACGCAGGCGGCTCAGGTGGTCAATGGACCGTCAATGCTATAGCCACTCATAGCAGTACAGCAGAAGGACACACAGTACATGTAGATGTATCTGGTGCAGCACAGATCGGAGTTTTAGCTGCTGGAGAGCTTTATTTTAATTTCTCCAGTACAACAGAAGATGTTGAAACCGATAATGATCTTTATCTTCCAGCGAATACATTAGTATTTATAACAGTACCTAGAGGTATAGGAAATACAATATACTTCAATCACTTAGGTAAAGGTGCTGCATGTGCAACTAGAGTAGTGGAGGTTTAACATGATTGGTACATTTATAAGTTCAGAGTCTGGATTATCTTCAGGCGGTACAATATCTGGCGACCTGACCATTGATGGTGACTTAACTGTAAATGGTGATAATGCCGCTAATATAAGTGAAATAGTTACTGGAGATATGACTATAACATCTTCAGCAGCAGGTGGACATCCAATACTAACCATATCTAACACGAATGATGATGCAGAACCAACTTATCTTAAATTTGTAAAAGACACAGCCACAAGTGCGGCAGACAATGATGAGATTGCAAAAATAGAATTTTATCACGATGACGATGGCAATAATCAAACTCGATATGGAGCCATGATTGTTTCAGCTACAGATACAGCCACGTCGTCCGAAGATACTAAAATCAAATTTATGACAAGGGCGAATGCTACTGACACCGAAACGCTTACGCTTGAGTCAGCTAATGTGGGGATTAGAACTACACCACAAAGCCTATTCCATTTACATCAAGCGACATCTGGTGCAACCTATATGCAGTTCACAAATAGCACAACTGGAAATAGCGATGCGGCTTCTGGGACAAGGATAGGTTTAGACTTAAATGAAAAATTTGTTATTTATCATCAAGAAGATACAGATATTAATTTTTTCACAGGAGCAACTCCCACGCAAAAAATGACCATCACATCCGCAGGGCTGGTCGGAATTGGAGTAACTCCAGAAGCTTGGGATACGTTTGATGTAATACAGTTAGGAGGTTACGCATCAATATCTGGACAATCTGGTACAGTTGCTGGAAATGAAGCATGGTTTGCTTCAAATGCTTATTACGCAAGCGGATGGAAGTACATCATCACAGATGAGGCAAGTGCCTTTGAACCAAAGAATGGGGAATTATTATTTAAAACTGCCGCTTCTGGTAGTGCTGACGCAAGCATTAGTTGGGTTCAGAATATGAAAATTGATGTCAATTCCCGAATCTCTCTCTCGAATAATGATGCAAGTGGCGGAGCATCCAATACCATTTTCGGATATCAAGCTGGTAATTCTATAAGGTCTGGACAAAGCACAGTTGCGGCTACTTATAATACATTTATTGGGCATAATGTAGCGGTTGCAACATTAACAGCAGATGCTGATTATAATACTGGTGTTGGATATTTAGCAATTACAGCCTTAACAGAAGGAGCACAAAATGTAGCAATAGGTGCTTCTGCATTAGCCGCTTTAACCTCAGGCGATGAGAATGTAGCTATTGGTTCAAGTGCTGGAGATTCATTCACAAGTCAAAGTCGAAATACAGTCATAGGTAAAGATGCCGCACAGGCATCAAATGCTGGTAATATAGTTGCTGTAGGTTACAAAGCACTTGAAGATTGTGGGTCAGATGGAACGGTTGGAATTGGACATTCTGCTGGGATGAATATCTCATCTGGTGCTAATAATGTTGCTGTGGGTGGAAATGCCGCCGCAAATCTCACGACTGGTGCGGGAAATACAGTTTTAGGAAAGGAAGCATTAGATGCCGCTAATGCTGGAGAATCTTCAAATGTAGCTATTGGGTACGGGTCAATGGGTGCGGTTGACGAAACAATCAATAGTGGAGCTGGTGTTCATTCAGCAGACCATAATATTGCTATAGGTGAAAATTCATTAACTGGAGGAGCATTAGGTGGTGGAGATGTAAGTGACTCTACAGATAGAAGATTGAATTACAATATTGCTATTGGGAGCAATACTCTTAATTCTACTGGAACTAATGCACAAATAGGTACGATTGCAATCGGGTATCAATCACTCACTGCCCTCACATCTGGAGGTCATAACACAGCTATTGGATATCATTCAATGTTAAAACTTACAACTGGAGCTGAAAATGTCGCAATCGGGAAACTGGCGATGGAAGAAGCAGATGGTGGTGAAAGTTATAATGTCGCTATTGGTTTTCATGCTATGGGAGATGTTGACCATGATGATTCTGATGCAAACGTGGCGATTGGTGGAAGTGCATTAACTGGTGGCGATGCGGCAGTAAAAAATTGTGTTGCTATTGGATATAACGCTCTTGACCATACCGCTGGAAATGCTCAAGATGGTACTATAGCGATTGGAAAAGATGCTCTAACATCACTCACATCTGGTGCAAGCAATACTGCTATTGGCTACTATGCTGGAAGAGTGCATACGTCTGGAGGAGGTAATACGATTCTTGGTCATGGTGCATTTTCAGATACGGATGCTGGAAGTAACTCAAAAGCATCAGCAAATAATACTGCTATTGGCGTTAATGCAATGGGTGGTACTTGGGCTAATGCACAGACAGATAATTGTGTAGCGATAGGTCATTCTGTTATGACGGGTGCGTTGAGTGATGTTGATGGTACAGTAGCAATCGGAGCATCTGCCTTAGCTGCCCTCACATCTGGTGATGGTAACGTGGCTGTGGGGTATCAAGCTCTTGCTGAACATACAACTGGTGCGAACTGTATTGCTATCGGACACGGGGCTATGAACGAAACTGCTGGTACTTCAGCATCTACATCTGGAAACAATATAGCTATTGGTACAAACTCTATGGGTGGTGATTGGTCTGATACTGGTAGTGAGGGCAACGTAGCCATTGGTAACGATACATTATCTGCCGTTTTAGCTGGTGTACAGACCAGTATTGCTCTGGGACATAGTGCGTTGGCGGCGGCTACTTCTGGCGACAGTAATACTGCTATCGGGTGGAGTGCTGGTGCTGGAGTCACTACAGGACACAGTAATGTTATATTAGGTCGTGGAGCCTGTAATGATACTGTGGTTTTAGCTGATGGTACTGCAAATATTGTTATTGGTATGAACTCACGTACAAGTGCTACTGATTCAGCTAATCAGATTGTCATTGGACATGATATATCTGGGACGGGTGATAATGATTTTGCTTTCGGTAAAGCATCTAATGTCGTTCATAATGATTTCGATACAGATGCGGCTTGGTCACGAACATCAGATGTCAGACTAAAAACGAGTATTAATAATGCTGTTCTTGGATTAGACTTTGTTAATGATTTAAGACCAGTTACTTATAAATGGAAATCCACACAGGATTTAGACGAATCTGATTCACAATTATCTAAATTGCTTCCTAAAGACGTATTAGATGAAGGTGGAAAAGTAGTTCAAGCTAAAAATACAGTAGAGCATATGAATACCGATACAATAATGCATGGTTTAATTGCTCAAGAAGTTAAAGAAGCTCTTGATAAAGCTGGGGTTGATACATTTAAAGGTTGGTCACAAGATGATGATGGTGTACAAAATATCTCAAGAGAGATGTTTATTATTCCACTTATCAAAGCAGTACAAGAATTAAGTGCAAAAGTGGAAGCATTAGAAAAGAAATAATTAACTAAACAAGGAGTCAATACAATGGCTAAAGACAAAAAAGAAAAGCCAGTCTTGAATCTCGATGATAAAGAGTATGTAATCGAAGACATGACTGACGAACAGAAAATGATGGTAAATCACATTAACGATTTACAGAACAAACAGAATACGAATCAGTTTATGGCTGACCAGCTTTCTGTTGGTAAAGAAGCGTTTATTAATATGCTTCGTGCATCATTAACTGCTGAACCTGAAGAGGCTGAAGCAGAAGCATGATAGTAAGAAGGTGTAGTCAGGGTCATCGAGTTAGGATTCATAGAAATACAACTCCCGGTGCTACTCGCACAAAAACTTATGCAGATGGGTCTACAGAGACTCTGACGTACCCTTCATCTTATGCATACTTTGTTGATGTAGATGGTGACATAAAGAAGAGAAGCAACAGCTTTAAAGTAATTGAAGAGTTTTATGTTGATGAATGTGCTAAGAAGCATGGCGATGGACATGGAAGACTATTAGTAGGAGGACATCATATAATTAATGGTGTTGCTACTACACAAGCAGATTATCCTACAGATGCAAATACTAAAGCAGAAATAAAAAACTTTTATGATAAGCGTGGCATTTCTTATGGTTCTAGCGAAACAAAAGCAAAGCTTCTTTCAAGGATAAGATATCAATATGACGGAGAAGGTCGTGCGGTATCAAAACATATAGGTATATAAATGGCTAAAGGAATCAGGAAATACACTGCTGCAGAAGCTACATCATTAGCTATAGGTCAATTAGGCTTTGATCTTATAGCGGAGCATGATACAAATTATTCTAGTCCAGACTCAGGTTCTTGGGTTGCTATTCAAGCACTTGGTAAAGACAGCAGTGGAACATCAGAGTTTTTAAAGTTGAAAGCAACCTGCAATATAGGAGACGGTCTTAACAGTGCGTTTTTTTATTTAATTCCGGGTGAGATACTTTATGGCAACTTTGCCACTATACTTAATCATTCAGACTCTACAGCGACATGCATAGCTTACAGAGGATAAGAAGGACCAATAGGATTAAGCGTAAACTTAGATCAGTGAATAGAGAATCTAATATACCAGAAAAACAAAATATTTTTAAGAGAGTTTTTAACTGGATTAAAACAAGGATACTTAGTAAATGAGTTACAATGAATCTATTTCTACAAGTTATGGAATCCCTATAAAGTATATTTATAAGGGACTCTAATTACTAAGTAGTATGTCCAATGGGAAACCAGAAACTGCGAGAAGTTATCGTGGTACTGTCGTTGATGATAATGCTATTGTTAGCATTAACCTCAAATGGTTGGGGCAGTTACTTGCTCTGGTCGGCATGCTTGTTTATGGGTATTGGCGTGTGGAAAGCAGACTTGGAGGACTTGAAGATAAGATGCTTGCTGCGAATGAGCAGATTGGGGATTTACTTAATAAACACATCGTGGTCGAAAGGGCTGAGAGAGAAGAGCTGGCAGAGAAAGTAGCTTTTTATGAGAAAGAATTTAACATTAACCCACTTAGTTGGGGAAAGCGAAAGAAAAAATAATGAATGAGTTTTTAGCATTATACGCAGAATATGGAATGATTGGTGTTGTTGGCTGCATGTTTGTTTTTATGGTCTATCAAAATGCTAAAAGATCAGAAGAACAAGCTAAGTCAATTAATGATTTACAAATTGAAAATAAAGGTCAGTCTGAAACATTGGAGAATATGGAAGGTATGTTGATTAAATTAATTGACAGATGGAACAAGTCTGACGAAACTAGAGATAGAAGGCATGAAGATTCTGTAAGAGAAATTAACGACATGTCTGATGTATTAATGGAAATTAAAGGTTCTGTATCAAGGATAAATGGTAAATGATTATGGATAGTTTAAGAGTCACAGGAATAAGTACAAGTCTAGGTTTAGTCTACTGGACAGATATTATATCAGGAGTATTGATGTGCATAATGTTTACAGCACAGATTTATTACCTATATTTAAAAACAAAAAAGATAAAGGAGAGTTAATATGGATATTAAATCAATGTTAATCAAGCTGGCTGAAGAACAAGCACAGAAGATGCAAGACGAAGCTATGGGACATCTAAGATCAGATGAGTTCTCAGATGCTCTTGCTACCAAGATAAATCAAAAGATAGATATTCCATTTGTCTCAGAAGATAAAGAACAGATTTTCTTTGAGAAAGTAATGGATGTAGTTACTGATATGCTTGAAGGCGTATTTAAAGGTAAGTAATATGCCTAGATTTGGCAAAAGATCAAAAGAGCGTCTTAGAGGTGTTGATGCAAGGCTTGTTAATGTCCTTAACGAAGTTGTTAAGTATTTCGACATCACGGTCATAGAAGGCTTACGCTCTCAAAAGCGTCAAGATGAGCTTGTAGCTGAAGGCAAGTCTAAGACAAAGTTTGGAAAGCATGTTTTAGGTAAGGCTGTAGATATAGCTCCTTATCCTATTGACTGGCAAGCACGTGATGACTTTCATTTATTAGGTGGATTTGTATTAGGCGTAGCTTCTCAGATGGGAGTAAATGTTCGTTGGGGCGGGGACTGGTCGGCATCTAGCTTGTATAAAGGAAAACGCACAACTAAAGATAACTCGTTTGACGATCTTGTCCATTTTGAATTAAAAGAATAAGATCATGCCCAAGCAGATATTCCAAGTTAAAGACTTTAGTGGCGGTCTTAACACCTTGCAATCTGGCGTTGATATTAACGATAATCAAGTACGTCAGGCTAAGAATATCATGTTTAATATACGTGGTATTATACAGTCAGCATATAGTATGGCTGGCACTACTGAAGTTGCTCCTAATGGCAATGGCAATCTCTTAACTCGCTCTACCTATAGCAATACAAATATAAACTCAACTTCATCAGGAGAGTCTGTACAGGCTGGATATGGTCTTGGTTATTTTGAAACAGACTATATTAGAGATGGAGTCTCTGTTGCTGTTTCTACAGCAGATCAAACTGGAGGCGACGAAGATGGTTTTAAATTTGTTAGTTCAACTACTGCAAATACACTTAGTTGTAAAATAGGTGGAAGCGATCAGAATCTTGCATCTAGCTTTCCAGTAGGATCAAAGATTCTTATAACAGCACCTACTTTTCCCGCTGATGGAATAGACCCACATGGTCAAGGTGTTTATAATGTTGTAGGGATTGCTAATACTAATAATTTAGTTTTAGATAGAAATATACAAGTAACTATTGAGACACCGCCTGAAATATTTTGGGCTGCTACCGTTAAGGGGTTTACTGCTGGGGATCAAGTTACTTTAATTGCTAATCCTAAAGAACATAAAATAGACACCTTTTCAGCAAGTTCTTCTACTAAATGGAATTCAGATACTATTACATTAAGGTCTTCTGAGACTGGAACAGAATCTAGGGTTAGGTATTATGCAATAGATCAATCAATTAGATGCTGCGATACAGCGACATCATCTGATTCCAAAATTCAATGGTATGGGTTTATTAATAGAAGACACTTTGATCAGGCTGATGCAAGTACTGATGATAATTCATATCTTGGTTATTATTCAAAGGATAACGACCTAGCAAAACCGACCAATGGTGATTGTGTAGATGGTGGCACAACGCCTGCAGTATCTACTTATGCAACAGCGGGCAATGGATTTGATTTTAATATCTCTAATAATACTGGTGTCGATGGTCTTATATCAGCAGGTGCTTATGAATTTGCACAAACTTTTATATATGATGATAATCAAGAAAGCTTACCTACTGCGTATTCTACTGTTGTAACCGTTGATGATGCCGATGATCTAAAGGTCTTTTCAGTAAATATTGGTGCCACTGGTCCATTTGATCCCAGAATTTCAGGAGGTAGAATATACATAAGGGAGCAGAATGTTGATACTGAATGGATTTTTCTTGTAGATATCAACCTAACAAAAGGATGTAGGACAAGATTAACTGATACTTATACAAGCTGGGACGATGCTGGAAGTTCTCGTTACAGTTGTCCGGACAAGACATCAGCAAGTGCAAATTTCATTATTAAAGAACTTAGTCTTTTAACATATGAGCTTATTAATGGATATCCATCCAGTATTTTTAGTAATGCTATAGGAGATCAGGGGGAGTTTTGGAAAGATTCAGTTATTGCTAATAATAGAGCTTTTGTATGTAATGTAACGGTCAAGAATGATCAAGCTGGAATCAATAAAGATGAGACATCTCCAGAGCATTATGGAGATAGGATAATGTATTCTATGCCCAATAGGTTTGATACATTCCCTTCTCACAATTTTATTGAAGCTGCTAAAGGAGAGTTTGATGAATACGTTGCTATAGATTCATTCGCAGATCGTCTACTTGCTTTTAAAAAACATAGCGTTGATATTATAAATATAGCAGGTGATGATACGAACTGGTTCTTAGAAGATAGTAAAAAATACCAAGGAGTATTGCATCCTGAAGCTGTTAAGAAAACTCAGTATGGACTTGTATGGGCAAATTCTCAAGGTTTATTTTTATATAGCGGACAAAATATAAAGAATCTTTCTGAGAACCTTATAAGTGATTCTGATTGGGCAGATCATATTAGCTCTGATAGTATTATTATTTATGATGAACAAGAGTCTATGGTATTTGTTGTGCAAAATGCAGGAAGCGATGGCGATACTTATATGTGTGATTTAAAGTCAAATACATTTACATATTTAGATGACTTTGTTCCAGTCTCAAATGACGGTATTACTAATTCTGTAGATACTGAAAGCAATAATACTCTTATAGCACATGATGAAGGTGATACAATAGACTTTTATCAACTGTACAGAAGACAGGCAACTGTACCGCAGGTTGAATTTAAAACCAAGTTTTATGATTTTGGAAATCCCGATATTATAAAGAAAATCTATGCTGTATATATAACATATAAATGTACAGATCATGCTTTAACAAATAAGTTTACATTGGTACAGCCAGATTCAACATCAACAGCATTGGCTGGAACTATGTCTACTGCTGCTAATTTTACAACTGTAAAGATTGCTCCTTCTTCTCCGATTAGTTGCAGTAGGGTATCTCTAGTTTTTGACACAACAACAGATGATCCCACATTGCAAATTAGTGATATTGGTTTTGAATATAGAATGATCAATAAAAAAGTAGCATAATGGATAGAATTGAAAGAAATATTAATAATAGAAAACAAGACAAGATTAGTCTTGTAAGTTCTCAGCCATCCCTTAGATCAATGCGTGATGGTGAAGAATCTTTGTATCTTGGTAGAGACGGAATCCTTATGAGATACCGCAGAGAAAAAGGCATTCTATGGAAAACCCAAATGAGTAAAGATGGTAGTTTAAATATTGATAAGAACTTATTTATTGGGGGAAGTATTAATCTAAAAAAGAAAATCATAACAGATAATTATCCAGCATTTAGTGTGTATCAAAGTACAAGCGTAGATGGTCAATCAATAGCAACTGGTAGCACATATACTAGAATTATTTTAGATACGGAACATTACGACAACGGAAGCAATTTTGATGTATCAAATTATAAATTTACAGCACCGTATAATGGCATCTATCATTTCGATGCTAATCTTCTAATGGATAGTAACG
>VTLG01009317.1_pt1 | contig 44679 bp, 52 predicted proteins | sample 4694571 | NCBI WGS metagenome assembly VTLG01 (sample SAMN12604809, study PRJNA352737) | marine metagenome | biome: ENVO:00000447; feature: ENVO:00000209|ENVO:00000569|ENVO:01000036; material: ENVO:00002151; isolation source: viral sequences binned using virsorter ...
TCACTTGACAAAGACAACGAAATAGTATATACTCATATATTAATAGGAGAAGTATAATGAACATTGTGGCTATTAACACAATATGGACTTTGATTGCGGCGATTCTGGTTTTTATGATGCAGGCAGGATTTGCTATGCTGGAAACTGGATTTACTCGAGCTAAAAATGCGACTAATATAATGATGAAGAACCTTATGGACTTCTCCATTGGAACACTCGCTTTTTGGGCAGTAGGCTATGGCATCATGTTTGGAGTGGATGCGTTCTTTTTAACAGGTGCGACTGCACAGGTTAGTGAAGGTTTGTCTACATTTACAACATGGATGTTTCATGTGGTATTTGCAGCTACGGCTGCGACCATTGTTTCTGGTGCGGTTGCGGAACGTACTCAATTCAAAGCATATTTAATTTATTCCGTTTTTATTACTGGCCTCATTTATCCCATCGTTGGACGATGGATTTGGGGTGGTGGTTGGCTAAGTGATCTTGGTTTTATCGATTTTGCAGGATCAACAGTAGTACATTCAGTTGGTGGATGGGCAGGACTTGCTGGTGCGTTTGTCCTCGGGCCACGAATTGGTAAGTATGTAAGAACAAAGATTAAGAATTCTGGTACTGGATCTCTCGTTGCATATAAAAATGAAGTAAAAAACATTCCTGGCCATAATATACCATTAGCTGCACTTGGTGTGTTTCTATTGTGGTTTGGTTGGTTTGGTTTCAATGCAGGTAGTACAACATCAGGAATGGATCTATCTATTGCACGTATTATGGTAACAACTAATCTTGCGGCCGCAGCTGGTGCAATTGGTGCATTATTTTTCTCTTGGTTGGCAACAGGTAAGCCTAATGCAACATTTTCACTTAATGGTGCAATTGCAGGTCTTGTTGCAATAACAGCAGGATGTGCAACTGTTTCCCCATTAAGTGCAGTCATTATTGGTTTTCTTGGTGGTATAATTGTAGTATTATCTACACGGTTCTTTGAATTTAAACTCAAAATTGATGATCCAGTAGGTGCCGTATCTGCTCATGGTGTAGTAGGTGCATGGGGTACGATTGCAGTTGGTTTATTTGCAGATGCAAAGTTTAGTGGTGGTATTAGTGGTCTTTTCTTTGGTGGTGGATTTCATCAACTATTCGTTCAGGCGATTGGTGTGGTTGCAGTTTTTGTTTGGACAATGGTAACATCGTTGGTATTGTTCTATGCAATTAAGAAATTTATTGGATTGCGAGTAAGTGAGAAGGAAGAGAAGCGTGGCCTCGATCTTGGCGAGCATGGTTCAGAAGCATATAATGGATTTCTTGCGAATAATCTTTAGTATATATTATGAAGAAGGATAATTACTATGTAGACAACAGCGAACTTCTTGAGCATATGAAGGAGTATAAAGAAAGAAAGGCGAAAGATTCTAATACGCAGATAGATGATTATACTGCACGTTGTATATTGAAGATAGTTCGTAAGTTTGCAAGTAGAAAGAATTTTTCAGGATATACATATAAGGATGATATGATCTCTGGAGCTGTTGAAAATATATTATTGTATATTGACAATTTTGATCCAGAGATATCAAAAAATCCATTTGCATATTTTACACAGATTGCATACTTCTCATTTCTCAGGAAAATAAGGGATGAGAAGAAGCATACTTATATAAGATTTAAGTCAATGCAGAAGTTCTTTTTGGAAGATAATTTGGATACCATTCAAGATACTGATCATGCAAGTGAAGGACACGATTTCTCAATAACTAATCCTATGTATGATAATATGCAGGATTTTATTGATGATTTCGAAGGCAGTATGGAAGAACTAAAGAACAAGAATAAACAATATAATATTAAAAAGGAAAAGGAAGATAGAAAGACTAATCGTGTTCAGTCACGATATTCGCCATTAATGTTTGAGGATGTATAGTTGAAGATAGCCATAATAGGCGATACTCACGCTGGTGCGAGGGGTGATAAAAGACCGTTTCAGAATAATATGAGGCGGTTCTTTAAAGATGAATTCTTTCCTAAGTTAAAGGAAGAAGGTATAACTAATATCATTCACACAGGTGATCTATTTGATAGAAGGAAGTATATCAACTTCAACACTCTACAATTAATTAGAGAGTGTTTCTTGGATGTGACGAAGAAAGAAGGAATATCATTCAGAATCATCTATGGAAATCATGATGTTGCCTATAAGAATACTAACAGTTTGAATTCTCTGGATTTGTTACTTAATGAATATTCGAATATTGAAGTAGTTCGCAAGCCGTCTGTGTTTGTATATAACGGTTCGAGAATAGCTTTAGTTCCTTGGATTAATGAAGAGAATGAAGAAGAGACGATGAATTTTATTGGAAACAATTCATCAGTTGATTTGTTGTGTGGTCATTTTGATATCATGAATTTTGAGTTTACTCCAGGCGTAAAGAATATTGAGAAGGGAATAGAACCAAGTACATTTGCCGATTATAAGCAAGTTGTATCTGGACACTATCACGTTCCTGGCAGTATGCTTAACATTATGTATCCTGGCAGTCCATATGAGTTTACATGGAATGACTATGGTCAAGAAAAGGGATATGTTATATATGATACAAAAAATAAGGATATAAATAAAATCCCCACTCAAGCTAGAATGTTTTATAAGGTATTTTATGATGACGAAGACGATTTTAAATTAAAGAAAACAAGATCATTTTTCAAGCTATACACCGATAAGTTTGTTAAGGTGATAGTGAAGAAGAAGGATAATAAAAAGAAGTTTGATGCATTTCTGAATGATATATACTCTTTTAATCCTCATGATGTATCTGTGGTTGAAAGTGATGAAACGTTTGTGTTATCAGAAGATCAAATAAATGCTGAAACGAAATCTACTATGGAGATCATAAACAGTACCATAGACAATATGACATTGAATGTCTCAACACAGGAATTGAAAACTCTATTTTCTGAATTGTATTCCGAAAGCTTATCTTTGGAAGTTGAATGAGTACCGTAAGTAAATTTGATAGTATTAAAAAAAGTTAAGTTCAGGAATTTCCTTTCATATGGAAACTATTGGACTGATATAGATCTTGATGCAGCTAATTTAAATATACTTGTTGCAAAGAATGGACAGGGTAAATCTGCACTTGTTGATGCAATAGTCTTCGGACTGTTCGGTAAGCCATATCGTAGGATCAATAAGCCAAATCTCGTAAATTCGATCAATGGGAAAGACTTGTCGGTTGAGATTGAGTTTACCACAGGCGATAAAACTATTATGGTTCGTCGTGGTATCAAACCAAATATATTTGAAATATTTCAGAATGGCAAAAAGATTGACGAGAAAGATAATACACGTGATCAGCAGGTGTTCTTTGAAGAGAACATCATAAAAACTAATTACCGTACATTTACTCAGATCGTCATTCTTGGTTCGTCCAATTACATTCCATTTATGCATCTAACTCCAGCGTCAAGGCGTGAGTTTATAGAATCATTGTTGGATATTGATATCTTTTCTGTTATGAATCGATTGCTCAAAGAGCGTCTTTCAGTGCTAAAAACATTGAAAACCAAGAACGATAGTGATATCAAGAGAACAGAAGAAGTTATTGATGTGCAGATGGATATGGTTGATAAATTGGAGACAAGAAATCAGAGTGAAATTGAAAATATTGATAGAGATATTCAGAAGTATGAGGATGAGAAGGATGGAATTAATGGGAAGCTGAAGGAACTGAAACCAATCATTGATACTGATTATCAGCCAATTAATGAGAGGATGGAATCTCTTAATGAGAAAGCAGATAGAGGTAGAAATGTATTAAGTGATTTCAAATCATCATTAAGACGTACTGAGAAGAGTATCAAGTTCATGAAGGATAATGCAGATTGTCCAACTTGTCATCAGCACATTGAAGAAGATTTTCGTAATGAATCAATAAAAGATTATGAAAATGATATAGATAGACATAATACTCTCATAGAGGACATTTTAAAACTGAACCAAAAGGTTGCAAAGGACACAGAGGATGTAGATAAGAAGATTAAGACGTATAATGATGCTTGCAGTAAGATGGATTCATTAGAATCAAATTATGCAACAATACAAAATATGATTCAGTCTTTATCGAAGAAGAAGGTTGATGTAGTTCAGGATAATCTAATAGAGGAAAAGAATAAGCTTGATTCTCTTAGAGAAAAAATAGTTTTGTATAAAGGAAATGAGGAAGTATTTGACGAGAAGGATGAGCTCTATGATGCAGCTTCAAGACTGTTAAGAGATGATGGTATTAAATCACTAATCATATCACAGTATATTCCAGTTATCAATAAGTTAATTAACAGATATCTGGAGAAGATGAATTTTGGTGTCTCGTTCACATTGGACGAGAATTTCAACGAGGAGATAAAATCAAGACATAGAGATAAGTTTACATATGATAGTTTCTCAGAGGGGGAGAAACAAAGAATAGATATTGCGTTGTTGCAGACGTGGCGTAGTGTTGCAGAAATGAAGAATTCTATGTCAACCAATCTGCTTCTTTTGGATGAGGTATTTGACTCATCATTGGATGTAGATGGAATGGAAGATTATCTGGAGATTCTCAAAGGGGTGTCTCAGAAAAACAACATCTACATCATATCGCACAAGTTGGAAAATGTGGCCTCATTTGATAGGGTTATAAGGGTTGACAAAACTGGTGATTTCAGTTATATTGAATATGAATAATATTTTGAGGAGTAAACGATGAATATTTCAGACCGTACTTTGGATGTACTAAGCAATTTTGCAAGTATTAACCAATCTATTTTAATTCGTGAGGGAAGTAACCTTGCGACAATTGCAGCTAGTAAGAATCTACTTGCAGAGACAACTATGGAAGAGAACTTTGGACGAGATGTTGGCATCTACGATTTGACAAAGTTTCTTGGTGTTCTTAGATTATATAAGGAGCGTGATTTTGATTTTTCAGAAGAGTATGTAACTATCTTCAACGAGAAGAATCGTAAGCAGTATACTAACTTTTATTATTCAGATGCATCTGTTATTGTTACACCACCAACAGATAAGTCGATTTCATTTCCAGAGGATGAAATTATAACAACATTTCAACTCACATCTAATGATTTGCAGAACATTATTAAGGGTTGTTCGATTATGACTTTGCCAGAAGTATCTATTGTTGCAACAGAAGGTGAACCAATTCGTGTATCTGGTGTAGATACAACTAACTCAGCTATGGGTTCGTTTAATCATGAATTGGATCAAAATGCAGACGACACTTTTGAGTTTGTTATTGCATTGGAAAATCTTATCAAGCTTATGCATGGTGATTATGATATTGCCTTTCTCAGTACTGGTATTTCACGATTTATTAATACAACGATGGATATTAAATACTATGTTGCAGTAAATGCCAATAATGATAATGCATGAAAAAAAAGAAGGGAGTTTGGATACCAACACAGGATAACTGGAAAGGTTGGAGTTCAGATTTTGAGAGAGCTGAATACATCAAACTCAATTTAAATGGTGGTTTGGCTATTGATATAGGTGCCCATGTTGGAATATGGTCACAAAGATTATCAAAAGACTTCTCTGAAGTAATATGTTTTGAACCACTATCTAAACATATTGAATGTCATAAAATGAATTGTGGAGAATTGGATAATGTAACTCTAATTGAGTGTGCATTATCTGATATGGAAACTAAATCTGTTATGACGACAAAAGATAATAATAGTGGTATGTCAAGCCTGCACCCATGCAACTTTAGAAATAAAAGTGAAGAAATTGTGAAGACAAAAACAATAGATAATTTTGATTTTCCTAAAATGGACTTCATAAAGATAGATGTAGAAGGATGGGAAGAACAAGTAATACTTGGTGGTATAGAAACCATAAAGAAATATAGTCCGAAAATTTATATTGAAATATGGAGAAATAACTATGATAGGATTTCTGAGATTTTTAACGATATGGGATATTCTCTTGAAATGATGGCAAGACCAAATGGCCCAGCACCAAACTACTTAGCAACAAAACGACCTAAATATATTCAGTAAATATAGTTTTTGCGAGGGTAATGTGGAAGTGCCGGTGAAAAAGAACCAAAGTGAATTTTGGGACTCTTTGAGAGTCCCTGATATTGTTAAACAAAAAATTAATGTTATAAAAAAACAAAGTACATTTTGGAAAAAACTTCGTGTTAAATTGAAGAGGTTTATTCCAGTTATTTTTGTTGTGGGTGTAGCTATATTTCTTTGGAATAACGGCACAGCACTACAGCTCTTTATGAACTTACTTAGGTTCGTAGGACAGTTGTTATTTGCTGTTTTCTTTATGATTGTTCAGTTTGGTGCTTTGTTCTGGTTTATGTCCAGATCGAAGATTGAACGAATACGACCAGAAGATCCTAAACTTATCACATTCGATGACTATTGGGGACAGCCTCGACTTAAGAGGCTTGTTCGCCAATGGCTTGGATTACTTACAGATCGTAAGAAGTTCGTATCTATGGGTGGTCGATATATCAATGGATTGCTACTGTATGGAGCGCCTGGAACTGGTAAGACCATGCTTGCGAAAGCAATGGCAGGTGAAGCAGGAGTTGCATTTATTTCCATAGAAGGTTCAGGATTTCGTGCCATGTTTGTTGGTGTCGATGTCATGAAAATGATGTGGTTTGTTGGTAAGGCAAGAAAACTCGCAAGACGATATGGAGCTGCAATTGCATTCATCGATGAAATTGATGCTATCGGCCAATCTCGTGGTGGTGTCATGGGTGGCGACGGCGGTGGGGGCGGCGGCGGCCTAATGGGTGGTGGTGGAACTGGTGCATTAACCAGGCTACTTTACGAGATGGATGGTATTGAATCAAAAACTCTTAAAGAAAAAATTAGGGGTCGTTTCTATAAATTAGTAGGAAAGAAACCACCAGAGCGTGATTGGCACGTTCTCTTCATGGGTTCTACCAATAGACCAGATGTTTTAGATCCTGCACTTAAACGGCCAGGAAGATTTGACCAACTTATTCAGATTGACAAGCCAGATAAAGCTGGTCGTCGTGAGGTTGTTAGTGGTTATCTACAGAAGATTGTTCATGATGATACAGTAGATGTCGAATCTATTGTTATAAACAACAAGAATGCAACACCAGCACAGATTATGTCTGCGATTACCAAGGATGCAGTTCGTATTGCATTGTTTGGCCATCGTGATGCAGTTTCACAGGATGATATTGATGGTGCATTTCTTCAGCAGTATATGGGTATTGAGAATCCAGTTGAGGAGATGGATGAGGGACAGCGGTGGACGATTGCAATTCATGAAGCTGGACACGCAGTTGCAACTCATTTTTTGATGCCTGATCGTCGTATTGCACATGTATCTATTGTTAGACGTGGCGGTGCTATGGGTTTCGTTCTTGGTATGGAAGAGATTGAAATATATGGAGAGCCACTGAGTCGTATCGTTCGGCGGATTATGGTGGCAATGGCAGGACAAGCTGCCGTTCGTGTTGTTCATGGAGAATCATGGACTGGTGCAGGTGGCGGTGCAGGATCGGATTATGAAAATGTTCGTGTAATGCTACATCATCTATATCACGAAGGTTTCTTTGGGCCACCAACTAAAAATCAATTACCAACATCTACTAAAAGGGGAAGAAAAAGTGAAGATGATGTATGGCAGGAGCTACATGACCAAACTGAGAGTGTATTGAAAAGGCATAGGAATCATTTAATTGAGATTGCTCAGAATTTGATGGATCATAATTCATTGAGCAATAAAGAGGTACTTAGAATTTTAGAAAAAGATTCGTCAGAACTTGACAGTCAGTAAAGAATAGAGTATAATATATATAATGGATATAGTGAATTCTCTGTGGTGTGAAGCATATCGACCACAGAATATCAATGATACAATTCTACCCAAAAGTATAAAAGATTCATTTCATGCATTTGTTAAAAAGAATGATTTGCCTAACTTACTACTGAGTGGTGGGCCGGGAACTGGAAAGACAACTATTGCAAAGGCTGTGGTTCGTGAACTGGATTATGACTTTATGCTTATTAATGGATCGGATTCTTCGGAGTCTGGTCTTGATTCGCTAAGAACTAATATACGAACATTTGCGTCAAGTGTTAGTTTGACAGGTTCAAAGAAAGTTGTTATTATAGATGAAGCAGATCATCTCTCAGCTGCTGTACAGCCTGCGTTACGTAATTTTATGGAAACGTTGAGTGCAAATTCAAGATTCATTCTTACATGTAATTACCGTAATCGTATCATTGAACCACTACAGTCGAGATTGAGTCATTTTGACTTTTTTATTCCAAAAGAAGAAAAGAAAGAATTAGGTCAACAATTCATTAACCGTATTACTCAGATATTGAATGATCATGATGTAAAATATAATGAAAGAGTAGTTGCGGCATTTGTTGTTAAACATTTTCCAGATTTTCGCAAGATCATTAATGAATTGCAAAAGTTTTCAGTTGGTGGAGTAATAGATAAATCTATTCTATCAGCTGTAAAAGAAGATGCAGTTCATGAGTTGTATGAGAATATGAAGAATAAGAACTTCACAGAGATGAGGAAATGGGTTGCTGATAATCTTGATCTTTCATCGTCAGATATTTTTCGTAAAATGTTTGAGACTATGGATACATATGTATCAACGAAGTCAATACCAGCATTTGTAGTGATACTTGCAGATTATCAGTTCAAGTCAATGCAAGTTCCAGATCAGGAGTTAAATCTTGTGGCGTGCTTAACAGAAGTTATGGCAGAGGTGGAGTTTGTGTGAAATTACTGAAGAGCGGAAAGATTGCTAAACAAATTAAAGAACAAATATTTGATAAGGTTTCAATGCTCGCCGTACACCATTTCATTCCACAGTTACGTATATTATGGATTGGGGATGATTCGAGTTCAGAATGGTTTATTAATTCTAAAATAAAACTTGCAGAAAAACTTGGTATAGCAGTTGATGTTAAAAGGTTCAGTGACAATGTTCTTGAGAGGGACGTAGAGAATGCTATCTATGAGTTTAATCGTGATCCACAAATCAACGGTATTCTTATTTCACTACCATTGCCATCTACCTTCGACAAAGTTTCTCAAAAAAGGTTGTTGAATAGAATTAATCCATATAAAGATGTCGATTGTGTAACATGGAAGAATCGTGGTAGACTGTTTACAAATCGACCCGCTACTGTACTCCCAGCTACCATTCAATCTTGTATGATGTTAGCAGAGAGTGTGGAAGATATTTCTGAAAAGAATGTGGTGTTTATAGGAACTGGTAATGTTGGAGCTCCATTATATAGTGCAATGATAAATAAATATCCAACATTTGAGTCCATTTCCATCTGTAATAAGTACACGAAGAATTTAAAAGAAGAGACCAAAAGAGCAAATCTTATATTCTCTGCCGTTGGAAAGCCATGGCTCATTACTGAAGATATGGTATCACCTAATACAATTATCATTGATGCTGGAATTACCAAGGTGGGATTTATAAATGTTGATGGTAAAGTTAAAAATAAGTATGTTGGTGATGTTGACATAGACTCACTTAATGATGTAGAATGTACAGTAACACCAACTCCAGGCGGTGTTGGTACATTGACAACAACTATGATAATGAACAATCTCATGAACACTCAGAGTACGTTAGACAAGATTAGGTACCATTTAGGAAGGCGTGGTGGACTTTAAGATAGTTAATCATATCAACACAGGTAAAAGTAGGGATGTGCTTGATAGAGTGAGGAGAAGGGATTATAGTCCATATCTCATCAACAAGGCTCTATCGTATTTTCCAGACACTATTCTACAGGCAAATCAAATGAATCTTGCATCTTTCATCGACATTCAAGCACAGTATGATTATCTCTTCTATGCAGTTCGTAAGAGGAAAAGGTACAGTAAATGGTACAAGGGTCATACATCGGATATGATTTCAATACTCAGGGATGTGCTAGGATGCTCACCGAGAGAAGCTGAAGTGTACTTGCCAATGCTTTCCAAAGAAGATGTAAAAAAACTTAAGAAAGTCTACGGTGGTAGTTGATGTATCATTTGTATCATGTGTCATAATGACCCACTAAAAAAAAGTTAAATATTTTTCGCTAGCCACTTGACATAATTATGTCAATAGTATATACTGATTTATAGAGAGTGAGAGGAGAGAGAGCTTGAGGGAAGTATTGATTGAAAATAGAGAGTTGAACAGAAAGATGCGTAGACAACTTAGGAAGGTTGGTGAACGTATAATTATAAAAGCTTATAAGAAACATAAGCATGGCAAACTGAATATTATTACAGCTCCTACTGGTTTAGGTAAAACTTTTGCTATTCAGAATAAATTACTTAAATCTGATAAAGAGGCAGGAAAGAATAGGTTTCTATTTCTAACTGTCTTTTCTGATGCTGTAGATCAGGTGTATAAAGAGTTAGTAATAATATGTCGTGACCTTAGAATTGACGTTTATACATCCATAAAAGAATTTACGGATGATGCTGGCGATCTTGAATATCCAAGAATATTGGTTACTACCTTAGCAAATGCTGTTAATGGTGGTGATAAAGATCCAAATAGAGATCCAGATAGTGATGAACTTGGTTCTAATGGTCAAACTCTTTTGGAATATTTTAAAGATAGAGATTTTGCAGTATATTGGGATGAAGCACATTTTGGTGGATCAAGCTCCAACGAAACTGTAGCAGAGAATACAGGAAATGGCGAACAACCACAGTATCATGCAAGCTATTATCGATTCTGTAAGTTTCTTGCTCAATGGGAGAGAGGAAAAGTTACTGGATTTACAGCAACTCCCATACGTCAGCAAGAGGGTAAGATAGATTTAGATGATAAAGAAGATGATATGTACCATCTTCTTAATAATGCAGATGATTGGCCAGATATGGCTGAGTGTAGTGAGTATTCAAGTCAGTGTAATATATTACAACAATATAAAGCCAATAGTGTGAATGATTTTCTTCATGGTGTAAGACAGGGTGTAGATCATTTTATTAATTTTAAACTACGTTTAGAAGAGTTAAAGGAACAGATATGGAAAGTTGAACCGACCATAATGTTGATTCCTAAACCAGTTATATTACTAAATTCAGGAATGGATTATGTAGATAAAAGTGCTGGAAAGAAAGTAAAATCTATTACAGAAGATGAACAGATTGAAGAGTGTATTAAAGTATTAAATGAATATAACATCTTTGATCCAGATAAACATATATTTGGCAAAACCTCACAAGATGGCAACTTCGTCAGAAGCATCAATGACCCCAATTGGGTAAGTGTTCAAGGTAACGAAAATAAATTCATTGAAAAAGTAGAGAATTATGATGATCCCTTAACTTTTATTTTTCATAAGGAGAAACTGAAGTTTGGTATCAATATTGATAATATTACTCATGAAATTCATTCAAGGGTACGTGCTCAACAAAGTGCTAAGTTTAAAATAACAGTTTCAATTCGTCAACTTTTTGGAAGGGCCGTTCGTACTTACTTTGGACTTCATGGGGATATGTTTGAAGATAAAAAGATTCCTAATTATACTTCTGATGTAGTTGATTTATTGCAAAAATATAAGAATTCCCCTATATATGAAAACTTTAGAGAATATTTAATGTTATGTAATAGTCACAGTTTTTTTGTTCCTTATGGTAAAACTTATAACTTAGCAGTTAAGGAATGGCTGGACAATAAGAAGCCTTATGCAATTCATATTAGTGATAGTCAGTTTAGTATTGATTCAGAAACTGGAATTTTAAATGGTATTAGTGAGAAATTAACTTCTTCAATAGCTGGAAAGATTCGTGATCTTGAGTATAAGAAGCATAAAGAAATACATCCTTATTGTCAGCGTCACGCTTTAGATGATAAAGATTATACTCTCAAAGAAAATGATGAATTATGTAAGGCACAACAACGGTCTACTTTTGTGGATGATGGAATTTATTCAGCTGAAGATTTTGATGAGTATTGGTTTAATCACCTTGAAGTTAATCACAAGGATGGTGATAGGAATAATAACGAGAAGGGTAATTTGGAAACTCTTTGTTCAACTTGTCACGCTATTATAACTCAAGGAGAGGGGCATTATAATAATACGTATGAAAACTCTCGTATTTCAAGTTAATATAAAGCCTAATGGAGTGAAAACTTCTGGTAGAAAAAGATTTACGTATTCCAACTCTCTTTATGATTTTTCAAATCGAAGAGCTGAGGAATACGCAAATCAAGTTGGTGCAGATTATTTCTGTTTAAGCAATACTGATTGGTTAGGAGATAATTATGCACCATGCTACCATAAGCTGTATATTTATGAAGTACTTAAGAATTATGATAAGGTATTTTACTTAGATTCTGATGCTATAATAACTAAATTATGTCCAGATATATTTGAGTATAATGAGTTTTCAGCAGTTCTGGATGATGCTATAAATACTCCAAATGGTAAAAGACGATCACAAAGAAAGTTAGCTATACATAATATAGTAACTCAGCATGATTACTTTTGTAGTGGAGTAGTATTATTTGACAAGAAGTTTCTACAATTAACTGAGCAATACTGGAAAGAAGAATTAGATTATTGGAAAGGCATTAAGAATGCTCAGCATGATCAATCGGTATTGAATGTATTGATATCAAAATATTATGGTAAGTACAATATATTAGATTCTGATTGGGGTGCATATTGGAGAACTGGCAAATACGTAAAGCATTATAGTGGCCCAACACAAACATCACAATGGACAGAAGAAAAATTCTTGAAATGGGAAGGTAAAATTAGTTAATTTAACTCTATTCGTTTCCTAAATACTCATAGAGGTAGATATGGAAGTGGATCAGATAGTTAGAAACTTTGTGGAAATCGAACTACATGATGACAATAGCTTTCTAATCGTAAAAGAAACTTTGACAAGGATTGGGTTACGATCTAAGTCTTACGTAGATGATCGGCCCAAGTTATTTCAATCTTGTCACATTCTAAACAAGCGTGGCAAAACATATATTGTACACTTTAAAGAAATGTTTCTTCTTGATAACAAAAGCACATCTTTCGATAATGATGATTTAATGAGAAGGAATACTATAGCAAAATTGTTAGAAAAATGGAATTTGATTAAAGTAGTAAATAGAGATTCGATAGAACCTGCTTTTGATGTTGATGATGCAATCAAGAGTGGAAAGTTATATCTTCTGCCGTTTAAGGAAAAGAGTAACTGGATTTTAGAACCTAAATATAATATAGGTAAACATAAGAGAAAATCTTTTGATGAGGAGTAGAAAATGCCAATGAGATTATTAGGAGCACAAATTGCTTCTCCAACAGGTACAGGTACAGCTTCAACAGTTTCGAGTGCGAGGGTTGTATTGGTGCAAAATGTTGGTACTACATCACGGCTCGTTACATTAGAGCAGACAGATGGAACAGATATTGGAACTTTTAATGTTCCGCCAAATGCTAATATCCAGTTAGAAAAGGCTACAACTGATCAGATTTTTTCAGCTGATGCAGAGGTTAAATTAACACCGATTGCCTTTCATTACTAAGTTTTAAAAAAAAATAGTAGTTAGTACTTGACATAGTTCTTTGAATATGTCATAATGATAGTTAAATAAAACCCGCTTCATAGAAGGGGTAAAAAATACTCGCCTAATAGGGAGGCACAAGATGACGACGGATTTATTTCGTTCAGTTTCGGATTTCTTCAACCAAGTTGAAGGAAGGTTTGTTGGTTATGATGACACGTTTAGACAATTGTCTAACATGTCGACACAGCAAAACCCTCAATGGAAGGGTTACCCGCCTTATAATATTGTCAAAGATGGTGATGATATTCGTATAGAGCTTGCAGTTGCAGGATTCACAGAGAAAGATGTTAGTGTGGACGTACAGGGAAATACTCTTACTATTAAGAGCATATCCAAGAATGACGAATCTGACACTGATTTTCTTTTTAAGGGAATCGCAAATCGTTCTTTTGATAAGCAGTTCCAGCTTGCAAAAACCATCGTTGTTGATGATGCAAAGTTGACTAATGGTATTCTTAGTGTTTATATGCACGATGAAATTCCTGAAAATCAGAAGCCAAGGCAGATTGCAATTAACTCTTCTAACAAGAAGGGTGGAAAGTCGCAGTTCCTTCAAGACTAAGGCAATCCAAGATACTTTCGATAGTACGAAGAGTTCTTGGATTGACACAATAAAAAGACTCTACTGATACTATTAAGGTAAGGTCGATTCTTGGCCCCGGCTGATAACCAAAGTCGGGGCCTTTTGTCCTCTTGACATTATGTTGAGAAAGATATATACTAATTATAATAATGTTTTATACGTCTATTCGTAGATTTGGAAATCAGATTTTCCATCGTGGCTATAGAGATGGTGAGCAGTTTGTCGACAGAGAGCAATACAGTCCAACTCTTTTCTTAGAAACAAATAAATTAAGTGAATGGAAGTCCTTCTATGAAGGAAAGAATATGGCTCCATATAAAACTGCTGATATGTCAGAAGCGTATCAGCAGGTAAAGGAGCGTCAGGATTATCTTCCAGTTCATGGCAACAGTAGGTTTGAATATCAATATCTTGTGGAACATTATCCAACAGATGTAGATTATAATTTTGAACAAATACGCATTGCAAATATCGACATAGAGGTTGGTAATGATGAAACTGGTGTTGGATTTCCAAATGCAGTTGATGCCGACAGAAAGATAACAACTATAACTGTTGAAATTCATGGAAAATATTATGTATTTGGATTAAAGTCTTTCACACCAAAGACCGATAATATAATATACCATGAATCAGAAACAGAACATCAGCTATTGAATAAGTTTCTTCATTTCTGGAATAAGATGAAGCCTGATGTAATTACAGGTTGGAATACACTCATCTTTGATATTCCATACTTATACTTTCGAATTTCAAATGTAATGGATGAGAAGCAGGCAAAGATGCTCTCTCCATATGGTATAGTTAAGGTAAAATCAGACAAATGGTTGCCAGTTCCTTATATTGATATTGTAGGTATTGAGCATCTTGATTATCTACACATCTATAAAACATTCACATTCAAGCGTCGAGAGTCATACAAGCTTGATTATATTGGTGAGGTTGAGCTTGGATTAAAGAAAGTTGACTACTCAGATTTTAAATCATTGTCTAAACTATACACGAACGATTATCAGAGGTTCATTGAGTATAATATTCGTGACGTTGAAATAATTCAAAAGTTAGAAGAGAAGCTTGGTATCATTCGTCTAATAACAACACTTGCATATATTACCCATGTTAATTTTACTGATACATTAAAACAGGTTCGTATGTGGGATGCATTCCTTTATTATGAGATGACAAAACGCAAGCTGGTTATGCCTCCATATACGAAGAGTATGAAGAATGAAAGATATGAAGGTGCGTATGTCAAGCAACCAATTCTCGGTAAGCATAATTGGATTGTTTCGTTTGATGTCAATTCTCTGTATCCAAACTTATTGAGGTTGTTGAATATATCACCAGAAACATTACGAGGTAAGAAGGTTAGTGGAACTGTTGATGACTATTTAAATCGTAAGGTTGATTTGAATAGCTACAAGGATTTTTCAGTTGCAGCTAATGGTACGGTGTATGACAATAATATTGATGGATTGATGCCTCAGTTGATGAGAGAATTGTATAACAAAAGAACCATATACAAAGAACGTGCTCAGATTTCAAAACAGAAATTACAACAAAACAACCTATCTGAAGAAGAGAAGGTAAGATTAGGCAAAGAAGTTTCTATCAATAACGTTCTTCAGATGGCCATTAAGGTAACACTCAATTCTGCATATGGTGCATTAGGTAGTGAGTATTTCTTTGCGTTTGATATTAGGATGGCAGAGGCGATAACTCTAACAGGTCAATTAGCAATTAGATGGGTTCAAACTGCAATCAATGATTATCTTAATAAGGTCATTGGAGTTGATAAAGATAGGTGTGTTGCGATTGATACAGATTCAAATTATTTTGTCGTGGATGATTTGGTAAAGAAGGTATTGCCAAATGAGACCGACAAAAACAAGATCGTAACATTTCTCGACAAGCTCTCTAAACAAAAGATTCAGCCAGTTATTGACCAATCATTCAAGGAACTTTCAGATTATCTTCATGCAAAAGAACCAGAAGCAATTGAAATGGATCGTGAGGCAATTGCAGATGTTGGATACTGGACTGCAAAGAAACGCTATGCATTAAATGTATGGGATATGGAAGGTGTTCGTTTCAAGAAGCCGCAGATGAAATTGATGGGTCTTGAAACTGCGAAGTCATCTACTCCAAGTATTGTCCGAACATTTATGGAGAAGGTTATCTTTTCAACACTGAATTCAGATGAAGATAGCACACAGAAGATGATTGCAGAATACCAGAAAGAGTTTAAAGATAGTTCTATAGAAGATATATCATTTCCACGTGGTGTGAACAATCTTAGCACATACACTCACTTTAAGAGTATATATAAGAGAAGTGGTGAGAATGGTGAGAGGGGCAAAGGGTGTCCGATTCATGTTCGTGGTTCTTTATTATACAATCATTATGTCAGGGAGTATGAATTGGATAAGAATTATGAGTTGATTCAGGAAGCAGATAAAATTAAATTTGTATATCTAAAAGAACCAAATCCAATACATGAAAATGTGATTGCATTTCCAGTTTATCTTCCAGAGGAATTGGGGTTAAATAAATATGTTGATTATGATAAGATGTTCGAAAAGACTTTTGTTCATCCAATGCAGCCAATATTTGAAGCATTGAACTGGTCGATTGAGAAAAAGATCACATTAGAGTCATTTTTTAGTTAATATATGTTTATAGGTATTCTTAATATAATCGCAGCTGTAGTTCTATCTGCTGTATCTGCGTATTTTTCAGTTACAGGTATTCGTATCATATTTTCTGGTGCAATTCTTGGTGCGACACTTATGGGTGCTTCACTGGAGTTTGCAAAGATAACTGCTACAGTTTGGTTATATGCGTGGTGGAAGAAATCCTCTCGATTGCTTAAATATTATCTTATATTTGCGATTGCAGCTCTCATTCTGGTTTCTTCTATAGGTATCTACGGTTATCTTGCAAAGGCATATGTGGGACAACGAAATCCCGGCCAAGAGATAAAGAATCGTATAGAAAGAATTGATCAGAGTATTTCACGAGAGGAGAATACAATATCACAAGCTGGTGGTGCTCTTAGGCAACTTGATGTTGTTATTGATAGGTTGTTTGAACTTGATTATTTGGGCTATGGTATTACAAAGAGAAATGAGCAGAAACCAGAGCGTGATGCACTTAAAAGTACCATAAGAGAAGCGGAAGATGAAATCAGTATACTATTAGATAAACGATTCACACTGAAGAATGAATTTGATGATTTTTCTGTTGATGTTGGCCCAATAGAATATATTGCAGTTTTATTATATGGGGAAGATGATGCAGAAAGTAATTTCGATAATGCTGTTCGTGTTCTTATTGTTCTTTTGGTTTTGGTCTTTGATCCATTTGCTGTTCTTCTTATGGTCTGTGGTAACATTTCTATTGATAAGTCACGTGGCCGTAAGAAGCGCTCTTATGTTAGGAAGAAGGTGGTTCATAGAGCAAAGAAGAAGAGTAAGAAAAAGAACGAGCCACCTGTTATAAAGATTAAGAAGCCAACCAAGAAGCCAGAAGTGACGGTTGATATGTCTCAGTTTGTTGATCCAAATGAGATAAAGAATGTGAAGAGTAAGTTGAAGCGACCACTACAGAGGAGAAAATCTTGACAGAATGGAGTCGATGTGATATAATGTATAATAGGAGTAATATAAATTGTCGTTTTTAACAAATATTGCCGAGATTACTGGTAATCAGTATGCGGCTCAGGGAAAGACAACTAATGATAACAGGACAACGATTGACACAGGTTCGTATGTTCTTAATGCACTGTTGTCTGGAAGCATTTACGGTGGTGCATCAAGCAATGCTGTAACTGCATATGCAGGAGAATCTGGTACTGGTAAAACATTTTTGGTGTTGTCCATTATCAGGTCATTTTTAGAATCGAATGAAAGTGGTTCGGTTGTGTTCTTCGAGTCAGAAGGTGCAATAGATAGGTCGATGTTTGTTGAGCGTAACATTAATGTTGATCAAGTGTATATTGTACCAGTAACCACAATACAGGACTTCAGGACACAAGCACTAAAGATTTTGTCCTCATATGAAGAACAGAAGGATAAAGAACCAATTTTATTTGTTCTCGATTCACTTGGTATGTTGAGTACTAATAAAGAAGTAACTGATGCAGAAGCAGGTGATGATAAGAGAGATATGACAAGGGCTCAACTCATTCGTGGAACATTTCGAATCCTCAGTTTAAAGTTGTCTATGCTTGGTGTTCCTATGTATATCACTAACCATACATACCAAACTATAGGTATGTTTGCAACACAGGAACTTGGTGGTGGTAGTGGATTGAAATATGCAGCTTCTACTATAATAATGCTGTCCAAAAAGAAGGTTCAGGAACAGGGGAGTGTTGTAGGGAATATCATACACTGTAAGACATATAAGTCAAGGTTATCAAAAGAGAATCAGATGATAGACATCAAGTTATTTTATGATAAGGGGGTTGATAAATATTATGGACTACTTGATGTTGCAGAGAAATATGAAATTGTCAAGAAGGTGGGAACTCGATATGAGTTGCCTGATGGACGTAAAGAATTTGGCAAGACAATATACGAGTCTCCAGAGAAATATTTTACCGATGAGATGATGGAAAAGATCGACGAAGCTGCTAAGAAAGAATTTTCATATGGTTCTAAAGGAGAAGAAAATGGCTGATAAATCTCAACGTGAGAAGGACAAGAAATCGAAGCAAAAGATTTCGAAAGATAAGAAGAAGAAGGATAGTCCGAACTACTTGAAAGGGGCTCCAATTAGAATTGGTAAGAAGGCAAATAAACGATGAATTCAAACGATTTTACATATAAGAAAGCAAAAACATTCATAAACGAAACAGATGTAGATACATTCGATCCGTTCGAATATCTTGAAGTAGTTCCAGTTAAGGATAAGAACATTGAGGATGATGAGAATATCACTAATCCATTAATTGTTCGAGTTTTTCCTTGGAACGAAGAGTTTGTTGGCATGTCTTTTGTAATTGGAAAGATTGATGTAAAAGAGAATAATGATGGTACTGCATCACTCTCATACAACTATAACATGCTAAACAATCCAAAGGATCTTCCAATAGCTGAAAACAATGAAATATCAAGAGACAATGAAGATAATGAGCTACTTGACGCATTCATAGGTCGTGTGATAGAATCATCATTAATCAAGATGTCTAATGATAAAGATTTTATGAAAGCAGTGATGGAAGAGCATGTTGAATCAGTGGAAGGCGTTGTTGTTGACGAATAGTATTACGTGAGAATAGAAACTTTAATACTATCTAATCTTATTTACAACGAATCGTATTGTAGAAAGGTTATGCCGTTTCTACAGAAAGTGTATTTTCAGGTTAGAAAGGAATCTATACTTTATGATATAGTTCACAACTATTTCCAAAAGTATAATTCATTACCACCATTAGAAGCCATAAAAATGACCGTAACCGAAACTGGTGGTATTACACAAGTAGAGCAAGAAGATATACTTGAATATGTCAACGAGCTTAAAGTAGATACGGTTGATAGTGATGATTGGCTTACTGATCAAACAGAAACGTTTTGTTCAGAACGTGCAATACATAATGCAATTCTAACCAGTGTTGACATTCTTGATGGTGAAAATAAGCAACTCGACAAAGGTGCAATTCCAAAGTTGCTTAGTGATGCACTTGCAGTTTCATTTGATACCCACATAGGCCATGATTATGTCAATGACTCTGAGGACAGATTTGAGTACTACCATAGAATTGAGAAGAAGATTCCCTTTGATATGGATTCGTTCAATAAGATTACACGTGGTGGATTTTCTACAAAGACATTAAATATTCTTCTGGCTGGAACAGGAGTTGGAAAGAGTCTTGCGATGTGTTCTTTTGCAGCCTCTAATCTATCAATGGGATTCAAGGTTTTATATATTACTCTTGAAATGTCAGAAGAGAGAATTGCAGAACGTATTGATGCAAATCTTCTTCAGACCAACATCGGAGATCTTGAGTCATTACTCAAGGCATCATACGATAGAAAGATTGAAAGGATGAAAGAATCGGTCAAGGGACAGTTGATGATAAAGGAATATCCAACTGCCTCTGCAAATGCTACTCATTTTCGTTCACTTATTGATGAATTAAAGATGAAGAAAAACTTTGTTCCAGACATCATATATGTGGACTACCTAAATATTGCCAGTAGTTCACGTGTGCGTATGGGTAATTCTATTAATTCATATACATATGTGAAATCGATTGCCGAGGAATTAAGGGGTCTGGCAGTGGAATATAACATTCCAGTAATGACAGCTACACAAACTAATAGAACTGGTTTCGTTAATTCAGATATTGATCTTGGTGATACCAGCGAGAGTTTTGGACTTCCAATGACAGCAGATATGATGTTTGCTATAATGACCAGCGATGAGATGCAAGAGAATGGTCAGTTTATGGTTAAGCAGTTGAAGAATAGGTACGTTGATCCTACATTCATGAAACGGTTCTTGGTTGGTGTTGATTATGCACAAATGCGACTATATGAACTTCAAAGTGAGAACAAAGTAGAACAATCAGATGAAACATTCGTTGATATGAAGCGAAAAAGAAAGCCAATTGGTAATGGATTTGTTTTCGGAGAAAAAGATGAGTGATAAGAAATATGATTTTTTAGAAGACATATTTGTTTCTTTATCTAATAAATGGTATGCAAAAGATCGTGCTATTAAACTTAATGATAGTGTACGAAGAAGTATCGACTATCTAACATATCTATTGACCGTAATAGACGCACATCAAGATACACGAAAGATGCAGTTAGATTTTACTCCATTTGTTGCTGGATACCATTATATACTTGATCATATCAATGATTTTAATGTTATGGTTGAAATAGCGTTGAGATCATATGGTGTTCGAGCATTTACTGAAAATCCAGAAGCTGAAGTTGGGTTGAATCCAATGGAATATACAGAAAGAGATCATTTATTTAAAGCTTGTGCAGTTGAGTATGTGCGTGGATTTCTAAAAGAAATGTGTGGTGCAGATGACGCCACACAGATGAGTATCGAGCATGTATTAAAACAAAGTATATTCTGGATATTTCGAATATTAATTATGTGTATGTTTTATATGGAAGAGTCTTATGTTCAGCATTATCTTGGTGATGATGATGTGGATGATTTTCTTGATAGTTTTGATGATAGTGAAGATGAAGACGACGAGTTAGTAAAACTTTAATATAAGGAAGATAGAAGTTATGTCACAAGTAAATGAGCAAATTCGAGATTCTCATGGTCAATGGCAGCCAGAAACTCTCCCATCTCCTTCGTCAATTTTTAGTTGGCCACCAAAGTTTCTGACAATACTGAAGGGATTGGGTCGAGAGTTCTTTCACTGGAGAAATTTGCTCTATATATTAGTTGGTGTAATAAGTTGGTTGTTTCTTACACCAGATCTTTCTCGTACCAGTACCTTTTCAATTGACTGGATTTCCGAAATATACCTACGAAATTGTGCATTTTTAATTTTAATTGCTGGTGGTCTTCATTTAAGACTCTATATAAAACGTGCCCAAGGAACTGAATATAAATTCAGTGAAAGGTGGCTCGGTAAAAATAAGAAAGGGTTTCTTTTTCGCAATCAAACATGGGATAATATGTTTTGGAGTATTGTAAGTGGATGTACTATTTGGTCTGCTTATGAAGCAATTACATTATGGGCTTATGGAAACAATCTCCTACCTTATGTTAGTTTTCAGGAACATCCTATTTATTGTGTTCTATTGCTATTTGCGATCCCTATCTTTAGACAATTTCATTTTTATTGGACACATCGATTAACACATTGGAAACCGCTATATAAATCAGCACATTATCTACACCATAGAAATACGAACCCCGGCCCGTGGTCAGGACTTTCAATGCACCCTATTGAACACATTTTGTATCTATCAGGTGTATTCATCCACTGGATCATTCCGTCACATCCACTTCACGCTGTACTTCATGGTATGCATGCCGGTCTATCTCCTGCAGCAGGTCATTCTGGATTTGAAAAATTGAAATTGAAGGAAAATCAAACGATTCAGAATGGGGGATACTTCCACTATCTACATCATCGATTTTTCGAGTGTAATTACGGCAATGAGGGGATACCATTAGATAAGTGGTTTGGAAGCTTTAATGATGGTAGTCCAGAATCGCAAGCTGTGATGATGAAGAAGATGAAAAAAATGAAGATGAAGGTTAGTTGAAAATCTAAATATTCTATATGAAATTGTACCGTTGGTTTCTTTCGGAAGCAAATATTGCACAATTAAAGCATCTCGAGCACCTTCCAGAAGCTATACTCACAATGGGGTATGATGGTGCAGAGGAATCAATTGAAGTTCTTCGTTCTCTACAGCAGGATTTATCTGGAAAAACAAAAACAGCGATCATTAAATCTCAAAAGTGGGATGGAGCCCCTGCCCTCATATTTGGTATTGATCCAGAAGACGGTAAATTCTTTGTTGGAACTAAAGGTGTATTTGCAAAGTCACCGAAGGTTATTAAGAAGAAATCAGATATTCGTGAATTAATTAAAAATCGTGCTATTCATTCAAAACTTGAGATTGCACTAAAATTCTTACCAAAGATTATACCTACTACTGGTGGTGTATATCAAGGTGATATGCTCTTCACTAAGGGTGATACATCAAACAAGACTATTGATGGTGAAGAGTTATTAACGTTCAAACCAAACACAATTGTATATGCAGTTCCAACTGATAATTCACTTGCAGATAGTATTCTTCGTGCTAAGATTGGAATCATCATTCATACCACATACACAGGTACTGGCCCATTACAATCAATGACTGCGAATCCTGGCCAAGTAGATATATCTAAGTTTCGTAAATCATCCAATGTTTGGTTTGATGATCCATATGTTAAAGACTTATCTGGTAATGTCACGATGACTGCATCGGAGAGTCTCAAGGTATTGAAACACGTATCGGCTGCTGAAAGTATCTTAAAGAAGATTAGATCACAGGATATTAATGATTTGATTCATTTTGCAGATAAACTACCATCATATGCAAAGGGTGGTGGTAGTGTAGCTCCATTTCTTAATAGTTTCCTCAAGGCATCAGATAGTGCATCATTTCCTAATCCCGGCGAGGGAGATAAGTATGCACAACAGTTTCCTGACTTCCTAAAGGTAAAGTTTATAAACAAGATTGATACTCTTAAAACAGATAAGGGAAAAGATAAGGTTCAGCAAGATTTGGATAGATGGGGTGACAAACTTGATGTAGATTTGGTTAGTAAAGTTATCAATTTTATTGCGAGTGTGAATGCTGGGATGTTGATTATTCTCAATAAGTTATCCGAAGGTGTTGGTGATTTTAAAACCTTTTCTCAAAGTGGTGATACATTCAAAGTAACGTCAGGTGAGGGTTTTGTTGTAACCGACCACATTACAGGTAATACATGGAAGTTAGTAGATAGGTTAGAGTTCAGTAGATTAAATTTTAAGCCTAAGGAGTTCGGATAATGTTTAAGAATGCAAGTATAAAAGATTTAACCGTGTTTATCATGGGCGTTGGCCTTGTGGGTTTGTTAATAATCATAACAGTTGGTGATTTTTATGTTAGTCTGAAAGAAAATCAGCCAATTGATGAGAATGTAATAAATCTATTATCGATGGCTATTACTGGTATTGTTGGTATTGTAGCTGGCTATGTTACAGGAAAAGATAAGAGCAAAAGGGAAGAATAAGATGAAGACGGTCGTATTTACCTTCGGTCGGTTTAATCCACCAACAACTGGCCATATAAAACTTGTTGAAAAACTTGTGAAGACAGCAAGAGAATATAGTGCTAATTATCGCATCTATTTGTCAAGGTCACAAGATGCGAAGAAAAATCCATTGAAACTTACAGATAAAGTGAAGTATCTCAAATTATCAGCACCAAGATACAAGAGTGGTATTCGATCAGAAGAAATCGTTAATGTATTTGATATTCTTGTACATATGCATGATGCAGGATATGAGAAGATTGTAATGGTAGTTGGTTCTGATCGTGTTTCTGAATTCAAAATACTTATAAAAAAATATAATGGTAAAGCTGCAAGACATGGTTCTTATGACTTCAAAGAGATAGAGGTAGTTTCTGCTGGTGATCGTGATCCTGATGCAGATGATGTTTCAGGAATGAGTGCGTCTAAGCTTCGTGCATTAGCATCTGAGAATAATTTCGAAGAATTTAAACTTGGTGTTTCTGATAACCTCTCCGATAGTAATGCCAAGAAGTTGTTTGATGATGTTCGTTCAGGTATGCAAATTCGTGAAAGTGTAAAGACGTTTAGTACATTCCTCAATGAAGGTGTTTACGACAGAGCTGTTCTCAAGGCATTCTTTATGGCTGGTGGGCCAGGAAGTGGTAAGTCCTATGTTGCAGATGCAACAATTGTTCCTAATAGGGCCGGTTTGAAGGTAGTCAATTCAGATGAGTTATTTGAAAGGGCACTACGAAAGGCCAACATGACAACCGATATTGGTTCATTAAGTCCTGAAGATTACAAATATGCAATGGAACTTAGAACTAATGCAAAGGCACTTACCAACAGAAGGAAAGACCTATATGTAAAAGCAAAGCTTGGACTTTTGTTAGATGGAACTGGACATGATTATGAAGGTATTAAGAAACAAGTAGATCTTCTAAAAGAGCTTGGATATGATGTATATATGATCTTTGTTAATACTGCTAAAGAGATTGCAATTCAGCGAAATCAGGAGAGAGAAAGGAAAGTGAAAGAAGAGATTGTTATTAACAGATGGCAAGAAGTTCAAGAAAATATAGGTAAGTTTCAAAATCTCTTTGGTGCTACTAACTTTATCATAGTTGATAATAATGATGTTAAGGAAGATGGACAGCGTTTACTAAAGAGAACTTTCGTAAAAGTGAATAAACTGATTGATAAACCACTAATAAATCCTGTTGGTAAGAGATGGATTGCTAGAGAATTGGAGATAAAAAACACAACTAAATAATTCATGAATTAGGAGTTATAATGAGTTCGTTGATCCCACCAAAAGATTTTACTGTGACCACACGACGATTACGAGATTTTTTTACTCGTCGTGGTTTTTTAGAAGTTCATACACAGAATCGCCTTTCTATCTTAGCTGCTTGCGAAGATCCAAAAACAGTTTCTACATATGATTATTCAGGACAAGTTTGGCCACTTCCACAAACAGGACAAATGTGGTTAGAGTACGAGTTACTTAATGACCCATCATTGCCTGGTGTATTTTGTGTTTCTACATCATATCGTCAAGAACCAACACCAGTGCCAGGAAGACATGATTTAATTTTTCCTATGTTTGAATTCGAATCATCTGGATCGTTTGAAGATCTTATCGATATGAATTCTGACCTATGCTCATTTTTAGGATTTGAGCCAGATGGATATCCAGTAAAAGATTATAAAGAATGGATGAAACTTTACCATATTCCAGAAGATGGAGAATTGGGTTACGAAGAAGAAAGCAAGATGCAGAGTGAACATGATTCTGGTGTTGCCATGATTGTAAACTTTCCATATAGTACATCACCATTTTGGAATATGAAGAAAGATGGAGATATTGCAAAGAAGTGCGATGTCATCATGGGTGGTATGGAAACCATCGGTTCTGCTGAACGATCAATAGATCCAGAAGAGATGAAACATCAATTCAATACCATATCCGATGGACTATATGCAGATTTGCTGTATTCAAAATTTGGTAAAGACAGAGTTGTTGCTGAATTGGATAAGTTTTTAGAATTTGATTTCTTTGAACGATACGGTGGTGGAATTGGAATTACACGAATGATAAGTGCAGCTAAGTCTTGTGGTGTAAACCTTTGGACACCAGATTTTTAATTCAATATTTCACATTTTATAAATAATAATACAGACCAGTTAACGGCTTAGGAGTAGTTATATGTCATTTCTATCAGAAATTTATAGCGTACTAAATGGTGAGACAGCGTCAGACGCTAAAAATAGCTATATAATTGAAACAACTGATCCACGTAGTACAGTAGAGGAAGTAAGATTATACGAACCGCAGAGAGTGTCTTTTACTTCATCTTCCAATGAGGATATAATTGCTAATGCAATGGTTGAATTAGCAGGAACACGTTGGGATCAAAAAACCGATGCAAAGGTAGCAATGACTGAAGCTGTTAATGCGTATATTAAAAATACTCATACAGAATCTTCATGGAAAACATTTGGTCGTCTTGTTGAACTTGCACACAATAAATTCAATTTTGATATGCAAGAAGAACTAAAGAAGTATAATCAAGACCAAATTGACCTATTGAATATGAAAGAAGCTGTTAAAATTTCTGGTGATATTCGTGCTGGATTGGGTGGAGATCCTGCACTTAGGGATATTGAAGTTGAAGTTATCGACTTCGACGGCCCAGACCAACCACAGGACATTTGGAAGGGTGAGATTAAGCGAGACGATGAGGAAAAACAAACCAAAACAGAGTCTGTTGAGCTTGACGAAGGTAAAAAAGAGAAACAGGCTGCTTGGATGGCAAAGGCTCAAAAGGCCGTTGAAAAGTCAGGTGGCCACCCAGGCAAAATAGATTGGGATAGTGCAACATACTTGTACAATACAGGTAAATCGCCAGAGGATGCAGGAAAAGTTTTAGCGAAACTACAGAAAGAAGAAGTTGAGCTTGACGAAAGTAAGATGTCTGAACTTCATGCAATGATTAAGGATGGTAAGTCTGCTAAAGAGATTGCCAAAGAGATGAAACTCGATGAGAAGACCATCGCACAACTTATGAAGGGAATGAAGGAAATTAAAGAAGAAGATAATGATGACCTTGAAGAACTTAGTGCTGTAGAATCAAAGCTACAAAAACTCCAGAAATTAAACACACCTAAAGAGGGATAGAATAATGTCAATCTATGACAACTACTTAGAAGATAATAAAGATCTCATAGATGTGATTTCTAACATCTCTGAGGGTAAAAAACCTAAACTCGGCCCAGATGAGGTGCTCGTAGTTAAGGGTAAGCAAGAAAAAGTTATTGATATTGATGATCTTCGTGAATATCTCAAGAAAGATTGGGAACTTAACGAAGCTACTCTTACCAAGAATCAGCAAGATATGGTCAAGGACGTTGTTGATAATGACCTTGATTTAGAAGAGTTTGAAAAGAAATACGGTAAGAAAGACGGTAAGAGTGTCGCATTTGCTGTTGCCACAAACATGGTAAAGAAGAAAGAAGGCATCACCGAAGATGACCTCGATGAAGGTAAAATTCAAACTAAAATAGCAAAAACTAAAAAGGGTAAGATTACAGTTACTGATCATGATTCCTTAGAGGATGCCAAGAAACATCTGGAAGATATGAAGAAGAAAGGATGGAATGGTATTATATCACAGGATGGAAAACCTATCACTGAAGAAGAACTCAACGAAGTAGACTACATGTATGATGGTAAGGTAGTTAAAATATCTAAAAAGAATTTTAGTAAGGTTCATAAAGATTTCAAAAATTCAACTAAGGGTAAAGAACGAATGTTGATAAATGACCCAAAAACTGGTGGTTCTATTAGTGTTCCAGTACAGTTTGAAGAAGTTGAACTTGATGAAAAGAAATCTGCTACTGATTATGAAGTTTATCACAAAAGTTTCTCAGCTGCAATGCAACACGCATATGAATATGCAGAGAAGAAAGGTCATAGTGTAGATAAAGATGAAATTGATGATAAAGTTGCTTTAGGGCCAAAGAAACCATCAAAAGGTAAAACAAATCGTTATGATTTAAAAGCTGGTAGAAAGACAGCACATATTCAAGTCTATAATATGAACGATAAATCATATGAACTGAATATGTATATTGAAGAAGTTCAACTTGATGAAGGATTTTCGGAAAAAGAAATTAAGATGGCAATTGGTATTGCATCAGATAAGAGATATGCTGGTGGTAATATGACAGGTGCTACAAAAGCGATTGAGAAAATCAAGAAGGGATTATCAGAACATCCACAAGTTAAAGCTGCTCTTAAGAGACAAAATGAAGTGAAGGATACGGAATCAACACCTCATCTTTTAGGTGATTCACATTGGGAAGCGAGTGATGAGCTTGTCAAATATTTACGTACTCTAACTCCTGGCGAGAATCCAGAAACTGAACTTGATGAAGATGCGAAGATGGCAAAGAAGTCTGATGATGATCTTATTGCTATGCTACATCAAATGTTGGGTGCAGATCAATCACTTCCAAGTATACAACACCAAACAAAACGTATTCGAAAAGAGTTGAAGAAGAGGGGTCTAAAAGAGGACTCTACTGAACTTGATGAAGCACATGGGAAGAATATAGATCATCTTAGGGATATCATTAGTGGAAAGACTGCTAATACGCTTAAGTTTTCTGATGGAACTATGAAGGTTGACCTATTCAGTGCTAGTGGTATTGTTCAGGTATATGATAAAGTAAACAAAATGAACCAAGATAAGCTTGATAAAATGGTTAATGGGTCTAAGAAAGATTTCATCAAGGCTCAAGAGATAGCATTTAAGTTAATCAATAAATCGAAGAAGTAAGGACAGAGATATGATACCAATGAAAAATATTCGAGAACTATCAGATTCTTATAAAAATATTCAAGAAGCTAAATTTGATATAAATCAAGTCATCAAAGATCTTGGTGGTAATTTTGCAGGGTCTAATGAAGATCAGATGAAAGCTGTGCAACTTCTTAAGGGGTTGGCACTCTCTGATGATCCTAAAGCCAATGAGTTTATGGAGAAGTTGGATGCTGCCACAACTCAGATTTCTAACGATTTGAGTGAAGGTGACTATGGAAAGAAGAAGAAGGTAAAAGAAGAGGTTGAGACTGTTGAAGAGTCAAAATCACTGATTGATTTACTAAATAATATTAAGAGTGGTGGTAAGATTGAGGATATTGATCTTACTGAAGAAGAGATTAATGGTATTCTGGATTTTTATGAGAACACTCTTGACTCTACTGGACAAAATGAATTTAACAAAATGTCGATCACTAAAATCCAATCGACAATGAAAAAATTAGGATTATAGGAGATTAATTATGCCTTTATGGGGAAAATCAACATCCGCTGCCTCCAGACCTAAATTTATGCCCGATGATTCTAATTCGGATTGGGCACGAGAATTAGCGTTTGCGAACAAAGCAGGATGGGCATTAAAGCCTGGAACGAAAGGAACAGGAAATGACAACACGAGTGCAGAAGCTGAAGTATTAGCGACAGTTCGTGGTTTGTCGGCAACATTAGCAGCTGCAAATGTTTTATCAGCAGACTTTGTTGCTGGTGAATATGCAAGAACTGAAACTTTTGATATTGTATTAACATATGACGAAGCAATCACAGTTACATCAGCTGCATGGTCAGCAGATCAAGTTATATCTAACAAGGTATACTTCGACTTAGACAATTATGGGCCAACGGATATGGCCTCTGATGGTGGTTTGAAGATGCAATACTTTAGTGGTTCTGGAACTAACACACTGACATTCAGAGGAACTATTCCAGGCACCGCTGTTGCTGGTGGTCTTTTGGGACATACTACATTTACTATAGCAACTAATGGTTCATCTGCAATGGTTGACGGTAATGGGACAGCTGTACCAGAGGGTGATATGGCTGGTGGTTCTGCAATCGGTGGAGTAGCTGGTAATGCTGAAATTTTTGCAAATGCTGTCACAAAAACAGGTTCTACTATAATGACAGAAGTAACTACAGCAGGTTCAAGTAGTGGTTCAGCACAAACATTACTTGGTGTAACTACAGCAGTTTCATAATAAATAATACACCATAATACATTATGGATATATTTAAATTGGGGTGGGGGATATCTCTCCGCCCCTTTTTAATCTCTTGAAGTACGCATAAATAGTAATAATAGGGGAGAAGAAATGGAAGCGATAAAGGAATCTGTATTCTCAGAATACATGCCGTTTATCGTATACGTACTCTTCCGCTCTTTGATTTTATTTGCTGTAGGGTTAGGAAGTGTCTATATTGTTGGGCGGATGTTAGATGTAATTAATTCTAACAGAGGACGCAATGCGATAGCAGCTGTAGCAATGGCAGGTGGTGCTATATGGACAACGTTGATATATGATGAGGCTGTAATAGTACATCCCCATGAATATATTTGGAGACCAATAGTTTATCTAACAGTAGCCAGTGTACTATATGTCATATTAGGTTTTAAATTTGCTGGTCGTTTTGATACAGTGTTAAATAAGAAGATGGCTGAGTCAAGTGATGAAACTAATGATATAGGAAAGAAACGCATTGAAGAAAAGAAAGAAGAAAAGAAGAAACGTACAGAAAAAGCTATTCAGGATGTATTTACAAAGTTGATGAAATAGGTGATAAAGTTGTTTACGAATATTACAAAAGAAAATGCAGCTTACTATGCTGCAACAGTATATGACAATCCACAATTTGTCAGGGAAGAACAGTTTGCCCGTGATTTTCGTAAAGTTTCGATGATCAAGAAGTACATGAATAAGTTTGATAATTCAGTAGAGATAAATAATTTAGACCACCTTGTTCACAAGATTGTCAATATTGTTGTCTCTTTCATGAATACGTTTGGAAGAGAGTCTGGATTAAGACTTATGTTTGCACTTATGGAAGAGCGATTTTGGATGAAATTGGCTCCTATAGTAGACCATTTAACCTCTCCCGATTCTTATCTTACGGTTGAGGGTGTTAACAATCAAACAGTGATATTGGAAGCTGTAGAACAAGATGAATTTTTTTCTGCAATCGTCGTAAAGATGAAGCAATACGAAGGATTGTATAGGAGTTAATATATGCCTGCTCACACAACTGCAATTGGTAAAGAACTTGTATCAGTAGGAAAATCTGTTCTTAAAGTTGTTGATTTAGCTTCAATAATGAGAATTATAACACTTATCACAATACCTTTTAAACATTGGGCAGCATATAAAACTGGTGTTGTTGATGAGAATGGTAAGACTCTTAAAAAACGTCGAGATAGAAAAACAAAAGAAGAGAAGGATAGTTTTACAATATTCCATAGATTTGTAAGAAATATAAAACGTATAATTGGGTTTATACCATTTGGTAAAAGTATAATAGGTAGTGTTGCGGCTTCATTATTTCTAATACGTGAATATCAAGATCATCCATTTGATAGTGATAAGGATACATTATTAGAAAGATTCAATGAGTTTTGGGAAGAAAATGAAGAGTTTATTACAGAACTTTATGAAGTCTATCAGGATGATTTTGACAATCTATTAACAGAAGAAGCACAGACAACAACAGCTCAAGTTGCAATTAGTAAATATCCTCTTACATTCGAACCTAAAGATAGGTTTATGGGAATGAAAGTGTTCGATGTTGATACAGAGAGGTATATGAAATCTCGCTTAGGTAAGAAGAAATATACTCGATATTCACGTTACGTTGGTGAAGATGAAGTTGGTGAAAATATTCGTGCGTTTGGCCGTAAGTATCCGAAAGAAGGAATTCTACTCAGAGACGTATCTACCAATCATATGATATTTTTACGTCGTCCACTACTTGACAAAATTTAATATATAGAGTATACTAATTATCAGTGTCGTTAGAACTCGATCTATATTACGTTAAGCTAATTTCGCCATCGCTTGAGCGGTTCACGTTCAAGTCAAACCACACAGCAACATTTCGTTGCCCATCGTGTGGAGATTCAAAGAAAGATAAGAAGAAGACACGTGGATATTTCTATGTCCATACTCAGTCTTCCAACATGAATTTCTACTGTCACAACTGTACGGCTTCAATGTCGTTCAAGAACTTCCTCAGAGAGTTTTATCCAGATTATTTTCAGCGGTATACTATGGATACTCTTACTCGTAAAGATCTTACATCCAATCTCATACAAACACGTACTATTAAGAATGATGACGAAGAGCTTAAAAAGAAGTTCAGTAAATCTCGTAAGATAGTTGTACAGTCGGGGCCACGTGATATCATCGATCCTATTATTGCAACTGGATGTTCGGTTACGATGAAAGATTTGAGAATTGATGAGCCAGATAATAGGCACGTTAAGTATCTTGAAAATAGATGTCTTGTCAAGAAGTTAAGATATCTATATTACACACCAAATTTCCGACAGTTCATTGCATATTTTGTGAAGGAGTATGGACTTGATATGAGTCCAGCTAAAGTACCAGAAACTCCTCGTATCATCATTCCCTTTTTCAATGAGTATCAGGAACTCAAAGGGTTTCAGGGTAGGTCGTTAAATCAGCATGAAGTGAGATATATCACAATCAAATTAGATCCATTATATCCAAAGTTGTTTGGTGTTGACAAATTGACGAGACGATCACATGCACGATTTACTGATATTGATCGTAAGCAACCAATATTTATATTTGAAGGCCCATTTGATGCACTGATGATAAACAACAGTTTTGCAATGATGGGTTCAGATATAAGAATTCCAGAAATACAGTCGGTTGCGGATGGGTGTGATAATTTTGTATTTGTGTATGATAATGAGCCAAGGAATGAGCAGATAGTTCGAAAGATGTTTGAGCATGCCAAGAGAGATGAGAGAGTTGTCGTTTGGAATGGAGATGAGAACTTTACTAAAGGTAAGGATCTTAATGAAATGGTTATGAATAGGTTCTTTAATAAAGAGCCTGTTAGATTAATGGAAGAGTATCTGAGACAGCATTCTTATGGAGGTATAAAATTAATGTCTAATATTCGTATGTGGTCAAAGGTGGATATATGGAAAAAGAGCCAGTAGTTATATTTTGTATATCTGGACAAAAGAGGGCAGGTAAAGATACGGTTGCGAGTTACATAAAAGAATATGTAATAGCTTCAAGAGTATCATTTGCCGAGCCAGTTAGAGATGTCTGTCGTGCATATTTTGGATGGGATGATGATTGGTTATTGGGTGAGAAGAAAGAGACGGTTGATCCATATTGGGGTATATCACCAAGACAAGCAATGCAATATCTTGGAACTGAAGTTGGTAGAGTAGGACTTGGAGAGAATTATCCAGAGTTTAAAGCTATAACAGATGATCGTATCTGGATTAAAAGTGCTCAGCAGAAAATTCGTGGTCAATCATCAAAAGAATATGTTGAGAAGTTTGGTAAAATTAGTGCATTTGTTATTCCAGATATGAGATTCCTCAATGAGTATGATGATATGAAAGATATGGAGAGTGAAGGATACAAGGTCGTTACAATAGGTGTACGCAGAAATGGATTACCATCGGACAATCATGCATCGGAGAGAGAAATAAAATATTGTGTTGAAAAGTGTGATTTCATTTTGAATAATGATTGTACAATATCAAATCTACAAAAGAAAGCACATGAAGTTATAAATTGGAGTAGGGTTCAACTTAAGCCAACATGGATGCTTGCAACTGATGTAGATAGACAATTGGAAATAAATTGGAATGCTTAAAGTAAAATTAGTTAAATTGAATGAGGATGCAAAGGTTCCATCTTTTGCTGATAATGGGTCTAATGGATGTGATCTGTATGCGAACATTGATAAGGATGTACGGCTGAGAGGTCAAATGCGTATTCTTATCAAAACAGGCATCTCAATAGAAATGCCTGAAGGTACATTTGGTCTTATTATTCCAAGATCAGGACTTGCATCAAAACATGGTGTGACTGTATTGAATGGGCCGGGTCTTATTGACACATCCTATCGTGGAGAAATTGGGGTGGTACTTTACAATAGTTCGCCAATAGTGTATAATATTAAACAACATGATAGAATTGCACAGTTGGTATTCATACAGCATGAACAGGCGGAATTTGAGGTAGTGGATAGTCTATCTGAAACAGAGCGTCAGGATGGTGGTTTTGGAAGCAGTGGAAAGTAATTTTAACTCGGTAAAACGAGTATTAGATCACGGTTTTGTTGAGATAGTTGACATTATGGGGGATGACTATCGCATTCTTCAAAGTGCGAGAATTTCAACAGGTGGTGAAGCTGAAAAGGGTGAGAAGCAGGACAGAGGACTTATACGATACTTATACAAGAATGAGCACCTTACACCATTTGAGCAGGTAGTTGTTACACTTCGTGTTAAGTGTCCAATATTTGTTGCAAGACAATGGATGCGACACCGAACCATGAGCTACAATGAGTACTCTGGTAGATACTCACCTATGATAGATGACTATTATACACCAGAGCAATTCTATTACCAGTCAGATACTAATCATCAAAGTTCAGGTGATCCTTTGGAGCCACAACAGAACGAAAGCATTATCAATGAGTATACTGACCTATTAGAGAATACAAGATATGAGTATGATGCTTGGTTGACAGATAATATTGCAAACGAACAGGCACGTATGCCAACATCGGTTGCAAACTATACAGATTTCTATGCGACTGTCAATCTAAGAAATCTTTTTCACTTTATCGAGTTGAGAACTCATCATCATGCACAGTATGAGATACAGGTGTATGGAGAAGCTCTATTAGAGATGCTTGAAGAGTATGGTAAATTGAAATGGTCGGTTGCAGTATTCAAAGAATTTAGAGATTTGAAGTGGGCGTATATGGATGCTGTTGCTAAGTGCAAGTCGAATACAACACCTTTAAAAGAAGTGTTAGAGAATTTCGTTGTGGTTAAGAATAAATAACTTCAACCCATAATGAGTATGTTTATGATTAAGAGGAAGTGATAAGTGTCCATATTTGAAGTGCGAACAAACCTTAAGCCGTATGAATATCCAGAGTTTATTGCATTCAAGGACGCTATTCGTAGTGCATATTGGGTTCATCAAGAATTTGAATCTGAATTGATTAGTGATGTTCATGACTATAAGACAGTATTAACAGACACAGAGAGAACCATTGTTGCAAGAACGATGCTTGCAATTGCACAGGTTGAAGTTTCAGTTAAAGAGTTTTGGGGAGATGTATATAAGCATTGTCCAAAGCCAGAAATTGCAGCTGTAGGTGCAACATTTGCAGAAAGTGAGGTTAGACATTTTGATGCATATTCTGAGTTGATTGAATTACTTGGTCTCAATGATGAGTTTATTGACATGGCAGAGATTGGTGCAATTGCAGATCGTATTAAGTATCTCAAGAAGTACACCAGTGGGTTACAGACTGCCACAAACCAGAGTTACACTAAGTCAATTCTGTTATTTTCTCTCTTTGTAGAACACGTATCGTTATTCTCTCAGTTCCTTATTATGATGGCATTTAACCGTCACAAGGGAGTACTGAAGGGTATATCTAACGCAGTAGAAGCAACATCCAAAGAAGAGCAAATACATGGTGAGTTTGGAGTAAAGTTGATCGCAATTATTCGGAAAGAAAATCCAGATTGGTTTGATCAGTCATTTTTTGATTCTGTTTTAAGATGGTGTCGTCGTGCATATTCGGCCGAATGTAAGATTTTAGACTGGATTTTTGCAGATGGAGAGCTCGATTTTCTTTCCAGATCACAAGTAGAGACTTTTCTTCAAGATCGTTTTAACCGTTCTTTGACTAACATTGGTGTGAAGCCAATGTTCCATATAGATGAAGATGTATTGAAACAGACAGAATGGTTTGATGAGGAGATATTCTCATCAGCACACGTTGACTTCTTTTACAAGAGGCCAACTTCGTATTCTAAGAACAACAAGTCGTATTCAGCTAAGGATTTATTTTAATGGCATTTGAATGGTTAACACAAGATTCCAGAGATTTCCTTGCGAGGGGATATCTCATTAATGGAACTACAGCAGAAAAAAGGGTTGAGCAAATAGCCAACACCGCTGAAGATTGGTTAAATTTATCTGGTTTCTCAGAGAAGTTTTATGATTACATGTCAAAAGGATGGTATTCTCTTTCATCACCGATCTGGGCTAACTTTGGATTGGGTCGTGGTTTACCGATATCATGCTATGGCAGTTATGTTGATGATAGTATGATTGGTATTCTGAATAGTGCAAAAGAGATTGGCGTCATGTCAAAATACGGTGGTGGAACATCTGCCTTTTTTGGTGATGTTCGACATCGTGGCTCTGATATTCGTGATAATGGTTTAAGTGAAGGATCAGTCAATTTCATGAGATTATTTAATACTCTCATCGATGTGACAAAGCAAGGTGGAACACGCCGTGGTGCATTTGTGGCATACTTGCCAATGGAGCACAAAGATATAGACGAGTTTCTACAGATCAAAACTGAAGGTAATCCCATACAAGGAATATTCACAGGTGTAACTGTTTCTGATGATTGGATGAGTAAGATGATCAAAGGAGATGAAAAGAAAAGAGCTCTCTGGGCAAAGGTATTGAAATCCAGAGGACAGATTGGTATTCCATATATCTTTTTTACAGATAATGTTAATAAAGGAATGCCTGAATCATATATGAGACAAGGAATGGAAGTTCTTGCCTCTAATCTTTGCTCTGAGATTGCACTTCCATCAACAGAAGATGAATCCTTTGTATGTGATCTCTCATCGATGAATGTATCTAAATTTGAGGAGTGGGAAGGTACAGATGCTGTGGAAACATTAGCTTATTTTCTTGATGCAGTCATGAGTGAATTTATCGAGAAATCTGCGAAGATAGAAGGTTTAGAAAAGGCAAATAAGTTTGCATCTCGACATCGTGCATTAGGTATTGGTGTTCTTGGTTTTCATGATCTTCTACAATCGAAAGATATTCCATTTGATGACTTGGAATCATATACTTGGAACTCTCGTGTATTCAAGCACATATATGATAAAACAGCAGAAGCATCAGAGAATCTTGCAAAGGAGTATGGAGAACCAGAAGTAATGGTTGGGTTTGGTAAGAGGAATGCAACACTTACAGCAGTTGCACCAACAACATCAAGTGCATTCATTCTCGGTCAAACCAGTCAATCAATAGAGCCGTATCGTAGTAATTATTATGTTAAGGATCTATCTAAAAAGAAAGTAACAGTTAAAAATAGACATCTACAAAAGACATTAAAAGAAATGGATAAGGACACAGATGCTGTGTGGAAGACTATTTTAAATAATGGTGGCTCAGTACAGCATCTTGATTGCTTATCAGAGCATCAAAAAAATGTGTACAGGACATTCAGTGAGATACCACAGCTTGCCATTGTTCAATTAGCAGCTTCAAGACAGAAGTTTATTGACCAATCACAAAGCTTGAATCTTATGATACATCCTGATACACCATTAAAGGATATTAATGCCTTACACATTAAGGCGTGGGAACTTGGAGTGAAGACACTATATTATCAGCATTCCGTAAATGCAGCTCAGGAATTTAATAAAGATCTATTGATGGATTGTGTTGCTTGTGAAGCATGATACGATTAGTCAATAATGTTCGGAAATTTACCTCATGTACTGCATTGGAATATGTTTCTGGTGAGGTTACTATATGGGTGCAATCACATTCATATAGTGATAGTGAAATCAATCCAAATTCAAAATCAAAAATACATGTGGATAAACTAATAAAATTTTGTAAGAAACATTCCGTTGAGAATGTATCTTTCCAATGGAATCAAGAGGAGATTAAATAAATGGGTGCAGGAATAACAATACCATTAGCTCTCGAAGCAGAGAAGCTTGCAATGAAAGCTGAATTAGGCACAGCACTTGTTACATTTTGGGATAGTATGACAGCGGCATCTGCAACAGAAACACCAACAACAAAACAGCAATATGCAGATGAGTTTGCCAGAGTATTAGGAGACGTTATGTTTGATAGGATCGTAACTTATGTATCAACAAATGCAAATGTTGTAGTATCAGGTGGTGTAACTGTTTGCAGTGCTGGGCCAGGAACGATAACTTCAGGAGTGGGGTCAATAACTTAAAAAGGAATATATGGCAAATTCAAAGAAAATACAATTATCGCAAAAAATCGTCATTGTTAGAAAAACAGAGTTCAATGAACGATATCCAAGATCGCAAAGGGTGATTTTTGGGTGGATTGGTTTTGTAGCATTACACAAATACTTCTCTGATGTATATGAGAAAGAAAATGGAAAGGATGCTATGATAGAGAGTATTGGATACTTTCGCAGCCCTTTGATGTTGAATAATAAGATATTGAATGATTTGAGTAAGAAAGTTGATTATCTTAGAACACCATCTGAAGTAGCATTAGATTGTCCATTTGAAATTGAAGATGAGTTTTTTGAGGCAAGTCGAGCAAGTAGTGAAGGAATTCCTATTATTAGACAAAATCTGGAAGAAAAACCAGACCATTTGGCATATTATATTGGAATTTGGAAACAATAGTTGAATACTAAAATAATACTCGCATTAGATTATTCAAATGGAATTGAAGCTGATAAAATTGTACGACTTTTATCTGATTATGTAGATGGATTTAAGATCAATCATACACTATATGGATTAGTTGATTATATAAGCGTTAAGCGTCCAGATAAAGAGTTATTTGTAGACTTTAAATTGTGGGATACTCCTAATACAGTTAAAAATGTTGTTGAAGATGTAATTAAACGTGGAGCAACTATGACGACTGTAAGTACATACAATAATTCAGAAGCATTTAAAACGATAAGTGAATATGGAAGAAATGATATTAAGTTATTTGCAGTATCTCTTCTCACTTCTTGGACTGATCAAGAGTTAAATGATATTAATGGGTCTATGTATACCAAAGTTGATCTATGGAGAAGACATATAAACAGAATATCTGAATATAATTTCTCTGGTGTTGTTTGTCCAGTTGAGGATATTCAATATATCAATCAAATTGATGATAGCTTAATAAAGGTTTGTCCAGGCATTCGTGCAAATAACTATAATGGAGATTATACAGGACAGATTAAGGTGAGTACTATGAATGATGCAGAAGAGCAAGGTGCAGATTATGTAGTTGTTGGAAGGTCAATAACTAATGCGAAAGACCCAATAAAAGCTATAAAAGCCATGAAAGAAGGAACATTTATAAATAAGGGACAGACATAAACGCATAGACTATATGAAGTAAATCAGATTGCTGATAATGAGCTCCTATTTGAGCAACAAGGAGGCAGATATGAGGAAACTAATTCGGTCTATAAGAGAACTCTTACAACGAGTCGTAAGAGAGAATTTTATTTATATGATGTTTTTCGCTACTGTGTTTTTTTTAGTTTTTATAACAACAAACATAAGCGGATTGAGCATTGACAAATACCAAGATTGGACATACAACGAAAGAATGATATATGTTAATGGTATAATTGATGGCCTTAAAACAGCAGAGATTATATCATTCGACCATATGAGTGGAAGAGAATTATGGAAACCAATATCTATTTTTAGATTATATTACAATCGAAGAGATTATGAAAGTATTGCTAAAATTATGGCTGATAATTTGTGTTATGGGGACTATGAACTCGAACACGATATGCCACAAAGGATAGTAAGAGAGGTGAGACGTATATATGGTGGTAGTTAAATGATGGGTAGGGTGGATTACAGGATCTTATTGCAAGAGCTGTTTAGTAGTATCGATGAATACACATTCAGTCGAGTAGTACAAGTGACTCCGAAATTCAAGAAATTTATTAATGATGCAGAAACTATTCGATTAAAAATGAAGAGTGGAGTCGATACACGAGATGACGGCAAATAAGAAAAAAAAACAAAAGGAAGAAAGTACCATGAATATGTTTCCTTTTAGAAGCTTAGTAATGTTGATTATGGGTCTTATATTTGGTGGTATTTTTGTATTTGGATATATGTATATTATGGATGTTCATTTTAGAATACCTGGCCCATCTATTGGTAGACTTCGATATATTATGCTTCAAATTCCGCCACATTGGTGGATGTGGATATTATCTGGTTTATTTGCATCTCTTATTATTACATATGGTTTGGGTAGACTTGTATTAAGAGGTTCTGCATTTCAAAGGGCAGCAGAAACTCTTCATTGGAAAACGAGAGAAGCCTTTAGGTACTATAAAGGTAAAGCTGAAGAAACAGAAGGACGACTTGAAACGATAACAGCTGAACGTAATTCAATTACTGAGATTGCATCTGAATTTCAAGCTCAACTTCTCGCAATTGACAGAATTAGAGCAAGTATGCCAAGAAATGAAATAATTCAAAGTAGGTTAATGGAGATTCAAAAGAAAGAGCCAAAAGTTATCCAGTTACCACAAGAAGAGCCTGTTTTAACTTTTACACGAAAGACTGATGAGTCCAAAGTTCAATAGTCTACTTAAGTTTGTATTAGTTTTAGCAATTGGATTTACTTTAGCATTTCTTTCCACTAAGGTACATGGTCAAGAGAGAAAAACATTTCATCATTCCTTGCTTGGCACATGGGAATTGAATCAAGAAGAGAAGTATGGAATAATAGTTCGTTGGGTATTCTATCCAGATGTTGATTGGTTCGAGCGTAAAATGGGGAACATTCTAATGTATATTAATGGAGAATATTCAGCAATATTAGAATGGAGAACTCAGAATGGTGCAATTGAATTGCGGCCAGGTCATGACACGGTCGTTTATGGAAAAGATCAAAACACGACCATCGATACACGACGGCCGGGTCAAAAATGGAAATGGATACATTTTACTACGTATAAAACAACAAAATGGAAACTATATTTGGAAGATGTATCTTTTGGTAAATTGGAATTCTATAGGGTTTGTGATACTTTATATGCTAGGGGATATTGCAATTAATAAATAATTACCTTAGTACAAATGTAAAGTAGGTAACCATGACTGCTATAAAAAAGTATATCTTACATATCTGCATTGTAGTAGCAATGCTCACTTTCAGTTCTTGTGAATCAGTGTTATGTAGTTTTGGAATGAACGATTACTGCATTCTCATGATTGAATCTGTACTTGTCTCACCAGAAAGTGCAACTATTAATGTTAGTGATATTAAGCAATTCACTGCTAAGGGTGTACAAAGTGATGGATCAATAGTAGAATTGTCTGGCCAGGTATCTTGGTCTTCATCAAATTCAAATGTATTAACAATAGACACTTCAAGTGGAAGTGCTGAAGGTATATCAGCTGGTAGTGCAACAGTTACTGCTTCGGTTCAGGTACAAAATGGATTTAAAGAAGACAAGGTAAATGTTACTGTCAATTCATCAGAAATGGAAGAAGAAATAGTTGCGACAATCATTGATCTATATATCGATCCTAATTCTGTAACTTTGGATACAGATACGAACCATTCCTTTGATGTAATAGCTACATATGACGATGGTACTACAGAATATGTTACCGATAATGTTATGTGGTCATTCGATAATCCTTTATTGGGCATAATTTTACAAGATGGGTATTTTGCTCCTTTAGATGATGGAGTATTGATCATAACAGCAGAATATGATGGGTTTACTGCTACTTCAACTGTAACAATTGAAACAGTTGAAGTATACTGTGTACTTAATTTTGAAGATGAAAATAATCTAAGTTCTGGCTGTGAATTAATTATTAGTGGTCTCAATATTACTCTTGGTGGGGGTATGACTTATCGTCCAGATTATGCAGGATATGGTGGTGATCTTGGATACATGTATAATGAGGGTTTCAATGATGATGATTATATTATTTTTGGAACACCAGTAGTAGTTGATTCCTTTTACATGACTGTGAAACCAAGAAGTACTTATGCTACATCGTCTATCTCTACTCCATATGAAATAACAGTGAATGCGTATGATACTGGTGATAATGTTATATGGACTGAGTTGGTGGATCTGAGTGGAACAGAAGATTGGTCTTGGGTAGAAGTGGATGTTGATACTGAAAATATTGTTAAGCTTGAATTTATAGCACCTGAGCATTCTATCTGGCCGAGTGTCGACAAAATGACTATAGGTACTAAATAATTTTATGAAGTCCTTTAAGTTATGGGAAATCACCAATAACAGAAACAATTTCTACAATGAGAAGAGTCAGTCGTATGAAATGGATTCATCTGAAATTGTCGGATGGATGGATGGAAAGAAGAACCAACTGAAAAGATTTCAGACACTACTTGACATTGGTGTTAAAAATGGTGATAGTGTTCTTGACTTCGGTTGTGGTATTGGTCACATGGTGGAATATATCAACGACACTGGTTTAAAAGTGAATTACACTGGTATTGACACCAATAAAGATGCAATCCGAAAAGCAAAGAGTGCTTTCATATTATCTGATATAATGGGTGTTCATCCCATGACTTCATCTACTGGTATCATCTTCTCACATGGCTCCGTTCAGGACATCAAAGAGAACTATGATTGGGTAGTAGCATCAGGAGTGTTCAACTATAAGTTTCCTAAGGCAGAAATGATTCAGACGGTTAATGAACTATTAGATCACGCAAACAAAGGTATTGCATTCAATCTACTTGAAGAGGGACATATAGTAAATCCAGATTATGTGTTTTATAAGAAGGATATCATTACTCACTACTTCAATAATTCTGCACAAATCGTAGAAAATTATGGTGTAGACCTTGACCTTACCGTATATATAAGGAAGAATGAATCATGAAAAGTTTTAAATGGTTTATACAACAATTAACTGAATCAATGATCACAGTGATTGATTCTGATGAAGAGATACAAAAAGCTATTGTTCTTGCAGAGAATATAGATGGTCAAATACAGGAAATTAGTGCAGAGACACAATTTTCGAAAGAAACGAGAAATAAAATAACACTCATTCAGGTTGTACCAGATAAAGTGAGAATGAAATTTGCACAACTGGCAAAAGAGTCTGTTAATGATTTAGATGGATATGAATCGGTGGAAATTACTTCTGCTAGGTCAGAAAAGGATTATCAATTTAAACACGAGTCATTAAGTAAGAATGTATATGTATTAGTTAAACCATCTGGAGCAAGGGGTGCAGTAAGAGCTGACCCAAACGAATTATTAACTTCAACATTTGCTATGATGGATTTTAAAGTACCATCAACGATTCAAGAATTGGATGTTCTTATAGATAAAGCAAAATCTATTGCTCCAATGAAAAATAGTGATTGGTCGAAAGATTCATTGGATATGTTTGATAAAGCATATACAAACGCTTGTCAAGCAATGTCTGCAGCTATTGCTATAAAAAAGATAATAGGTGGTACTGCTGATAAGGGTTGGATGACAGGTATAAAATGGGGAAAGGAAATTGAACATTTCAAAACCAATTCATATGGAATGAAGGATTTTAATTCTTCAGACATTATCTTAAAAAAAGGTAATTTGTGGTATGGTGTTTCACTAAAAAAGAAGGAAAGAACAGGAGCTAAAGATCCAACCATTTTGAATAAAGCATTTAATACATTATTAGGTGGTAAAGAATTTAAGATTGTTAGAGAAGAGATTGAAAAGAAAACTGCTGAATTCTATGTTAGTGTAATTAAGAAGGCATTGACCGAGAAGGTGATAGATGGTAATCCAAGATCTGTTAATGAGCGGAATTGGAAATCTTTCATGAAGAAAATAAGTACAGAATATGTAAATAAATCATTGAAGACAAAAGAATCTCTATTTAAAGATGTAGCAAATATCATAGAAGGTGCTGGAGAAGAAATCGCTACAACGTTAGTAAATTTAGTCTTGAAAATGGATTTGAAAGATTTACAACAGAAGGATTTCAATTTTTCTTTAATTACTGGCATAGGTAGGTATGGGCCAAGAATTGGTGTAGTAGTAGAACAAGCTGATGTTAAAGAAATTGATACAATAGTTGAGAAAATGGATGCATTGTTTGAAAAGGGAAAACCAACTATTGAATTTAATAGAACTAAACTTCAAGCATTTCAACCTGGCGCTGGTGCTGCAAAGTTACAATATGTGGTTAAAGTTGGTGGTATGGATATAATACAGAGTGAAATCAGGTACAAAGGTAATTTTACTGCACAACCACAGTTTTTAGCTTTTTTTACAGAGAAGTTCAAACGATTGTTAAAATAACTTGACAAAACACAAATAACAGTATATAATAGTAGTATAGTAAAATGGAAGAGATGAAATATCATGGTGGCATGTATTTCGAACACAGAGGTTGTAAAATTTTGAAATTTAAAGAGATGGATCGAGGCTTACTTAAAAGGTGTGCAGTAATAGTAGGTTCAGAAGTTGTCATTTTGGGTGCGTTTATTATAATTAGTATTAAGATACTAAGTAGCGATCTTTGGTGCTAATGCGAGATTGTAATGTACAACCCTTTACCAGATTTTGTGACCATCAAGGAATCCTCAATTCACGGTCATGGTCTTTTCGCTACCGAAAGAATCCCATCAGGAAAATGGATAGGAGTTATTTATGTAAGATCTCCACATTGGGTGCCAAGCGATCTTCCACACAACATTCAAGGTGGATACATTCGAACACCATTGGGTGGGTTTGGTAATCACTCAGATGATCCTAACTGCATCAAGTTTGAATCGTATAATATGTGGTGGATTAGTGC
>VTLG01011026.1_pt1 | contig 44665 bp, 64 predicted proteins | sample 4694571 | NCBI WGS metagenome assembly VTLG01 (sample SAMN12604809, study PRJNA352737) | marine metagenome | biome: ENVO:00000447; feature: ENVO:00000209|ENVO:00000569|ENVO:01000036; material: ENVO:00002151; isolation source: viral sequences binned using virsorter ...
ACCTCTCGCGCCTCCGCCGCCTACCCTGTCTCCCTGCGTGGCCCCTTGGATGGTCGGTAATCCACCGTCCCCAGGAGTACCAGAACCTTGACCTCCTGCGCCGCCAGTGCCTCCTCCGCCGCCACCATCGCCAGGCTGGTTAGCAGAAGTAGAACTTCCTCCACCTCCGCCGCCATAGGCAATGAGAATAACTTTACCGTCCTCATCCCCACCATCAGGAATGTCTACCTGGGAATGATTCCCATTAGTACCATGACCGCTAGGGTATCCACTTGATCCACCGCTTGCGCCAGCGGCTGTTGAGCCAACTACTACATCTAACGTAGATGGCAAAGCGTCAGCGGAGAAGCAGGCCCACGCCATTGCGCCGCCTCCGCCTCCGCCTCCTCCTGGGTCTGTTCCAGAAACCTGTCCAGCACCTGCTCCTCCACCACCACCGCCGCCGTAACATTCAATCCAGATAATTGAAACGTCACCTGGCTTCGTATATGTGGCAGACGAAGTGAACCGCTGGAAGTCGATTTTCGGTGCGACCAGCCCTGATTGTCCTGCTTGGTTTCGTTGTGTTAATCCGCTCATCAGTAGGCCCAAATCCTAACTTCGCCACGTCCTCCTGCGCCTCCTACAGCAGTAGCAGTATCGCTACCACCTGAACCGCCTCCTCCTCCGCCTGGTACTCCGCCATTGCCACCGTCGCCACCGTCACGACCACCGCCCCCTCCGCCATGGCCGCAACCGAACGGATTATCTCCGCCTGCGGTTCCGTCCCCATTAGAGGATGCGTTGCCTGCACCTCCGCCACCAGCCGTATAACTTCCCCATGCGCCACCAGCCGCACCGCTACCACTTGTGGAGTTAGACGAACCTCCACCTCCGCCTCCAGCACCATACAAAGAACTGCCACCTGTTGCTCCGCTCACAGTGGATGCGTGGTTCTCGTTGCCCCCTCCGCCTCCGCCTCCGCCACCAAATTCTGCGCTTCCTCCAGATGATGCGGCAGTAGGGGCAGTATGGTCTGACCCCCATCCTCCAAACCCTCCACGACCACCTGCGGAAGCACCTTGAGTTGAGCCTTGCACGGTTGGATTGCCTCCAGGCACAGTAGTGGCAAATCCAGAACCACCTGGCAGAGTCGCCGTTGTTCCTGCTTGTCCTGTTCCACCTCCCCCGCCGCCAATTCCCCCTTGATTGCTACTGCTAGTAGGTGATGTATATTCATGGCTATTTGGAATATCTGCTCCACCTCCGCCTCCGCCAGCCAAAAGTATGACCTTGGATGAATCGTCATCTGTCACTGAACTATTCCCACCAGCAACTCCATTGGTCTGCGCTCCTGATGCGCCTGCACCAATGGTAATAGTTAAAGTTTCGCCCAGCGATTCAGCAGGGAATGACATTCGGGCAAGTGCGCCACCTCCGCCCCCAGCAGGGCCACCGCCATAAGTAGCAGTCCCACCACCTGAACCGCCAGCCCCGATACACTCGATGATAATCATCGTGCATCCATAAGGCTTCGGCCAGTTGGAATAGGTGGACGTGAAGCGGTGGAACGTGAAGCCCTGGGTCAGCCCAGAGCCGCGCCCTTTCTGCCTGGTTTCTGTGACTAGACCGCTCACTATGTTTGCTCCAAATAAGTGATAGCGATATCTACATCGGTGCCGTTAGTATTGTCATCCATCACAAATACCAACTCGTCATCGTCAGTCAGAACCAATTTATCGTTATGCACAAAGGTCGATAGCGCAGGCAACGATTGGGTCATATAGAGATAGAAGTGATCGCCAGAAGAACCATAAGTTCCGTTTACATCGTCAACGAACAGATCAAAGGTTTCATCATCACCGCTTCTCGTATTACAAATACTGATCGACAGGATGGTGTAGACAATACTGCTTCCTGCGCCGTCTAAGATTTTCACTTCTGTCGTCCCGTTAGAGACTTTGAAGTTGGATTTTAGTGTTTCAGCCATTTATCCTCCTAGTGCTATTACGAGTCCCAGACTGACACCAGCCGATGCGGCTACCCAGCTTGGGGCTGAAGCACCAGACGCAAAAGTCAAAACCTCTCCGGCTGGTGAACCAGGCTTATTTAATTTAGCCAAGGTGGTCGTTCCTGAAGCATAGATAACATCGCCTGCCGCATAGCTGGACAGATTCGTGCCACCGTCTGCCACTGGTACGTCAGCCCCACCAGCATGGAACACACGGTTGCCTTCAATGCTCAGAACGCCACCCGATGCCGTTAGCGTATTAGCCGTTGCGTGGCTTAATTCGATCCCAGTGAACTGAGGACTGTTGCCAGTACCGACACCGATGCTCGTTCGGAGCGTCGCACCGCTCTCTGCAACTGGATCAGTTGTTCCATCTCCGACAATCATTTCTCCATCAGCCAGGACAGCCATTGCTACCAATGCGCCAGAACCGTTACCTAGCAAAACTCCACCATCAGTTAGCGTTGTTGCGCCTGTTCCGCCATTCCCTACTGGAAGCGTTCCAGTAACACCAGAAGTCAACGTTACTTGCGCCCACGCTGGCACGTTGGACGTTCCAGTGTTAGTTAACACTCTAGTAGCATTGGTGTCTTTTGCTAATCTCGCTGGCGTGTTCGCACTAGACGCATAAAGAATATCTCCAGCCGTTGTGAGGATAGCGGGAGCCGTCATATTGAAATTATCTTTGACGTGCGTATCCATGATGGCCTTCGTGACCACCTCGCCAGTTGTCCATGTCCTTGGAGTTGTCCACGCCATAAATCCTCCTAATATGCCAAACGGGTGCTGATACCCAATGCCGATGTCCCGATCAAAAAGAATCCGGCATATCCCGATGCCTGGCTTAATGTAAGCGTTGTCCTGTGATTTAATTGTGCGTCTAAAGAATGATGCAATGCTTCAACAAAGAATCCTTCATTGATCCCTAATCCGCTGTCGTTATTTGCGGTGACTGTGACTAGATCGCTAATATCCCTCGACATAATATCCGTTAGAGTTGCGGTCGACCGATTGCCTATCATAGTTAATTTAAGCAAAGGAACAGGTTCTTTCCAAGCCTGTAAATGAAAATCAGCCCAATTCTGTGCTTCAGTGGCATCAGGCACAAACTTGCCTGGATGCGGGTATGTCCGTTTCCCGAAAGTAGTTTGGCTGGTATCGTCACTTGCCGAAACATCGAACTCGTCTTTAGCGGTTACCGCATGGCCTTGCGCCTGTAATTTAGTTATATAAACCGTGCCGCTATGTCCGTTAGTTAATGCAATATCCATCGACTGCGCTCGCTTAGTTAATGACACGCTGATGCTAGAAGTCCGATTAGTCCCATCGCCATCCGCTTGATCGTTCGCAAGGTAATCAGTTGTCGCTGTCAGATTTTCCCAAAAATCTACAGCCCTCGCAGTATTTGCTGATCCGCTGGAAGGATATTGAGCGACGAAAGTCCGTGTTGCGCCTGCGGCGATCGAAGGCGAACTACTGCCGACCTCTGGATACGTCCACAATACAGCGGCCCCGCCACCAATTTCAGTTTGTATACCCAGCGAGGCACTACCAAGAATCCATGCCCCTGAGTGAAGTTGCAGTTTCGCTCGTAGTTCGTTGTAAACGAATTTAAGAGGGTCGATCTGGTTTATATGTGTATACGCTAGGGCGGCGGCAGAAGCGTCGCTATACGTCGCCTGAGACGCTGTAGATTTAGTGTCTTTCGATCGAGCGTGACGATCCCTATAGACAATTTTGCCGTCCGCTGATTCTTCTAACAGACCAGTTTCTGTTTCTTCGATCAACCGTAATGCTTTTAAAGTTTTTGTGGACTGACACCAGAACCGTGGGAACTCAACTATACCTGTGTCGAGATCACGGTCATCGTCATCCCATCCGGCTACATCTAAAACTTCGCCGATTAATGCTCCGGCGTATTTGCTGGCAAACATCGCCGTGCTTACTTCGAATTTATTCAGATAGCCAAGCGGCCCGATAGCCGTCAATCGGGCAAGGTTCGCTCCTTTAGCGGAAGGGATCGGCTGAATACTTTCAAGGAACCCTTGCCAAAGAGTCCGTGTAGTTGATCCGTCATTCCCTGTTAATTTCACCTTGCGTCCTGGCAAGAGATTGCCGTATAGCGCAGACGAAGCATTGAATGTCGAATAATCTCCGCTGACATTATTTAACGTAGCGTTCAACGTTCCAGCGACTACCTTGCCGACTAATTGGCTGGCATAGTCGTTACCGCGCTTCCATTCTACTTTCATAGTACGCGCAGTTATATCCTCGCCGGAGTCACTAAAGTCCCCGTCATTATTCCAATCTACTGCTAAAACGTAAGTGCCAGTTGCCATTTTTACCCTGATCTATCGAATTTAACTTTTGGTATGTATAACAAGGCGGAATATATATTATTAATTCACTCGGATTTTGAAATCACTTAGACTGCGCTAAGAAGCGATTCTACAGTACCGTTTCTTACAGACGCATAATATATCGAAACAACTTGTAAATTAACTTTTTTATCTCCACGCCTACGTTATTCTATACTACGATATGATATATTCTCTCTCGTTCTCGTATTTTTGGTGTTATTCCGGTAAATTATCCTGCAATTTAGACCCACGGAACTTTCGAGCCACCGAAATAAGGCCTTGCGTGGCCCTCTTGGATGAGTTGGTTATTGCAGTTAATTTCATTGCCTTCTTTGTCAATCGTGATGACGTCCGCAAGGACTCTGCCAAATTTTCCTTTGCCCTCTTTAGAAGTTTCAAGTTTAATTTTCTTCCCTTTGAGAAGTTCTTTCAGTCTAGCTTTGCTGGCTAGTCCTAGAGCCTTCTCCTCTAAATTTCTAGTTCGTGATTCTGGAGTATCAATCCCCATCATCCTGACCCGTGCGGAATGATGAATGTCAAAACCTAAATCAATTCTTACATCGATCGTATCGCCGTCTACAACCCGCTCAAGTTTGCACATATATTGATACATCATGCCTCCGCAAATACCCCTGAGAATCCGCCTGATATGGCGTGGTCACGTACAGCTTCGACCACCGCTTCTTTCAGGTCTTCAACACCATAAACTGCGCCGTGGAAATGAAAGTTATTTACCGATCCCATCCCACCGCCACGACCCAACGGGATTACGGCCTCTGGCCCCGATTCACCAACCAAGGCCATAGTGGGATGTCGAACGATCCCGCCTTGGGCTAGCTTCGCCAATTCAAATTTTGCCCAATCTGCGCTTTCGCTTGTTAATACGTTTCCTGGGCTAAAACTTGATCTTGCAGTCCCACGTTTGAATTGCTCTTGCGATGCCGCCCACCTGACTGCTTCCTGAGATGAACTAAACATTTGTTGAAGTTGTTTATCGCTCATACCAGACCAATTCATTCTGGCTTTTTCTTGTTGTTCTGCGCTGAATTTATTCCAGCCTGAGTGATCGAAGGACGAACCCACTGGCAACACAGGGCCACCAGGATAAGGAGCCATTGCTGTCGCCCTCATTCCTTGACCGATATGAGGGTCAGAGGCTGTCGCTACTCGCTTGGCGGACGCTTCAGCTTTTTGAGCCACCATATCGTAGTAAACCGAAGCATCATCCAACATCCCATCGTAAACGTCACCCTGCCGACGCTTACGTTCCATGAATTCTTCTAGTTCTTTTTCAAATAAACTCTTGCGTGAATCCGCTCCAAGTTTTACTAGGTAAGCGTGTCTTTCTTCCTGTGTTTTAACTTCGTTTATTTGTTCGATCCGTGCGACTGTGGCTTCCTTCATCGCATCTTCAACTGCGCCCCATCCATGAACCATCTCTTCAGTTTTCGTACTGACAGTATTTGCGAGTTGGGTTGTAGAATCAGAGATAGTTTCATTATTAGTTTTCATAGCACCAGCCGTTGAATGGTGGCTGTCACCCAACTCTCCCCAAGCATTGCCCATTTCTTCTATTCGTTTATCGGAATTCTCTGCCCATCGGTCGACAGTTTCTTGTGCGCTTCGCAATGTGTCCATCGTGCCAGATATAGCGTCGGCTACACCGTCCATCCCAGGAATCCATTTGGTTATAGCGGCAAGACCATCGCCAAGAGTTATGATAAAACCGATTACATCACTCGCAAAATTGCCGATTGCACGACGTACAAACTCAATAATTGCGTCCCAATTTTTCCAGATAGCGATCCCCGCAATTATTGCCATTGTTATACCAGTTAAGGTTAATCCTATTGGCCCCATAGCCAGATTCAGTGTTACAAAAGCCCCGCTGACAAGGCCTATAGCTGTGACCAAACTAGGCAATATCAATAAAAGTGGGCCTAGGACTAGCATCAATGCGCCAAACACTCCAGTTGCAATAACTATTATTTTGGTTAGCTTTGGGTGTTCCTGTACCCACTTCATGATCGACACAAGAATTGGCGTAATTTTTTCAATTAATTTAGCTAGTATTGGTATCAAAAACTGACCAACACTCACTTGCATATCAAAAATAGCGTCTTTCAGTCTGACCATTTGGTTAGCGAATGAACCTGAAGTGCGTTCTGCGTCACCAATGGCATCCGTGCTACCTTCCATAATCATAGTCATACGAGCCTGGACTTTCATGGCTTCAGTTATTTCGTTCTTGCTATTAGCCCACCCTTCATTCAAAATCCGTTGTTCAACACTAGCGGCGGTGATTACGATCCCATACTTGCGGACAGTTTCAGTATTCCCGACTAAAGCTGATTGCAAACTACGCACGACTTCTTCTGTCGGTTGGTTATTAAACGAACCAATGTCTACCGCCAATTCCGTAACTGCTCGTGCGAATTTAGATGCTTCGTCCCTGGCAAAACCCATCGGAACAAACGTGTCTTGTAGAGTTGATGCGTATTCCATAAGCCGGAATCGGCTACGTCCTACAGCATCGCCGTGGGTTGCGGCCCATTTCTCGACTTCGCCTGCCATCGAACCGAACACAACATTGAATTTACCTTGCATTTCTTCAACATCGCTGGCGGCTTTCACACTAAGCACGCCCAGCCCGACGATTGCGCCACCCATAGCCGTCATGCCCAAGCCGATCGAGCGGCGGTGTTTAGCTATGCCAGAAGCCATCTTCCCTGCATTCGCTTCAACTTTCGAAAAAGCGGCGGCAGTTTCGTCTTTCGCTCTAAGCAGAACTGAAATTACGGATACGTCAGCCATTGTCCTCTACTGCCTCGACCATTTCTTTCCATGCTTCAATTTGATTTGCGCTCATTTTGCTTGCATCTTGGTTATGTTGCTCTCGTGCGCTAACGAGAATCCGATAATCCATAATGGCTTTGATCGTTTGCCAATCTTCGTCCATAACCTGGCTAGGTAAACAGTTGAAAGTTTCACAAATTATTCCGACGGTAACATAGCCTGGTTGGATTCCTTCTCCAAGGATGTGTTCGCCGACGACTTGGAGCCTTTTTTTCTTTCATCAGGCGACTCCTGCTGAGAAGTAGCCGACATAAGCCACATCAATTCCTCAGACGCTAATCCTTCTAATACATCAGGACGCTTATATGGCTGTTCCATTGTTTCGCCCATCATATCCGTCCAATTCCAGGCGATAACTCTCTGTGCTAATTCTTTGCATAGCATCGAAAGGTTCTCGCCTAATCCGTTAGCGTCACTTGCGGCATTTTGCAGTTTGTTAATTTGCATCACCTCACGCACTGTCAGCACGGGCAAAACTTCCACCCACTCGCCTTTGTGAATGTAATACGGTGTGCCTTCGTCTACGATCGCTCCATCTTCGATAACTTGACCGACGCTGATAAAACATTCGTCTGAATTAACTTTAACTGCTGGTATCTTGGGCTTCATAGAGCCTCTCCTTTTTACCTTGCCACCCCCAAATAAATGGAAATGGCAAGGTGATTATGATTAACCTCGGGTCGGGGCGGCGGCATCCAGCGCGGCTGAACCACCATTGTGGCGGAAGCTGGCTGAATACGTTATCGGGCCTCCAACTGTGCTACTAATCGAATAGGATGTAACGATCGCAAAACCGTTATACCCAGTTGTTCCATCAGGCTCAAAATCCCATTCTTCGCCTTCCAAGCCCAACTCGCCAAATATAGTTGCATCACCCTGGCTGGAAGCAAGGTCAGCAAAACCAGAGATGTCGATGGTAGCCGTTGGTTTACCTGCCAGAAAGTTCTGATAGGTGTCAGCGAACGCTGTCACGTCAGCTTCAGGGACTGTGAAGTTGAGCGTCACTGAATTTAACTCATCTTCAAGGGCTACGCTATCGAAACTAAAATCAGCATCTTTACCATGCGCTCGTGCCATAATTCCTCCTTACGAAACCGCTCTAGTTGTTGATCCAGAACACTGGAATGTCGCCGAATATGTCGCCGCTCCGCCTACTGGCAAGCTAATGGAATAGCTTGAACATATCGCACCTGTTAATCCAGAAGATGTACAGGTATATTCGGGGCTGTTGGTATCAGGGCCAGCCCCATCAGGATCGAACACCAATGTCTTTGGCCCACTGGTCAAAGTTAAGTGGTCGAATATCGTGGCATCCCCTTGGGTTGCCGCCATATCTAATGATCCAGCAATGTCGAACGTGACGTTCTTTTTGCCAGCCAAAAAGTTTTGATAAACGTCACTAAAGGCTGAAACATCGCTCTCCGCTACTGTTGCGTTCATCGTTATGGAGTTCAGTTCATCTTCTATCGCTATGCTATTGAAGCTGAAATTACTATCCTTGCCGTGCGTTCTCGCCATCGCTTCCTCCTATGTCACGTAATAGCCGAACCCGACTATCAATTTGAATGAGCGGCTCCCTGCGCCTCCGATCGTCACCACTACCCGCCAGATATTGTCTGACCCAGCAGGGCCAGTTGCCGTTTGTGTTTCGAAAGTTGCCCCGCTCCCTTGGTTTAATTGAGTGAACGTCAATCGGTCTGTCGGGCTACTGTAACCACTTGTGTCTGATTGAATCTTTACGTCCAACGTATTATTTCCAGAACCGCCAATCTCAAGTAGCCTCAGAACACCGATAATCGTGTTCGTGTTTGCGATTGTGCCTAGTGTGTATTGAGTTCCGTTCGCGCTAGAACTATCAGTGGCGTATCTCAGAATAGTGGATCGGAATGGTGCGGATGCGCCTTGCCAGGTCACGTTGCAAGCGATCGCATCTCCAGCGGTGCTGACTCTAGGGGATGAACTAATATTGGTTGCCCCCTCATAACCGAAAACCCCGTCACTGAGTCCGCCAGGATATATTCCGACCCGACGATTAGTCGCAGTTAGATCAGTAAACATCTCCCCGTCATAATTGGGGCTGGCGGTTGACCACAGGCCATTCACATTAAAGGTGAATGTTGGCTTGCCTTGAATGTAGGTCATATCCGAATCAGCGAACGCAGTCACATCAGCGGGGGCTTCAGCAAAATCTAAATCCATACTGTTGCTGACTCCGCTAAAATCGAACTCGTCTACAAGCAGTCCTGCGCTTTTAGCTGTGATTCTAGCCACGGTTCCTTCTCCTTCTGGGCTGTGGCATCTCTGCTAGTTGTGCCTGCGCCCATTCCGCATCTGATTCTTCGTATATTTTGACGGCTCCTGTTCTAAGCAAACTCTCAATATCCACAGGCTCATCGCCGTCCAAGGTAAACCGTTGGCCTGGAAAGAATCGGATACTGGACGGTGTTGTTCCTGGCCCTTGCACCATATGTAATTTACGAAGCGCAAGATACCAAATTTCAGTCGCCGAGCCATCGGTTCCATTTGATTCGGCTTTCTTTGTTGTCTTGCGTGGCATCAGGTCGTTCCTTTTCGAGGGTTATCTGAAATGTATCTTTATAAATCGAGTTTTGAAAATCTCTTGTCGCCTTACAAAATTTGCATTTACCTTTGCTTACTGGCCCTTCCGCTACAGCTATCTGCCAGTGATGGGTGCATTCTTTGGTTTTAACTTTCATCCGCAATAATTCGATACAACCCACCTACGTGTTGATAGGTTACACCATCTAAATCCTCAACTAGATATATATCTGATTCACGCCGACATTCGATCAGGGTATGGCCTGTAATACTTAACGAAGCATCCTGCATGACTGAATCGATCTGGGTATCTATATCTCCTGCCGATTTAGGCCAGGGACTCCGATCGATCGCTTTAATCATATATACAGCTTGACCGCCTCGCTCCGTGTAAGCGAAATAATCGTCGGTCTTTGACATAGCGGAAAATACCACGAAAGGCGGCTCTGTTCCTTGTGGCGCAATACCGTTAAATACACCGCCCGTCGCTTCGTTAGTGACGGCGGCAACGTTTAACACGCTATAAACCGCTGTGTCGAGATTGACTCTAAGGTTAGCCATTAATGTTCCAACTTCTTGACGAGTTCAGCTACGGCTTTTGTGACTCGTGGCCTTTCATGTTCAGCAGAAGGAACCATATACGGTCGTTCTTTCATATAAACTGTGCCGAACTCTAAGAACGGCGCATAATCAGTTGTCGGCCCGACTCGCCATTCCATTGGGCCTTGAGGTCGGGCTTGGATGCTGTTTAGCGTTGCGCCTGTATCCCGTGGTACAAGCTGTTTCGATCGCCCCTCTATGTTACGAGCGGCAATCTGAATCACATCCTCTAGTTGCGATCCAATTTGTCGCCACCGAGGATCGAGTGTGATCTCTACTTTGGTTTCAAACACGAAGTCAGCCATAAAAAAATACCCCCAGATGCGCATATAAGCGTATCTAAGGGCATCCAAGTGCCTCGATCGTATTATTCCACCAGTATTCAAGATACTTTCGGGCTTCAGTGAGCCTCTACGGTGAATATTTAATTGTCACCCACTGGAACGTGGATATATCCGCCTTGTCCGTCAGCTTTTAATTTAACTTTCGCTGTATCAGGCGCAAACGTGCTAACAGCTTGGCATCTACGACATTTTATCTCAACTAAACTATTTCCATCTAGCCTCAACCGTGCCAATAAACTCCGACATTCAGTCCGACGGCATCTTGCTTCCTGTAGACCTACAGGCGACGCATCTGACATCGGGTCGTTAGTTGCCATGACGTTCCGTTGTCCACCGATTGTACTTCATAGGTGCCACTGGTGTGAACCACCCTGTCTGTTTCTTCGATCGACTGATCGGATGCCACGGTTAACATAAAATCAGGTTCTGAGTTTTGCCTTCCGGCAGTTAATGATTCTGTGCTTCCTGCCGCAGATAATCTTGCGGGTACGTTTTGGTATACGTTCGACCATTCGACGATAAACCCGCCTTGCCCGTCAGCCGTTTGCGACATACGTTGGATATTAACAGTGTCGGGCATAGCTGTTTTAGCTTCTGACCGCATATAAGTTAAATCGCTCGTCTGTAGCAATTTATTAACCATCAGAGTATCGTCCGTATTGACCTGTGCCAGAGTCGAGGATATTCAATCCTGTAACTTCGTCTGAATCTGTATATACGCTATATCCGTCTTTACGGCGAGGCATGATGGTAGTCGTACCTTGCGCTTTACGGCGTAAGCGTTTGGCCTGATTCATATACATTTGAGTGATATTGCCCTTCTGGAAAGACGATCCCTCTGTGGAAAATGAAAAATCTCTGGCAAAGCGAACCGCTAACGTCTCGCAAGCACGGGCTGATGCTTTGAGAACACTGTCACCTTCCTGAGATAAAAAATCGTCCAATTCTGCGTCTTGGAATAAAGCACGATCGGAGTCAGTGTCACCTATCTCCAATCTCACCCGATCCCGATCCGCTGAACTTCCTGCGGTATACGAGAACGCCATTATGTCCTCACAAAGATGGTCATAGTTAATGCGTCCGTCAGCGCATCACATCCAGCTAATTCTACCAACAGGTTTCCGTGAATAACCGCTGGGATATATGCGCCTGTAATTGCCGACCCGCTACTATCGTCTAACTGGTGCGTCGGATAAAACCAAGCATCGGTAGACGAATTGGTAACGGTCAATAAAGTGACTGACACTGGCCCCCCAGGAGATGAGAGGGTAGTGTCAGTCGTGCCTGGTGCGGATGCGTGAAAATCTAGCCGTGCCGCAAGCAACTCGCAATACGGCAACGCCGTAACTAGACTTCCTGTAGCCGAACCGCTACTGCCTGTAGTTGACACCTTGATGGTGTATTTTTCGATAGCCATCAGGAACCAGAATAATAAACGACAACCACTTCAGCGGTGTCAGGATTATTGGCTCCGGCGATCGTCACTTTAATGTTATCAGCGACACAGACTTTATCGTACACCGAATAGCCGTCAGCATATTCAATATCTGCGCCTGTATTGCTATCCACAACATGGCGTGGGTGAAACCAGCCATTCGTATTAGCGTTAGTCAGCGTCAGTATCGTTAATGCAGGGCCATTATTTCCTGCGGTTGCGATCGTAACATCGGTCGTACCAGGCGGAGAGTCTCCGTAAGTTACACCGATAGAACAAATCTGTCCCGTAACAACGTGAGTCGATGTATTGTTGGCGGTGGCGGAACCGTTCGATCCCGCCGCCTCGCCAGAATTAATTGTGACTGATGAATAGCCGTACATCTAACCCTCCTAACTATCGATGGCGGGTAGTACGTATCCAGAAGCCGTATCGGTCGCCGTCCCTAGATTATCGAATTGGCGAACGCCATCAGCGTCAATCAGAATCTCAGAGGCTGTATCAGCATGACCTATGCGGTTATGGGCAATTATCCCAGTGTTGTCTGAGGTGTCGCTGTCTATCAGGAGATCGCCAGCAGTATTCAGACGATAGATGTGGTTATAACAAATCTCCGCATCGGTGACATCTTTCCCTGTCGCTACCGAAATGATAGCTTCAGAGTTCGCAACGCCCATACGGATGTAGTTGTTATTGAATACCAGGCCAGCGATGTCTCCGCCGACATCTATAACCCCATTGTTACCAGTATCGGGACTGATAACTACGTTATTGGTAAACTCTAGTCGATCGGCCTGGTTATCAGTGGTCGTGCATTTAATTAGATCAATAAAATTCATATTGGTCGCTGTGTCAACGAACCGACATTTATTTACCACGAAGCCAGCCGCTGAAAGGTCGAAAACTTCCACTATATCGGCGTAATTCATGGAGAAAATAATGTTGTGAATTTGTACGTCGGCGGCGGTCACATCAATATCTGTGGTTGCCGCTGTGTCCAAAGTGATCGTCGGACGGCTGTTGCCAACGCCCATTCCGATAACCGTTACACCAGCAACGTCAAATGTGATTGCGGCGGCGGCTGAGATAGTTTCGCTATGACCTGGGGCAACTAAAATCACATCGCCATTATTCGCTGTGCATTTCCCGATTGCACCGTCAAGAGTTGCGGCAGGCTGTTTCGGATTAGTCGCCGCATTGTCATCGTCAGCGGCATCTGCACCACTGTCTACATGGTAAACATTACCTGTAGTTAGCAGAGGACTTCCAATTCCGCCAAGTCCTTCTACTGGAACACCACGAGATTTTACGCCAGATGGAAAATTGGTAGGCATCGCCAGTTCCTCCTAAAATTAAAGGAACCAGCGGGGCTATTCCGCCCCGCCAGTTCTGCCTAGTTTGTTTAGCTAGGATTCTGACCGTAAATCCAACGCCAATCTGTCCAACCGATACCGTATCTCATATAACCTCTGAATTTAGCTGTGAGGCCATCGAAATCTTCAGCTTCGGCGAACTCAGGGCGTATGCGCCACTGCCAGATTAGATGCTGTTTCATCAACGTGCTGTCGATCATAAACCAAGCATTGCCGTCTGTTAGCCTGTCCCAAACAACAGGGCGGAAGCGACCAGAGAACATATTGACATCATATTGAGCCGATCCTGGCTCGTAGATGGCGCGTTCACTGACTATTTGAGTCGCAGTCCGTTCTAATTCTGGCGGTACAAGCAACATATCAGGATTAACTCCCAACAGTTGGCCTTTATCGTCAGTATAGTTCCTCATCGCTTGACGGGTCGTGTCAATGTTATCGATCGTCAAGGCTAGAGTTCCTTCGTTCGCTTGGGTGCTATTTGAATTAGCAGGGCTATGAGGATGAGCGGTGCTGAGCAACCCGACCGAGTCCGATCCAGCTACTGACGCTCCCATCCTGTTATTACCACTATCTGTAAAACCGTTGATAAATACGTTTGCCGCATCGGTTTCGATCGTGGTATTGAAACTATCTGCCATGCTAGAGGCACGGCGGCGTATTTGATTGTATTGGTCGTCATCTACGAGGCGACGCTCTACTTGCATACCCATCGCAAACTCGTAGTTACGAATATCCGTTCGGTATCCCGCATCAAAATCGTGGTAAGGAACCGTCCCATCAAAAGGCGGAACCAAACCCTGTGCGCCCATACCTTGGTAAGATTCCTCAAACCGAGTCGAGGCTTCTACACCAAAAAGCATCTCCATGATCGGCCTGGGGCGGCTCATCCCAATGTCAAAGATTCGCTTAAGACCAGGCTTTAATAAATCAGCAAAATTGCCAGAAGTTAAAGGCATCTAGCCCTCCTATTGCGCTTTAGCCAAGTAATGCGCAGAAGAACAAATCATTAAACGGGTTTCGTCGGTTGATTGCCTCTTGCGCTCTACCACGACAAATTCTGTGTTGCTTGATGCGGCTACCGTTTGCGCTCCAGTTGCCCCAGAAATATCTAGGGTCGCTCCAGCCAGCCGTGCGCTGGTGTCATTTGCATCAGCGTAGACCGCATCGGGGTTCACGATCACTTTCACGATAGTGGTGGAATCTGTGCCAGACACCGTACCAGGCTTTCCATCTACAGCATCATTGGGGTTTTCAGGCCCAACAAAAACACCTGCTATTGCGGCATCCCCTGTTGCACACAGATCAACCTCGCCAGACTCGACATTAAGCATATCGCCTCTGGTCAACGTTTCAGTGTCTTTCATTGCCATAGTGAGAATCAGCGGTCGTCCACCGCTGACGTTATATCGCCATTCAAAACCATTTGCGGCCATAATTATCTCCTACGGGTTCTATCCCCGATTCAGAAATTAAAGTCCCTGTGAATATTCTTCGTCACTCATTCCCATTAGTCTCGCCGCTTCCCGCTGGTCGTCGGATAACCGCAGAGATGGTGCTAAATCGCCACTCTGTGGATTTAGATTCGGCGCACGGTTCGCAGACGATCCCTTTAGATACGGTTTATCTTCCACAAGTTGAGTGAGGGCGGCTTCGACTCCTGTTACTCCTTCATCATCGGTATATCGGACATTTGCACGATCTACCAATAACAACGCCGCATCAGGATCAATTATGCCCATCTGTGTTGCTCGCACCTTAACCTCAGAAGCTATCATGGCAGAGGATATTTGCTCCGCCGCTGTTGCGGCTTTGCGCTCTGCCTCTATCGCTCGTGCCTCTAATTTTTCCTGCTCGGATAATTGTGCTTGCTCCAGTTCATCGGCTTTAGCCGCTCGATCTTTAAGTTGGTTGTAATCAGAAAACTGATTCCGAACCTCCCTTCTAGTCTGAGCCTGTATGCGGTTCACATCATCTTGAGTGAATGTCCGCTCCGGACTTGGACTTTCAGGTGTCGACGTTTCCGCCGGAGGTGATTGAACGACTTCCTCTCCCTGTGGTTCCGTATTGTCAGTGACCATAATCCTCCCCCTATTTGTACCCGCTGGGTAGCGGTGGCGAGTTTTTACGCTCGATCTTTATCTATTTTTTGGGCTTGAGCCTTTTGTCCTTGGGAGGCCCAGTTTTAACCCTACCTTTCGACTTTCCCTTGTATTTATCTTTTGGCATGGTCTCCCCATTAACATAAAGTTTTATTATCTTACACTATGGATCGCTACAATCTCTAGTATATCCACAGTTTAAACAACAAACTTTACAAGATCGGTCGACCGTCTCTCCGCCGCACAGCATACATTTCCCTGGCGGATCGATCGCTTTATCATCCCAATAATTAATCCGGCGACCTTTACCTCTGGTGCGACGGCGCAAGTTCGGCGGCTCTTCCTGGCTCAAGAGTCTCATCATCCCCTATATGATTCTGTTCCAATCCACAATTCAAGCATTGGCGTAATACGACCCCTGCCGCTGGATAATCCTTACGTTCGGCAGGCCATAGCGGGGCTAAAACCAATTCTTCATCTTCGCACCGATAACATTCCATTATTCTTCTGCTGATTCTTCGTCCTCGCTGGAGGTGGCGGGGGTGGCGGTTTCGTCAACTGTAGCGACGGCGCGGCGACGGCGCGGCGACGCAGGAGCGACTTCTGCCGCTTCATCTTTGAATACTGCAAAACAGCCAGGACAGCGAAGTAGGTCACCTGTTAAAACGCTACTCATGTCGCAAAATGGACACCAAATAACCCCACGGCGATTCCGTATAATAGGTCGAGTTTCATTGTCTAATTCAGCTTGCATCTTTATACTCCCAATGCTTTTACAGATTTTACGACTGCGCTTTCACCCCAAACTGGATCGGATTTAATCGTCACCAAGTCTGGTAAATCGATCTTGCCTTCCTTGTATGCGGCATATCGCCTTGCCCCCATCATATCTTTTTGAACAGCAGGGCTTTGTTGAGCGAACCAATCCCCCGCTGTAGGTAAAGGTGTGGGTTCTGGCACGTTCTGTAAACCTAAATCCTTATAATCTAAGGTTACAGGTAACATACCACATCGGCAATTCGGATGAGAATTTAGCGGTTCATTTAATTCATACACTGTTCCATCCAGTGCAATGCACGCCATACAAGTTCTGGAATCTTTGGTCGCTGATCGTTGGTATCCCTTTACGATATTCCGATTGGCGACATAATTTAATCGGGTCGCTTCACGGTGCGCTCGCAGGGTTTCTGTTCGACTAATAGTCAATGCTCGGGATAAATCCATCCCTGCTATTCGCCGTATTCTATCTGCGGTTAACCGTGGGCCTTCGCCCATAGCGATCCCCGTCCGTATTGTCGCTTTAATATCTCCTGCCGCCTTCGTCCCTAAATCACTCAATAAGTTCCCGATCGGCGCACCATCGCCGCTAACACCAATGAACGCTTCGAACGCTTCCTCTGGTAAACGGTTCCAACTAATCCCGATATTGGCAAGGTTATTTAACGTGATCCCTGGCGGCAGTCCGGCATTAGCAGTTAACGGCGCACCTGTGATCGACAAACCTACAGCCGCCCTCTGGCTTTCGGTGATAATCCCACCCGCCACTCGACTGAACCGAACCATCGATCGGAGGAATTGCGCCTCTAATTCTCGGTATCGGTTTAGACGCATAACTTGCCAGGGTTTTAATTCCTGACGTTGCGCCAAGTTAAGCAAGCGCAAACTATCCCGTTGGAGACGCTGATAAACAACGGCATATTCATCAATTAATTGAGCCGCTGTTGCCGCATCCAAGGCGATCACTTGTTGCGCCATCCTTTCGACAGCTATTTGTACTTCTGCTGGTGGCACCGTTAACCTTCAATGACAAAATCAGTTGTATTCGGGTTCGTATTTGTTTCACAAAAATGGCCTAAATAGCGAACGATACTATCCATTGAATGGATATTGCCCACGTGGTCTTGGCAATCTTTGCAAGGTCGCCTTGATTGCTCGCCATATTCATTCGGTTGCATCATCCCGAACCCGCCATATGTTTCATATTCTCGTAAATCTGGATCACGTTCAAAAGGCGGATGATGGATAGCATTGACTTTAAATTCCTCTCTGGTTATCCATCCCGCCAACCTCACTTGCGTCAACTGACCTCTCGGTTGGGATGCTTGAGTCTGAAGCCATTGGACAGTAGCCTCGGTATTCACAGGCACTACAAGCACAGCAATATCTGCCTTAAACTTCTCCAAATCTGTGAAAACTAAATCGCCATTTTCATGGGCGCAAAATTTCGCATCGACTTTGATACCATCTAAGGCGAGTGAATTATGTACGCCATCTAAATTGTCATAATAGGGCAACACCATATCCCAACCAGGATCAGGCCCATAACAAAGGTTTAAAGAAATGTAAGGCGCATTATGGGACGGTATATGGTATCCAAGGTATTCCCTAACTGCGAACTCCCCAATCAAACCTTTGACAGTAGAATATATATTCGGACTTGGATAATTAGATTCTTTATGATATTTATGGCGTGCTATCGCTATGTCCCAGATTGTCGATGGCGGTGTCTCTATAGTCCAAACGTGCGAAAGGTCATGTTGGGCATATCCTTCATGCCAATTAATATGCGATCCAATATCCGTGTTGATAGTTTCATCGGCACTCGCGGTGCTCTCAATTGTTTCGATCCCGTCTAATATCATAGCCATGGGCTTCTAGAGCCTCTCTTTATATATTTCCGGCCTGGAAATTCCTAAGAATTTCCGCACCGATATTAGTTTCGCTTGCCCGTTCTTGGGTATTATCTTCATCCATCTGGTCTATTTGTTCTTGTGTATATCCCATCTCCCGCCATATCTGATGTTTAGTGATCCCTAACTCCATCTTCGCCTTTAAGCTTTCCATATGCGCTTGTTCATTACGGGTTTCAGGATCGTCCCAAGTCGTTTGTATCGATCCCTCCTCTATCTCAGGCAACGCCGTTCCAAACACGCCCTGAATACGCATAGCCAGCATTAGCGCATCTTCCCAGGAGTTGCCGAAGTTTACCATGCGCTGTTTAGCTTTGTTAACTAATCCCGATTCCGCTGTCTTTAATGCTTCCCCACTGGGTATTCCCCCGATAATCTGGAACAGATGTTGTGGCGTTCGTGTCGTACCCGCTATATGTTGTACCAACGCTTCGATCGACTTTAACGGCCCATCCACTGTCGCCGCATTCCACTGACCCACTGTTCCGCCGTCATATTCGCTATGAAATTCGGTGACGCTACCAGGCAATATGTCCAAACGGCTCGATCCGTGGTTAACATTCAGAGTGTATCTCTGCGGGAAAGCGAGAGTGTCCAATATCATCGTTAGGTCAATTAAAGATTTATTTAACAAATCCTGCATAGGGATAACGTTAATTATCTCACTCTGCCCGAAGTCGCTACCCATAGGGCGGTTACGGAAATGAATTAAAGGAACTCCAATGGGTTCCCCTGATCCATCGACCCAAGGTACAGGCCAGGGTTCCTCCGGCTCAGAATATCTAGCCCAAACTCCGCCTCGCGCCACGAACTTTTCCACACGATCGGGGTAATAGAGGTTTAGTCGGGTTTCGGGTTCTTCCCCGATATGAGGCCGCTGTATCCACTTTTTGCTTGCCCAATCTATCTCACGGGTATTCTCGTTGTAATGAGGGACGATCATCTCCGCCATCTGGTGCGTCCAGCGAGGACGCTCGTTTAATTCGTCCCAATCGCATAACAGATAACTATCGCCGAGCATAATAGTTTCCGTATGGACGACATTTTGCATATGATCCATGCGGTTACGTCCCCAGAGTTCGCCGACCCATTCACTGATCGTTTCGTCCTCTATGTCAAAGCCCAAGACAGTCAATCGTTCCGATAAACTATCCACAACCACGTTCATAAAGTTATCACGGAATTGCAATCGGGGAGGTAAGAACTTTTTCAAGCGGTCGGTGATCGCAGTATCGTGATCGCCGCCATAATACTGACGAGATAACTCGTAATCAGTACGGCGTTCATCCGCTTGCTGTTGAATCCACCGCATAAGCGATTCCGCTACAGGGTCGAGACCATTTGTCATAACCATCCGATTAATACCCCATCTTTATATTTTTATCACCCTTAAACTGCGTCTTATGCACGGTATTTTTACGGTTTATCCCAATATATCGGATTATCAGGGTCTAAGCCTAGAGGATTCTGCGCCGGACTGATCCGACCTGCTCCAACCAGATTATGAACCAAAGGTTCGGGCGAGTGCATACTTCTAAGGCGCATAAAGGCACCTGACAGTCCATCGACCTGATCGTCATGCCCTCCTAGCGGGAACGCTTCGACTTCATCTAAAAATCGGCTCAACCAAGGGCCGCGCAACAGCCGAACATTCCCGACTTCCGCCTGGCTACTTACTGGCCCTGCCCGTTCGACTTTAGAACCCGTATTGCGCTGGCCCCGAACAGTGAAGTCAGGTAACACCCTTGTGACATAGTGATAAATCGTATTAACTCCGCTCGCCCCTGGCTCCTGTTCGATGTAAATTTGCGTGCTTGGCCCGTCCATTTGAGCGGTCTGTTTAATTAACGACTCGACTTCCGCTGGTGTCCCGCGCATCTGCTGTACATCCACCACATAATACAAACCGTCAGACCCGTAATCGACACGTACTCCCGCCGTAAAGTCTGGATCGTTATTTGCACGCAATGGAGTTGCCGCCAAGTCCCAGAACCGAACGCTACGGTTCCGTATAACTGGTAATTCATCCACGATCGGGAACCATTCCCGTTTGAATAAGTTACCTGGCTGTCGTGCTGACCAATCGCCGTTTAATAATTGCTGTCGGGTTACAGGGTCAAGCTGATTTAGCGACTCTAAATAAGCCTCTTGGTCGAGGTAGGGGTTATCAGGCAAGGATGCCGGAATAAATATGCGTCCTTCCTCAAAACCTTCAGCATCAATAAAGCGTTCTCTGACCCATTCATGCCCGATACCACCTGGGTTACTGGCGGATCGCATACGCAACGGAACATCAACTTCTGCTGTCCGACGCAAACGACTGAAAAGATACCGATATTGAATTTCACTAAATTGGGTTAATTCATCAAACCCGATATATTGGAACTCAGTGGATTGGTAGCGGTATTCATCCCCAGGCCGCTCTAAATACCCGAACGTGATCGTGGCGTTGCTAGGGAATACCCATGTTTTCATGCCGTCCCGCCATCTAGCGGAAGATGGCATTAACCATTCTCTAGCCCTGCTCATTAATGCGCCTGGTAGGGCGAGGTCTGTATACGATCGCCGCAACAATAGGGCGGAATACCCTGGAATATTGACATATTGCAATGCCGCCATTAACAGAGCGTCAGACTTCCCGCCTCCAGCCGCCCCGCCATACAACGCTTCCCGATTATTTAATAAAAGAAAAGCTAGTTGTTTAGAGGTGGGCTTGTGGGGGATATATTCCGTCCAAGGCAGTTGGAGCGTGTCCATTGGTGTCCAACCGGACTGCCCCAGCATCTCGCAGGACTTCGATTGCCTGGGTAATGTCACCAACGTCTAACGTTAACACCTCATGCTGAATGGGTGCGCCATCCGCACCTGTATGCTCTAACCGAGTCGGGGAATCTAATCCCATTAACTCCCGCATATCTTTAATCGCTTGCAGACAAACTTTGCTTGCCGCTGGATCGGCTTGAAGCATCAAAGGCCAGTGGACTTGCAAAATTTTTGTCAAACGTCCTAGTGTCAAATTCCGATAGTCGATTGTCGCCTCGTGGTTTGAGCGTGCTAAAGCCACTTTGACAGCCTCTATCGCACCAGTATGGCTTTTATAGCCAAGATGTTCGGCAATTTCCTGCCAAGTTCGCCCTGCCATACGCAATTCTAGGGCTTGTTGTTGTTTATTTTGCGCCTCAATACGGCGAGGTGATAGTTTGCTTTCGCCTGCCATTACGATCCCTTTCCTGTGATGCACCGATTGCATACCGGACTATCTTTCCATTTATTCTCTTTATGCATAGCTTGTAACCGCTTCATCTTTACGGATTCCCAGGCCATTTGCAGAGATATATCTTTAATATTCCCAAGGCGCAGTATCTTCCCGCCCATCTTACAACACGGTAGGATGTCACCCTCATAATCTACAACTAACTGTTTGAAAGGGAAACTGCAACCTTCAGACTCTTCTGATTGGTTATCCAGCATTATCCCGCTATCGAGATTAGGGAGATCGTTCATATTCTGGAAGGCGATCATGTCCACTTTATCTTGCCAGAACTCCTGAAAATCCTGTTCTTCATGTATGTTTAAGGCATTACGAAGGAAACTAACCCGCACCAGCGGATACCGTAGCTTGCGGCGATTACGTTCTTCCACGAAATCTAATATGTTTTTAACTACAAGATCGAATTTACCCGAAAGCCGTTGTTTGTCATATGTCTCTGCGGTCGTAGCATCCAACGAAATAAATATCTTGGTGATCCCGCTATCCAAGATAGAATCCCGTCTTTTATGGTTTAACAACGTACCGTTCGTGACCATATAGACGTTTAATATCCCAGCGGACTTGGCATAAGCGATACATTCCTCCAAGTCCTCACGAAGCATCGGCTCATTAATGTAATTTAACTTTAGTCCTCTAACCCCGAACGCCACGGCCTCATCTATCAGCTTTTTGTAGCGATCGATCGGGATATAGGTATTCGGTCGTTTGTCGCCGTAACCGTGGAGACAGAACGGGCATTTCATATTACATCCGCCGTTCAACTCTATATCCAACTGGACAGGATGGTCTAACCGTTCGAACTTTCCCGCCTTCTCATAATTGTCACGAAAGGCATCCCATTCATGGGAGTCGATCCCTTCAGGACATTCTTCCAGTAGGTTTCGATTCCGTATGTCATAAAATAAACTCATTACCGAGTGGAGCCTCCTGGGGCTTCTAAGTTTGGGCATCCTTTCGCTTTTGATCGTCAATATAACCTTGAATCCGTTTGCTTTTTATCTCCGGCTTCACTTGGGTAAGGTTTAATCCGTATTCATCGATCGCAGGAAGTTTATCAAAGTCGATGTCTGTGCGCCTGATCAATTTATTGTCAAAATTAGCCCAATTAACACTGTGCTGGGGGCGATTGAATCGGCGAGTAGTTTTTACGACTCCAGGCCACCTTCTCTCTAAGGCACGAGCCATATATAAGCGTCCATCCCCATCATAGAGTTCGTCCGTATTCCCGCCTTTCATCGTCATAGTCTGCAATTTATCGATCAAGAATAGTTGCATCTGGATCGTACACCAACCGTCGGTCAATACCTGTAAATTCATATCAACGTCCTCGTTGTAACGTCCACGCCAATCACAATCGACTTCGTTCAGCATCAACATACAAGAATAAACATGACAGTTACGCCGGAAGGGTGGAATTTTATGGTGGCTCATGCGAGGGTTGCGCCCGAACATCGAATAATTCAGACCGCCAATCGCAACATTGGTATAGCGATCGACAAACTGTTCGGTAATATTCAACGCCGTGCCAGAGTCGCACCAGATACGCTTGCCCCGATACCAGCGGTACACGCCACGCATATTATCGTCTAATTGCCAATGACGTTTATCACCGTTAGCGACCGAGTGTTCTCGTATCCATTGTCTCGTCACAGGTAAACCCTGATCGCTAAAAGGGAGGACGTATAACCGATCCTCTCCGTACCTCTCCGCATATAATTCTCGCTCCTGGGGTTCCACTACCAGATGGAAAGGAACCTGCTCACGGTCTAAAAAGTCTGCTGTTTTACATATATCTGACCGCCCTTTGGACGGGACGTATATCGGATATTGAGGTTTAAGAGTCGACATCTGCTACCTTGACCAGTGGGGTATCGAATTTTCGCCAAATATGCCTTAAATCAGGGCGTGGAGTCCCGTATCTATTCTCGATCTTGACCACTTGCGTACCCCAGAGACTCTGCAATTCTCGGATACGTGCCATACATTGGTCATAAGAATATCTTTCAAACAGACCGCCTTGAGTTGTGCCTGGTGTCGGGTTTAGGTATTGGAACATTTGGAACAATATCGTACACCAACCCAGAGATAGGGCTTGCAATGAATAATCCGTATCTTCGCCAGTGGTATGAACCCGCCATGTAAATTCCGTTTGGTTTAATACGAGGACGCAAACAGCGCATTGCTTGTTCCGTTTGAATGGTTCGGTCAATTTGAACCCGAAAGTCGAGTCCATCAAACTCGCTATGGCTACATTGCTGTATCGGTCAACGAATGATTCGCAATACTGCAAAATAACACCCGCATCGCCGACAACCTTTTTCCCGCTTTCGTAGGTGTAGAATTTTCGTATATCGTCATCAAGTTGCCAGTGTCGTTTATCTCCCGCTTCGATCGAATGGTCTTTGCAGAATCGGCGGACATACGATATCCCGCCATTGTTTATCGGCATTTGTATTACCGATACATCAGGATAGGCATCTGCATAATCCGTATAATCCTGCGGTTCTACCACGATATAAAACGAAACACCCGCTTCCTGAAGGAGAGGTACGGTACGAACCTTACCCGCCCTTCCTTTGGACGGGATATATACAGGATAGAGATTCATCTATCCTTCGAACCGGACTGTATTAACATCGTCATTCCCCCTTGGAGGCCACCATACCGAAAAGGCGGTTTTGGTGTCTGACGAAGCTACATTTGTAAAAGCAGGGTCAATCTCTTGCATAGTTTTAATTAAACTACGCCGATCTTCTGGGGTATCGAAATATACCATCATGCAATAGCTTTTGTGCGCTTCATTCTCTGATACGAATTCGGGCATACCCACCCATTCTGCGGCGGCTTCAAAATCCTCTATCTCTGACTGCGGTCGAGTGACCATCAACAAGCTGGCTAACATCCGATCGTCATATCCCGTCCCAAGCAATCCCTCTGGGTTGGTCTCTTTTACCTCTTTTAGCAGTTCGGTTAAAGCACGATCATTGACTTCTCCCAGGTGAGATATTTCGTTATCGCTTGCTAACAGCTTTAAGGCACGTGAATCTTCCGGATCGATAGTTAATCGGATCACAGGAATGGTGGTTAACTCTAATTGCTTGGCGGCTTCTACGACCCCGTGTCCGGCGAGGATAGTCCCATCATTGGCGATCACTATATTCCGATAGATACCGTTGGCACGGATGCTTTCAGCAAGGTGGTCTATCTGATCGGCGGGGTGGTGGACATAATTCCGTGGGTGAGGTGTTACTGAATCAATATCAACAAACTCTGTTTCAAATATATCCAGGGTCGACAGCAACCCTGAGATTTTCTCATTATTCGTCTCAATATTGGATAAAAGGGAGGTCAGAGCGTTCTTGTCACTCTTAGCCATAGCGGTTAAAGGGTCGAAAGTCGCCAACATTTTGTCGGCTTCTTCCTCTGTGACATCGACTATCAGGACAGGAATCTCCTGCTCTCCCATCACTTCTTGCCGCAAATGACCGTCTATAAGTTCAAGTCCGTCATCGGTTTCACGGGCAATAACTGCGTCAGCAAAGCCGATTTCTTCCAATAGACCCGTCAAAGCCGCCTTCTGAGATGCCGGATGTTGCCGCCAATTCTTCGGATTAGCCGTCAATTCCGACGCTGGTACACGCCTCAATTCGGTGATTCTATCCTGAAAAGTGACCATGATTCTCTCCTATTATTCAGAAACCGAATAACAATTATTACCGACCCCAGTTTTTCGGTGTACGGTTTCTTGCGCTCTAAGACGGTTTTAAGGCGTCGACGTACTCAGTCATATAATTACCCATTTAAGTCTTAATTTACGCAATTTTAGTCTCACGCCTAGACGATCGAATAACTAAATAATTAATATTCCGTCCCAATCTACCACATCTTGGGTCAGTCCTGTGATTCTCAGGCCAGTTTCGGCCTCTAGTCCGGCTTGGAGGACATCGACAAAATTAGACTTTTCATCGACATGAAGGGCAGGCATCTCGATCCGAGGGGTGACGCAGTCAACTCGAAAATTAGTTTTTGTTCGGTTGGTACTGCCAAGACATTCAACGATCACTTCACGACAAACTGGTAATTTACACGACCAGTGAAAACCGATTATCCGCTTGGGTTTTCGGTTCGAACAACAATCACACATCCACCATACAAGTCGCACACTCACAGAGTGAGCGACGCTATGCTCGGGTATGTTTCCCATCATTAATTTAACAGTTTAACTCTATAGTTAAATTTAACGTTAAATAACAGGTTTAACACGTTAATTTAACAGTTAAACTTTCATCCGGCTATAGAGCAAATTTGCCAGGGCCGTATCAACAGCGGCGGCTGGCCTGGGGCGAGATTCTCCTGTCTTCCAACGGTGGATTGTCATACGAGCGACCCCTAGTTTTTGTGCGATCCAAGAGTCGGCGATCCCTGCACCATGAAGTTCGTTTAATAAATAGATCGTGCCATGATCCGATCCAATCACCGAACACGGCTTTAGTGCCACATCACTACCCATCTTTGTACCGTCCTCTAAGCGAGATTGCGCATATCTTAGCAACTCAGTCGATATATTACACAACTGACTGAACTAATCGTTTGCAATCATACATCGTATCTGCAAAGAACACCAAATGCGAACACAAAATATGCGTGAAATCGCACGTGGTCGACACCTTTTAAGCATAAAAACTGCGGTTTTCGGCAAAACTCGTGTAAATTCATCAATTTTAATGGTAAGTGTGTTATTTACTTTTGTGTAACATATCGTTACACTGGACTTCGTCCAGGGAAACACAACGACAAACGCCGGTGACAGCGGTGACGGTCAGGACAAACGAATACGGGCCAGGGGTTCAGGTAAACGACCCACCGAATGAAAGGCCCAACCTAAAAGCTTAAATGCTGGCGGGGATTCGATAAATGATTGCCTGGAGGCCAGCCTCCACGAAAAACTGGCGCAGGAAAAACCAACCCACAAAAACGGGAACTCCGGCGAACTTCGCTAAAGCAACCGCCCCTTCATTAAATGAACAGGCGCACGCGGGGACGAACAATCCTTGCACGGCGAACTAGCCACTCAAACCGAACCTCCAATGAATCGGGACTCAGGCGGTGAGAGTAACAGAGGAAACGGGGCCGGAAGCCATTTGGGTGCGATAGGGCCAACGACCCTGGCACAGCAGGGAGGCAAAACGGTGAGGCGGGGGGCGAGCAATCGCCCCCTTAAACCGCAAGGTCAGTGCCAAGCCTGACCACAAAAATCTAGCGGTTAATAATAGGAGATACCCGATGTACAACCCAACATTCGCGATCAGCTTCATTAATACAGAGAACGGTCACGGTTTAATCGATTGCGGAACAAACGAACTCAAAACTGCCAAGGGCGCGGCTCGCAACTGGTACAAAAACGTCGGACACGTAATTGATTCCTGGGTAATCGCCGAAAGCAAACGGGAAAACTTCCAGCCAACCTTCGAAAATATCAGCATCATCATGCGCCCCATAACGGACAAAGGCGAGGCAATCAGCCACAACATCGAAACCGGATCATTAAATGCGGAACGATATATCGCCCGTGAAATCAGCCACGGCGCAACGATCCTATCGATGGACGACCTATTTTAGGTCGCCCATCACAAATCAATATCACAAATAAATTTTGGAGAGCGTATTTTGAACGAACAACGAAAAGACGAATGGGCGATCCCGTCAGTCAAAACTGTTAAACACGGCCCGATCGAATATCAATTACACGACGGATTCTTATTCGTTGACCCCGACGGCAATTCAGACGAAGGAACTTGGATCACTGACCCGACCAAATCCCCCGATGGACGCTTTGATGTTGATCCAGAAGAATTTTATGGATGCGACTACCTCAACTGGCGAGATCGGGAACAGAACGCACGGACAACAAAACGATGGTCAAGGATCACCCTTAAAAAACTTGATGGATCAGGCGACACCTACAAGGCTAACTGGTACAGCTAAACGGTGAGCCACCCCACTTCGGTGGGGCGTAACCCGCATCGCTGGTGGCAAGCCCAGCGGGTAAATAAATTTTGGAGAGATAACAACATGAAATCAAACATTTATACCGGATCACGTGAACAACGAAAGGTAACTACCATTTCTCGCAAGACCCTAATCAAATGGAAACGGGCCGCTGATAGCGGGGTGGTATTTTACAACATTAAAGTGGGAAAACCAGGGACTGAATTAAAAACAAAGCGTGTTATGCGTGGGGATCGGATTTGCTACTTCTGGGGTCTGGCGAAAAAGGGGCCATTTGTAGATGCCTTCGCTAATGAGGAGTGGATTTACTTTCGGATTGGTTTGAAAGAATACCGAACACCTTTACATTAATTCGCCCTGATGATGACGGGGGTCGCTCCCCCGTCGAAACTCTATTGAGTCGGCGATAGCCAATAAATTTTGGAGAGTGAATCATGTCGGGAAAAACAAGAAGTCGACCCTGTGGATATTGCGGCAAAAAATGGATCATCGAACGGGACGGCAAAGTCCTCAATTACGATGGTGAGAACAAGAACGGTTATTACGATGGCAACCACACTTGCTTCGACGCTGATGGAAATCATCTATCCCTTCCCCCCTTCTTTTTTAACGGTCACGTCCTCAATGAAATGCCAGTATCCGGTCAAACATTTACCAACACCCCTGCACCATCTACCGTAATCGTCCCTGGCACATCGGGAATATCCAACCCCGACTGCCCCGACTGCGGCGGCGAAATGGTAAAACGAACCGCTCATAAGGGCAAACACAAGGGCGAACAGTTCTTCGGTTGCAAAACCTACCCACGGTGCAAAGGGATCGTTTCACATTTTGAACCATATAAATGCTCCGAACCTACCCCAGAACCCACGGAACCCGAACCTGTGCAGGAACCAACAATGACGACAACAAACGAAACAACAAACATTACCTTGGATTTCAACGGCGCAATCACCCAGATCGTAGACCAGGCATTGGCGAAATATTCCCCAGACAAATTCCTGACCAACGGCGACTACGATATATTGAGCGACAAAATTGATGCGCTGGAATCGACAATCAACAACGCCACGCCCCGTGTCGTATCGATCGATGTTACCGCCAACAACGTCACTATCGGTCATGTTGAAGGAACCCCTCACATGAAGTTCGATCGCATCCTCAAGTCGGTCGCACGGCGCAAACACTCTTGGATGTGTGGCCCGACAGGGAGCGGTAAAACGACCGCCGCTCAGATGGCGGCGAAAGCCTTGGGGATGGAATACACGGAGGTCGCTTGCGGCCCCGAAACCGATCAATACGAATTGTTCGGACACATAACTCCCGACGGACGCTACGTTGAAGGGAAAATACGGTCGGTCTTCGAACACGGCGGAATCCTGATGCTGGATGAAATCGACAACTCTAATCCGTCGGCCCTCGTATCGATGAACACCGCCCTCTCAAATGGCGGCGCAATGTTCCCCGATCAATACGTTGATAAACACCCCGACTTTGTTTGCCTCGCTGGTGCGAACACCTGGGGAAATGGGGCGGATCGACAATACGTTGGTCGCACCGAAATTGATGCGGCGACCATCAGCCGATTCAAATTCATCAACTTTGACTACGATGAAACCGCAGAACGTGATTGGGCAGGACACGACCAAAAATTATGGGTCGACTTCGTTTTATCAGTGCGACACGCCGCTTTTGCAAGAGGCCTGGAAGTGATCGTCAGTCCTCGTGCTTCAATTAATGGGGCGTCCGAACTTCGGGACGGCGACGATTTCCAAACCATCGCTGATGAATACATCTGGAACCCCATGAGCCAATCGGACAAAGAAATGCTCAAATCGGCAATCGGCGATCTAAACAAATACGCCGACCAGAAGGTGACAGCATGATCCACACAACGACATCCGAACTCCAACATACTTTCGAGTTCTCTAGCTGGCGAGAGTTTGTTGATTACGCGGCGATCACTCCTAGCGAAATGTCGATTTTGAAACGTAAATCACGAAAATTATCACGGTTTGAATCAGGGTCAGATGGCATCCCCGTTAAGTATTGGAGCGGTACGGAACGTTGGAACGAAGCGCATTACCTTGCCACATCGGGTTGGCCTGAGGGCGCACAGGTGATGGAAAAGATGTTCACGACCCTACGCTTGCCCTCCAATAAAGCAAGGACGGTAACACGATTCTCCCCCCACGGGCCTGGATCGTTATCTATGGGGCGATACATCGACGGACACCCCAAGCCGATCGCCATACAAAAAGAAACGAACCAACTGTCCAAATCACGCGCACGCACTGGCGGAATCATTCACCTGGGGATCAACATCAGCCAATCGGGTGGCACTACGGCAAGAGCGCGATTCATATATGGTTGCATGATTTTGTCATTAATTGACTTGCTAGAACGTAGTGGGCGACGCGTCGAACTAACGCTATTCAACAGCAGTCGGGGTTTAGCCGCAACGCCTGCTTCCATCAATCAATCGGTCAAATTAAAAACTGCTGGCGAACGATTGAATCTATCTATCCTCGCTTTCGCCGTCGGTAATGCGGCAACACAGCGACGGTTGGCGTGGTCGGTAAGGGAAACATTACCAGAAAATGTTCGACGCGCTTGCGGGATAGGAAGTAGTTACGGACACCCTGTTGCGAAGTGGGCTACCGACGGCGTAACCCTATTGCCAGGGTTGGGTTCGATCAGGGAATACGATTTTGATTCTGAATCCGTGCGGACAGAATGGTTGCAAGATCGGCTGTTAGAGCAAGGGATCGTGTGGGATGGTAAATAACGATATGACATATCCGCCCGACGATCATGAGTTCATGCACTGGCTGGGTCAATTCGTCATATATATGAAGGCGGAACACGACGCAGACATCATAGGTGCGCTTAAAGAGAATCCTGAACTCCTGGGGTTAACCCCAGGAGGCGGCTTAGAGGTCGTCCGTTTCCTCTATCAAAGTTATCGCATGGAGATGACACCCAAGGATATAGCTGACCGTTTAATTGCCGCAGTCGACGGATTATACGGCTGAGCAAAAAGAACGCCCTTAAACCGAATAAGGAGATTCCCGAATGTTACGTTCAATGAACAAACAGGCACGTGCCACGATCAGAAGCGGTCAACGTATCGAATGTCCACGCTGTGGAGAATGGCGGTATATGGATGAAGTTGAATTATGTCAGAGGTGTGCCAAATCGAACAACCCGATCCCCCCACGCATCCGCCGTAGGATGCGCCGATATTATTCGATCAAAAATTAGCGATACTCCTGGGGCTATGACCCCAGGAGGCACAACTACTATTACGTGGTTTCTACCACAAACGATATATAACACAACTGAGGAAAACTAACACCCTTAAACCGACTGAGGAGACGTGCAAAATGACCCGAACTAACGAATTAGCCCAAGCAATCGTAGGACTAAGACATTTATATCCATCCAGTGGACGTGAGAAAAAATATTTCATCGTGACGTCTTCCGGTATGGAGCGAGCCAATCGGATGAAAGGTTCTGATGGAAAGCCTTTAGCGGATTCTGTGGGACGATCGAACAGAGGCTGGGCCGTCTGGATGAATGACGACATTCGGATTTGCTACAACCTAGACGAAGTCGAACTTGCGTACTTTGATTTTGTCGATACAGCCAAAAATAAGAACGCCGCTATGCGGAAACATTTTTGGGATGTTAGGCGAGCCGCAAAAACAGCAGAACTCCACAGTATGTGGAACAAACAAGCCGATCAATTTATTGCCTTTGCTGACGCTATGAATCCTCGTGAAGATTGGCATGAACCCGACGAGCAATGTATTGAAGCAATAGTCCACGGAAGTCGCTTGGACAACGCTTGCGGCGACAGCTTTCAATCAGGTGAATTGGTCGTTGAATTGAGGGCTTCAATGTACTCGCCTAATTATATGAAAGCATCGGCAACCATCAACCTGGCTGACCTACTTGCCCACTACCAATACCTCATTAATTGGCAGAAGCGACAAAACGGAATCGGATAACGATCCCTTTCTACGACCAGAAGTTTTAATTACCGTACTCCTGGGGTTACAACGCTGACCCCAGGAGGCGAGTTTAGTTATTGGAGACGACCATAACCCTATGCAACATTTCGACCCGAAAACCACAACCGACAAAGAGATCATAGACACATTCAAACAATTAAAAAAGCTACACAAAAAATACGAACTACTGCCGATGTACCACGATGCCATGGGCGGGAAACTTCATTCGGTTCACGGGATGCATAAAGACGGAATGATCCGCTCAATCATGCAATATCTTGTAGATGACATCGGTGAGTTTGATGTCGACGCTCTCACAATGGCTGTCAAAACCGTGACGATTACCCGATTCCCTGAGTGTCCAGAACCTATCTCGACAATATCCGTCGAGGAAAAACGGGATGAATTGCGCCAGCAATTAATAGGCGATGGATATCCCGAAACGATCGCAGAACATATGGTCACGGGATTAACCGACGATGACTTAACTCAGTTGATGGATATATCGACTGCGAAAAAAGAAACGTCTTAAACAGCGGCTCATGCAATCAAATTTACCCCCAGGAGGCGAGATGACCGAATATTCGCTATCAGACATGGCTTATAAAAATTTGGATAAATTCCAGCAACTATACGATATGTTTCCAAACGGGCCACCTACCCCAGAGATCGCACGGCTTGGGGCCGAAATTGCTATCAACGAAGCGACCGACATCGCTGGGGTGGAAACTATCAATGAACCAAAACTATTTCGCACGACCATGCCAAGCGGGACGGTGGTTGAAGCCAGGTATCTATCGAAAAAGCGGTGGAACCTGATGATTCAGTCGCCTCAGACCTTTAATGGCAAGCAAATAACAGTACAACGTCCTATAAACACCTTTGAAGGACACCATCACCCAACTGGTGCGGATTACGACGCGAAGATGTCCGCATTAATCGATGTCAGTAACCTGGGCAAAGATATGTCATCGATCCGGTTGATTATGTACGAAAAAATCCAAGCGCACATGGAGACTCCGATCGCTGACCTTCCTCCAGATTCTCAGGCCGTAATGGTGATCGTCCATAACACAATTCAAGGGAACTATATTGACGCTGATACATTGCTTGAAAAATGGATTGATCGAATCAACAAGAATCATAAACAAACAGGATCGTGGAAGGGAAATTCGATGGACGGCGGCTTGCCCTACGACCTGAAACTGAAAACTTCAGATGCCGATATTTTGGAGGCACCTGACGATCTGATTCTTCCATTCACCATTATTGGGCTTATGGATTACTGCCACGATATACACGCTCACATATTTAAGGAGGATAGTGCATTGGCAAAAAATAACGGCGATAAAGTCTGGTGGCAAATCACTGGCGGCACACAATCGATCAACAAACTGACGGCGACGCTCGGCAAAAATAAACACTTCATCGTGTTAAACGATGACAACAGTGTCTATATGAATATTCAACAATCGGAAAATAAATTCGTAGAGGGTGTCGTCTCCAAGTTCAACTGCAAGGCAAGGCATTGCGACGAACCGGATTGGTGGGAAACACCTTGCGGGAAAAAGACGGCGCAACTAGAACAGCACCAAGAGGAATGTAACTCGTGCAAACGAGAAATAGATCAATTAGCGAGGAAACAGATGGCACCTGCCGATAACGGAACCCCGACTAATGAGAAGGCGTTCAAACCCGCTGTAGGAAATGGAAGGAAACGAACCAAGGGTGTCGCCGCCGCAATACCCGTAAGCACGACTACGCTCAAACGACAAGAGGAACAAGAGTGGCAATCACGAAACGGCGAAGTCATTCTCATTGAAGGGCCGACACAAGGGATCGATCCGATGGACTTCAAGGCACTAGCCGCCGATAACCGTCGGGTAGCTAATGCCCTGCTCGCAAAAGCGGCCTGGTTCGAACAAACGGCTGATGGATACGAGGCGTTGTTGCGCCCATCGGCGGCAATCCAAGAGGCAGAGGAAGCCTTGAGGTTGGCGAAGGAAACAGAAGATACAGAACGTGCCAAACAGGTCGCCGCCCTGCAACGTCATTTATCTGACGGGCCACCGCAAGAATGAATACCACCGAACGACAAATTGTTTCGGCTATCGATCGACTCCACCGAACATTATCCGGCAACCACGAACCTTGCCGATTTAAGTATGACGGGGTCGCAGACACTTACGTTTGCGACCACCATACTTTCTCTGGTCACGACGTAATAGGTTCTGTCGAACAAATGAATTATTACCCATTGAAGCAGGAGGGAGATACGAAATAACGGCGACTCATAATTACGCTCATAATTTTAGGGAGGTCAAATGACCACAGAATTAGTACAGGAACCTGTCATTGAGACAGCATATACAGGCGACACGCCTTGGTCGGCTCACGGCGTTCGATTAGATAATGTTCGCACCGCCGCTGAAGCGGTACACGCCGCTGGTCTGGATTGGGAAGTTGAGGGCAAAGAAATCTACGCTGATGGCAAGATTGTCCCTGGCTATCAGGCTATCCAACGTCAAGATAACGGCGAGTTCCTGTCCGTAATGTCGGAACGCTACGAGATATTCCAGAACGAAAATTCTTGGACTTGGATGGATACCGTATTAAAGGATACATCCGCAGAATACCATACCGCTGGTTCGCTGAAAGGCGGTCGAGTCGTGTTTATCCTCGCCAAGATGGACGAAACCCAAGAGATCGTGAAGAACGATCCTGTCGAAAAATTCTTGTTGCTGACTACTAGCCATGACGGTTCGATCTCATTAGGTATGCACACCACGCCGATCCGATTTACTTGCGGGAACACCATGACCGCCGCTATTGAGGCGGGTCGACAGTATGTATCTATAAAGCATACCGCATCTATCCACCGTCGGTTGGAGCAAGCATCGGCGGCTCTCGCTGTTGGGGAAACCTATTTCAACGGCATGATATCTATGATGCGATCCCTTGCGGACACCCCGATGAGCGACCAATCGATGGCTGAATTTACCAAATCTCTATTGCATATCAATCCTGACAAAGATGGCAAAATTAATTCACAGACCGAATTAGCGGAACGTGAAATAAATGAACTATTCATAATGGGCAGGGGTCAGGATAACCCTCTTGTACGTGGCACAGCTTGGGCGGCGATGAACGCCGTAACCGAATATATCGACTATCGTTCTCGTGTCCAGAAGTTGCGTGGCGCAAGCCAGGGTAGCTTCCAAGCGCAGGATCGCAGACTCCACCGATCTTGGTTCGGTCGAGGTCAGTCGACTCGTAATCGGGCTATGTCGCTTCTACAGGAATATCAAATAGTAGGACGTGAGGCTTTTGCGCCACGCCTCGTGAGGGTTTAATGAATATCCTTCCAGAACACGATCGGAAGATCGTCCAGCGGAATATCGGTGGCGGACACCGCTACCAAGTCGAAGGTATATCCTGCGGCAATTGCGCTCGCTGTCGCAAAGGGCAGACCTGTATTGGTCTGCCCAGCGTAACTAGCGTCAGTGGTAAATATTCGGACGGTGATATGTACGGCATTGGATACCGTGCGGCATTCAATTCTATCTTCGGTAATTATACCGATGCGACCAAATCCGAACTTCAACCCAATGGATTATTACTGGGATTCACAGAGGATATGACTAGCTGGCAAGGCGATATAAACGACTTGCTCTGGTTGCGCCAACAGGCAGAGAAAGTTAAATCATCTAGTCAAAAAGGGATGGAGACAGGCACTGAAGTTCACAGAATCTTAGAAGAATGGCTGACCGCCAAAAAAGATGGAGACGATCCCTTTATTGACGGCGAACAAAGCCATATTGCGCAAGCCAAGAAAATAATCGATTGGCTAGATATGCACGAGTGTGTAATAGAAGATGTGGAGGTGAACGTTTATCATCCTGACTTGCTTTACGGCGGTCAGGTCGATTGTATTGCCCGACGTGGAAACAGCTTACTGTTAATCGATCATAAATCGGGCAGAGGAATCTACAACAGTTATGCGGGTCAGCTTGGTGGATACGTTATGTGTTATGAAGCCATGACAGGTGAGCGGGTTGACGAAGGCTGGGTATTGCGTAGCGATGTTGACGGCAACTTTGAGGCTAAACAAGTCTCCGATCTGCAAATAGCCAAATCATTCTTCGTGAATATGCAAGTGACGAAGCAAACTTTTGAAGCATTAAATTGGGAGGGATAATCGTGGATAGCATTTTAGGACTGCGCTTGGAAGATTTAACCAAGCCCATAAACGTAGGAATTTATTCCCCAGTAGATAAAGACATAATTTTGAAGGCTGTATGGCGGAGCGACAACGCTAAATTCTCATTGAATGAGGTGAAATCATGGAGGGAAAAGCGGCCTGCATAATGTGCGGGACGATCCCCGAAGATAGTGACGACATCGAAATGCGTCGGATACTGGAATCGGGAAAAACAGAACCTGTCTGCGTTTATTGCGGATCAAAATATGATGACGCTTGCCGTGAAGCGGCGGCGATTAGTAAGGAGCAAAATGGTAGCTAAAGATATTGTTAAATACGAGGATTCAGTCACCCATAAGGAAGTCGTTTTAGGACTAGACGATGTTCGTCGGTCAATCTGTCCTACAGCGACCGAACAAGAGGCTCTCAACTTCCTGCGTCTTTGCCAGTACATGGGTTTGAATCCATTCGTTCGGGACGCATACCTCATTAAATATGGTGACGGCCCTGCCAGCATGGTGGTCGGGAAGGATGCTTACTCCAAGAGGGCCGATGCCCATCCTCAGTTCGCTGGAATGGAGTCAGGTGTGATCGTGATGTCAGGCGATGCCGCCCCGATCCATCGCAAGGGTACTCTCCTGCTTGAGAAGGAACGTCTGGTTGGCGGTTGGGCGAAAGTCGCTCGTAACGATCGGAAGCTGGACATCGAAACCAGTGTATCTTTCGGTGAATTTGATACAGGTCGTGCGATGTGGAAGAAGATGCCAGCGATTATGATAGAGAAATGCGCTATCGTAAAAGCCCTTCGCAACGCCTTCCCTTCAACTTTCAGCGGGATGTATGACTCCGCTGAGATGGGGATAGATATGACCGACGACTTTGAACCCGATGCTGATTCGGCTCCTGTGGTTGTTCCAGCCGAAAAGCCCAAGCGTTCACGAGCCAAAGCGATCGAAGCCCCAGAGGTGGACGGCCCAGAAATGGAAGATGCACCAGGCTTTGAAGATGGTTTGTATGACAAACCAGTTGTTGAAGCCCCTGAGAGTTCTCCATTGGTCGAAGCCGCACAAACAATGGGTGCGGTAGTCGAAACAGCGGACGATGTGACTGTTTCCAACGTGGTCATTCAGGAAACTACTGAGATCATCCAAACCCTAGAAGGCGAGGAAGAACTCGTAATGTCCGATGGCCCTCCTCATTGCGCCGAACATAACGTTGATTTCGAGTGGCGATACAACCCAGATACCGAAGTCGGGAAATATGTCCACCAGATAATCATCGAACGTAACGGCGAAAAGAAGCGGACTTGGTGTGTTGCTCAAGATACGGCTTAACGATCTAAGCGTGCTAGGGGGGAGTTTCTCCCCTAGCATATATAAATATACGGGAGGACGGGAATGGATGACGCAAACAGCGTCTTAGACGTTGATTATAGTACGTGGGAAACTCCAAACCAGCCCAAACCCCCACCTAAACGGTGGTGTCCGACTCATCGGCGATTGGAAAATTGTGAGCCAGGTGAGCGGTTGCGATGCGGCCCTGCTTGGAGAGATCAATACCAAATAGAACGTGAGGTGGAGGCGGAATTGATGAACCCCAATGCGGTGATCCTGAAATTGGGTGAAGGTATCTCTAAGCTGGCTGAAGAAATTCAAGGCGGGGAAAGGGTAATTGCTGAACCACCAACTAGACCTCTGCCACCGCCGCCGACTCAACCTCGCCCACAACCACGATCGAACTCTGGCAGGGGCGGTGTTGAATTGCCATGAGCATGGAGGAACAGACCCCGACTCAACCCAGGCCAACACGACCGCCCAAACAAGAGGTATCGGGCGGTGTTTACGTTTACACCTGGGATGAAGAACAGGTACAAATTGTAGTCCAACGTATCCGTGAGGATAGTCGACATACACCCTCTGCCGAAATTCGCATACGAGGTAAAACAGAGGGTCATATCCATAACACTCGCATAAATTTACTATCGACTCAGGCTCGTAATCAGGTCGCTCGCCATTGTGCGGGTCGATGTACTGCCGGACGAGATTGGGATGCGATCGTAGAACAGTTCGCCGTCATGACGCTTGACCATTGGCGGCAAGGTGAGCCTGTTATAAATCTAGGAACCGTTTCACCGCCACCCGAACCCATCTATCGTTTGTCACCCTTTTTATTAGAGGGCGAAACAACGTTGATATACGGTGACGGCGGAATCGGCAAAAGTTATGTTGCCGCTTACCTTGCGTCCCAGATTGACCAAGGGATCAAAGTTGGTCGGTATTCTCCCATCCAAGGCAAAGTCCTTTATCTGGACTACGAAACGAACCGTGAGATTGCGGCCCGACGCTTTCAAGCCATAACCAGAGGGTTTGGTTTTGGAGAGCCTAGCAACGTGATGTACCGATTCTGTTTCCAGCCACTAGCCGCCGACATTGCGGAAATTCAAAAAATTGTAGCGGAGGAAAATATTGATTGTATCGTGATCGATAGTGCTGGCCCTGCTTGCGGAGGCGACCCCGAAAGTGCCTCTAGTGCAATTAATTATTTCACAGCATTACGATCCCTTCGCAAAACTACCCTAACGATCGCCCACCGCTCTAAGAGTGGTTCTGCGGGGCCGTTTGGTAGCGTGTATTGGGTGAACTATCCAAGGGCGACTTACGAACTCAAAAAATCTCAGGAGGTAAATGACGACACGATGCACGTTGCCCTGATCCATAGGAAGGCGAATGAGGGACGATTACAAGAACCCGTATCGTTCCGTTTCGACTTTCACAAAGGGGCTGTAACTGTCACTGAGGAACTGCTAGAGGACGTTCCAGGCTTTATTGGGGAATTACCTATTGCCGAACAGTTATTCCAGACCTTGCAGGAATACGGGCCTCAGTCCGCTAGGGATTTGGCAAGCCTAACTGGACTTCAACTAGCAAGCATTCATGTAATCTTGTCACGTGATCCCCGCTTTAAAAGGGCGGGTAACAGTAAATGGGATGCCGTATAAGTAAATCTTCGTGGTTCGTTCTCTCATCCATGCAGGTTCTGCACAGACCTGTGCCAACGCTTTCTCGACAGGGCGTTGGCTGAGTATATAAGGACGATAATGAGGGCGTAGATATAAATGTTTCGGGCATATTCTTTTGTCTAGACTCCAACTAGGAGTCCTCGCCACGATATTAATTTGGAGGGCGTATGAAAATAAATTTATCCTGGGGACAACTCGGGACGGAACAAATCCACGGCAATGAAACCTACGATGTATTTGATAATACCTACCTAGAAAATCTGACCATCTCAAAGACGGTCTTGCACGTTGGCAAATCTACCCGTGGTCACAGCCATGACAAACAAGATGAAATTTATATTTTTGTTGACGGCTGTGGAATGATGTTTGTTGGCGAAGAACGCCTTCATATTCAAGCTGATGAAGTAGTGAGCGTTCGTGCTGGTTTATTCCATCAGGTAATTAACCATTCTTACGCTACGTCCGACTTGGTGTTCTATTCGATCTACCCAGGTCAGCGGGAATATCCGATACCTGACGAAGAATGGGATGCACAACCGTAACCAAATTACTGGAATTATATGGGGAGATAATAGGAAGAATGGGAATGACACGAAAGGACTTTAGAGCGATCGCTGACATAATCAACGAACATATCAACGTTGGCGATGAACCGACGATAAACAGCAATATGTTTATATACGCATTAGCGGATAAATTATCTGAATCCAATCCGAACTTTGATAAATTGAAGTTTTTTGAAGCCGCATCTGCTCGTCAGTTGGATTGGAAAATTGATCAGCGGAAACAGCGTGAATCCACTCTCAGTTGGAGCGAAAGATATTACCCAGGCCTAACCCCCGAAAAGCACGGGATGAATAATATGTGGATGCGGAATGCCCTATCGACATTAAAAGATGGCGGGATGCTATTCGTGCCTGATATTGGCAAGGCGTTCAATAAACAAGGCGAAGAAATTAACATGAGCGATATTCATGGTCTTGGAGAATTATATGGCAATTGAATTATGGAAATTCCAGCTAGAAGGATATTTGATCCGTGACCCAAGAGGCATGGACGACCCAAATGATATTGACCTATCTGCCGTTATATCTGAGGTAATTCGCAATCCATTTGTAACTACAATAGTTAGAGTAGATGCTATTGAAGAGGCAGAAGATGACAAAGCGTCGTGAAAGCTGGTATAAGGATCACTACGTTAATCCCTGGCCGTTACCCCCGACTCACCGGAATAGTGACCCGCAAACATCCGCACAAGGCGATTCTGATGTGACCAACAGCGGGGATCGTAGCAGTTTGATGGAACGATGTCTTTGGTATATCCAAGACCATCCCGATCAAACGGCTGGGGAAATCAGTGAGGGGTTGGGATTAAACTCATGGCAAGTAAGCAAGCGACTCAGCGACCTAAAAAACAAGGGAGTGATCGCCCCAAGCGGCGAAAAGCTGTTCAACAATCACAGACAGCAAACGTGGCGAGAAATCAATTACATCCTGCCATCACCGAAAACGACTTCCTTGCCACTATAATCGACTTGGCTACTCTCACAGGCTGGTTGATTTTCCACGACTACGACTCACGCAAGAATCCAGCAGGATTCCCTGATCTCGTTCTTGTTAATCCTCACAAATCTCCTGGCATTATCTTCGCTGAACTCAAAACCAATCGGGGTCGCATCAAAACTCAACAAGGGAATTGGTTAAACCGCTTGGCTGAAGTGGTAGATAAAATTTATCCGCCACCGATGCCACGGGATAACATCGGCGTTTATCTCTGGCGACCCCAACACTGGGATCAGATCGAAGAAATACTAATGGGCGAGTCGAAACTCGCCCACTAGTACGGTGAAGGGGGGTGAGGGAAATTACGTCTTGAATCTTTCCGTAAAGGAATTGATCAGCACAGTCAGAATAGTCACGCTTACGCCAATTCCGATAGCGTACATCGCCCATACAGGCACAGGCAAGAATCTGCCCATAGATAACAGCGCAACATCCTCTAGGCCATGAACCGCGGCCACTAAAAACCCCACCTTTATAAATTTATTCATTCTCTAGGACTTTCAGGCTCACTCCGCCTAAGAACCCAAACAACCCTCCGATCAAAGCTGTCAAAACTTCGATCGCATCCATCTTATAACCTACCCACATTCCAAACATACTGAATATGGTAGCCGCCAGAATAGCCAGAAAAATCTGAGGCCGAATCCGACCTATCACTGTCTTCATTTCGTCACCGCATACACCATTAGTCCGATCAGCGTAACCGTCCCTCCAAGAAGCAGATGCATCTTTGCTTCCAGAGCGGCTACTTTGCGCTCAAGATGAACCCAATCATTTGTTAGGAATTTATTAAATCTCTCTAACAGATAATCTTCTGGTTTCATCATTCTAAAGCCGTAGCGATCCCATTCTTTTTGGACTGAACTTCGCTATGCGCTTTCGCTAAATGCGCTTCCAGATCAGCAATCTTTTCGGCGTTCTGACGATTATCTACGATATGCAGGAGTTGCTCCCATGCAGTCGGGTTAATCCGTGCTAATTCATGCAAGTCTGCAAGTTCGATCGTCAGTTCTTCGGATACATCGTCCATTGCGCTTTCCCATTCTTGTACAGATTTACTTCATGCCTGGTACACCAGATACACATACGTTCAGCCCAACCGCAACCAACAAACTGATGCAACCCGATCCAGCATTTTATCCTGATAATTGACTTGCTACGGCGGCGTAATTCGATCATATTACTTCACAGTGATCGGCGTATCAACTAAGTTGTCGACCATTACCCGTGTTTTAACAGTCGCATTAACTACAAAATCGGCTGTGTTTATTCCATCGCCATCGCCGAATTTAGATGTGTTATCCATCGTGAACGATCCGGCTTTTACATAGTCCACGTTCCATCCGCCTACTGAACAATCTACGTCTGTCATGGCTAGTGTCCCTATCACAGCATCACCAGCCAGGACTATTAACACACGGTCAACTACGCTGTTCTGGGCTGTGAACGTACCTGAACCACGAGTCGATTGAATCTCAAGGTCAGTGATAGTTGAATCGATCGTCGCCTCAACTGTATGTCCGTCAACGTATGCCGCCATAGATAAATTGGCTATCTCTGCATTAGCGAAATCCGCAGATGGTGCAGTCACGCCAGTAGCCGTCCAGTTATCGACATACAACCAACCAGAACTATTGCCTTGCGCCCTCGTGATTTCGATACAGTCCGTTAACCCAGCCTTGCCTAAATCTAAATTGTTTAGGGTTAGCGACTCAAGGCGAACACCTGATGCCAGGTTTATTTTTAGCGTCTGAGAGCGTTCCATCGGCGTTGTTTCGTCTGGCGCAAGTCGTTCACCGTTGATATTGGGTAGCGCATACTGCGCCCCCGCTTCAGGCCACGTTGGTACATCGCTCGTGCCATTAATAATGAGAGCAAAACTGGCACCGAACCCTCCAGCCACCACCAAGAGAGACATAAGTGCGGCACGGAACCCTCCAACCCGAATCATTTTAGGAATCGGAATCCTGATCGCCGTTAACAATTTAAGATATGGCAATCCTATCTGCGGCAATCGTGCCGATGGGATACTGATAGTCTTTGGCCCTAGTTTAAGTTTCATCGTCTTTCTTCTTTTTATCCTCCGCAAACCTACCGACTACTGCGCCCAATGCGCCCGATACTGGATTAGCAAAGATCGCAAAAGCCACCAAGATGATGTCTAAATGCGGGGCGACCTGGTCAGGGTTGCTCGTAGTTTTCCAGACGATGATTACGCCCAAGATCACGAAAGCGGCAATCACAGGCCCGACCATTAATAAAGTTAAAAATTCTGTACCAGAAAGTGTTGTTGTTGCTTTAATTCTAAGACTTGCTATTTCCTCCCTGGCAAGGGCTAATTCCTCTCGTATGTCATCTAATTCAGCCATACGAACTAGCTAGGATCGATCGTAACTAACTTTTTGTAGTGTGTAACAAATGCTACATAAATTTTCCGACATCAAAAGAGGCCTCCTTGTATGCTAAATTCCCCGTCCAATCGGACGGATTACCTAGCACCCCATCCGATTAGAACATGGTTCCTATTCTCGCTCCAACCGGAGCAACGTCTGTGTTCGCTCTTGATCGAGGTCGCCAGCCTGAAGTTCTGCCAATAACAAGTTCTTCAACTCCAATTTTTCGGCGGCAACCTCATCAGCCGTCTTATTAACTGGGTCGCCGTCGTCATCGTATGACTTAACAGGATTCTTAACCTCACCCATCAAGACCTGGGTACGTGTCGGTTCCACTACTGGCGCACGAACAAATGCTGAACCGTTCCAAGTCCCACCTATCTCTGCATCAGCCGTAGCCTCACGCAGTTCCATGCCAGATGGCGGAGTGAATGGTGCTGAACCATCATATTCAATCACGTTATCTACTTTACCGCTTGCTGTAATTATCAATGCGTATCTGCCCATGTTTACCTACCAACTAAAGATTCGAACTTCGCCTCTGGCTCCATCTCCTCCATCTCCGCCGCCGCCTCGACCTGCCCCTCCTGCGCCTCCGCCGCCGCCTGGTGTCCCTCCATCTCCTCCATCGCCACCAGTTGCAGGATAAACTCCACTAGACCAACCGCCCATGCCGCCATCACCACATCCGTAACTACGAGACTTGGCATCTTCTCCATCGGAGTTAGTAGTGCCAGCCGATTGCGCTCCACCACTGGAATCTAGTCCAGTGCCTAGTGCGTAACTCATCCATCCGCCACCTGCTTGTCCTGGGCCGCCCAAGGGTGTACCTGTACCAGTTTGGTAGCCTCCTCCGCCACCACCTGCACCAAATATACTTGAACCACCTCGTACATTTACGCCAGGGTTGTCACCGTTGACACCTCCAGAACCTCCACCACCACCAAACTCTGCATTGCCAGGAGTTGGTTCTGTTCCACTACCGCCTGATCCAGTGGTTCTATTGCCACCTTTCCCACCTCGACCTCCAAGGCTATCCCCTTGCGTTGAACCCTGGACAGTTGGGTTCCCTCCATTGCCACCAGTTGTCCCAGAGCCAGTAACACCAGCACCACCAGTTCCTCCACCTCCACCTCCGGCTCCTGCGGCATCCATAGCCGATGGCGCACCAGCCCTACCGCCACCCCAGGCTTTAAGAATGACCGTGCCAGCAGATGACAAATGAACCTCAGAATAGTTACCATCAGTGCCTGGTGATCCTACACCAACTGATGTTGCACCATTTCCGCCAGCGACAGCCGCACCGACGACAATATCTAATGTTGGTTCCAAAGCATCAGCGTCAAATACTCCACGGGCCATTGCCCCGCCACCGCCACCTCCGCCAGAGGTGCTGGCACCATTTTGCTCGCCACCTCCTGAACCTGCACCTCCGCCGCCGATAACCTCGATATAGACGCGAGTACAGCCTGGCGGTTTTGTCCATCCAGGGGATGCGCTACTTGTAAAAATCTGCACGTTAGGCTTCGGGGCAACTATGCCAGATAACCCTACTGTATTCGCTGTCACCAGGCCCATATTCTCACCTCGCCTCTGGCTCCGACTCCTCCATCTCCGCCATTGCCACTTGCGGCTCCGCCTCCTGCCCCTCCGCCGCCTGAAGGAGAGCCTCCTGCTCCGCCTGTTCCAGCCGCGCCAGTGTTTCCACCGCCGCCTCCACCACCACCGTCACCTGCGCCGAACTCTCTGGAAGTTCCTGCGGTTCCTACAGTTTCTGCGGCACCACCTGCGCCACCAGTACCAGCCGTATATGAACCCCATGCGCCACCAGCTTCGGACGCAGAGTTATCTCCACAGGCTCCTCCGCCACCGCCTCCCCCGTAGATG